>OLSO01002154.1_pt1 | contig 12697 bp, 7 predicted proteins | sample 1672441 | NCBI WGS metagenome assembly OLSO01 (sample SAMEA3136686, study PRJEB25190) | human gut metagenome | biome: human gut; feature: human-associated habitat; material: faeces | place: Austria | collected 2013 | reverse complement strand
CTTCCCGCAGCTCCTTCTCAGTCATCTTCACATTCATAAAGTACAGAGAAGTAAACGCATCCTCTGCCTCGAACTCCGGTTTCCTGTAGCTTGCCATCTCATATCCACAGGATGCGATCAGATCAAAGTCCTCTTTCGACATCTCATCCCAGTTTTTGTGGATAACATTGTTGGTAACACCAGCTTCACCACTGCCATCAAAATCTTTTCCAAATCCCCTGTTGCAATGCACCTTTTCCAAGGCACGATTCACATGCTCAATCGTCCCCTGGATTTCCTCCGGCGTTGCCTCCTGGCTCTTGCTCATCACAATACATCCGGCATCCGCCACTTCCGAAGCCAGGATAAAATCTGCCTCATCCGACAGATCGCTTTCCAGCTTCGAATCCACGATCGCGATCACATTCCCGATCTGATACCAGCGGTTCAGCGGCTCTTCATGAAGAATATCAAAGAACTCATCCACATCAAAAATCCCTGATGGCTCCACGATCACACGATCATAGCCGCACATTCCCATAGCGATCAGCTTTGTCTTAAATCTCCTCCTGTGGCAGTCCTTATCACATCCCCCGGAGATCATCTCCAATTCACAATTATCCCCCATCAGATCCTGAAGCAGCATCATATCCACATTCACAGCCCCATAATCATTCTCCAGAATCCCGATATTCTTTCCTGTATCCATCAAATACTGCGCATACTTCCTGATAAATGTCGTCTTCCCTGAACCAAGGAAACCGGTGATCAAATCTACCTTTACCATTTCATCTCTCTCCTTTGCTGTTGGAAATTATATATACACAACAATCTGCATTCGCCTAGAATCTTTTTTCAAATCATAACATCATAACGAAAAAAACGCAACGCCTGCAGACGTTACGTTTTTTCAATAATACATTATTTCTTTTTCTTTCTGGCGATCACGAATCCTACTGCTGCAGCTGCTACAAACAGAACTACGAACCAGATTATAATGTTCGTGTTATCACCTGTCTTTACGCTGTGGCGTGAAGTGGTTGGTGTGATTCCAGGAGTAACACCCGGCGTTGTTCCAGGAGTTGTGCCAGGAGTGATTTCCGGAGTCTGTGTCGGGGTCGGTGTCGGGGTCGGAGTGGTTGTTGTCACTGTATTGGTAATCGTAACTGTCAGTTCTTTCTCACCATCGAATGTCAGATTACCTTCACCGCTGACCTTATATCCGAATGTAGCCTTATCCACCGCCTTACCATCTTTATCAGACTCGAATACTCTGTATTTGAATACCTTATCCTTATCCGCAATATCCGTAGACTGGAATACCAGACTTACCTTATCATTCTGCTTCAGTTCCAGAGTCTCTACCTTAACCTCGCTGCCATCTTCCTGAACCTCATTGACAGTAGCATAGAAGGTATCATCTACAGTCGTCTGCTGTCCATCCTTCACCACATTCTTCTGAATCCATAACAGACGCTCCATGTAGAAGTTATCCGGCAGATCCAGATAAATATTATTTACAACAGCTTCCTGTACATCGAAATTCACATTGTCAAAAGTAACCATAGAACCGGTTTCACCATTCACATCAATACTGCAGATAACCTCAGTTCCTGTCTCATCCAGGAAAGAATCACCATCCGGTCTCGGATTACCCTCTGCATCTGTCTCACGCACATAATAAGTGCCCAGCGGCAGATCCGTATACTCCACAGTACCACTGGTATCTCCCACAATATGGATTGCTTTCGCATCCCCATAAGGAATGGTAGCCGCCTCATCCAGATACAGACGTACATAATAAGTTGCTTCCGGTGTATAGATATCAACCCAGTCATCATCCAGCAGATACAGCTTCTTGGTCACCTTCAGAGTACCTGTATTACTGTCATTATTCTTCTCTGCTTTCGGATAAGCAGTTACATTATATTCCAGGTCAGCTTCACTTCCATCACTGGAATACGGCACAGAGATCAGCATCGGAGAAACCCTGCAGCTCTCCAGATTTCCTGTCTGAACCATCAGATACACGCCCATCTCCAGAGAAGTGAAACTCACATTACCATTCACATCTGAAACAGCCGTCTTAACAGGAACCCCTGCACTTCCAACTTTATTTACCAGTGTCTTCGCTGCTGCCTCTGCATCCGCTGCAGTCTTCAGATTATTCAGATCTATTCCCGTAGATTCCAGAGAGGAAGCCAGCTGGAAATGAACCACATAGGTATCAATCTCCATAGTTCCTACCTGATACAAAGACAGTGGCACATCTGCCAAAGGTACCTGCGCACCATCCTCAGTCACAGCCAGTGTCATAGAAAGGCTTCCCAACTGCCCCCCGCTGCCTGTATCAGATGCCCATACTCCCGGCACCACTCCCAGCAGAAGCAGTAAAGCCATACAAACGGCTGTCAGAATCCTGAACCCTTTCCATTTCATAAACTTTTTCTTCATATACTACCCAGCCTCCGTTATCTCTGTAGATTTCTACGTTTCCTGCGGCGTTTTACCACCACGATAATGATTATGATCAAGAATACGGCACCGCCGCCGGCCAGCAGCCAGATACCTGTTTCCTTTTTCTCTGCTTCCTTCTGTACCCGCACAACTGTCTCTTCTATGTATTTCGTCCGGTGTCCACGCACCAGAAGCCTGTGTGTGTTGATTCCATATGGCGTACAGGTAACCAATGTGCAGAGATCCTTTCCCTGAACGATTTCCAGGTCAGACATCTCATCGGGCAAAACCACCTTGATCTGATCCACCTCATATGCCAGCTTCCTGCCAAGCACATTCAGGACAAAAATGTCACCTTCCTCCATCTGATCCAGATCTGTAAAGAGTCTGGCACTGGGCAGTCCCCTGTGTCCGGAAAGAACACAATGAGTACTTTTGCCCCCTACAGGAAGAGAACTTCCTTCCAGATGTCCGATGGCGATCTGCAGTGCGCCCTCGTCTGTTCCGTGGTAAATCGGCAGGGAACAGTCGATCTTCGGAACTTCTATATAACCCATGATTCCGGTTCCGGAAACGTCCAGAAGGCTTTCATATCTCTTCTTATCCTTCTTCGAAAGTTTCCAGTGATCGGATTTCTTCAAAAGACTTTTATTATACTTTCTGGCTGCTTTCAGCATCTCCTTGTTCTGGGAATCATCCAGCTTCTCCACCTGCTTCGTATAGGTTGCAATAGCGTGGGACTGATGCGCCCTGTTCCACAGGTTACTTACCGTAGGATAAAGGAGGAAACCAAGTCCTGCCAGAAAAATAAGTGCGATAATGATCGTTGATATATGTTTTTTCTTCATTCTTTTATCTCTTCCTGCGACCACTTACAAAGATGCCAGCCAGCAAAATAAGCAGGACAGGAACGGCAATACATGTAGCCACAATTCTGTTGTCCACCTGCATGGCATCTGCTGTTACACGAACAGCTTCCGCTTCCTCACGGTTGGCTACACGATGACCGCGCACCAGAAGACGGTGGGTATTGATTCCATAAGGTGTACAGGTGACCAGTGTACAGAGATCTTTGCCCTCTTCGATCTTCAGGTCATCCACTTCGTCCGGAAGAACGATGCGGATCTGATCTACTTCATAGGTCAGCGTCTGATCCAGGGTACGGATCATGAATATGTCCCCCTCTTCCAGCTTGTCCAGATTGGAAAAGAGCTTGGCGCTGGGAAGTCCTCTGTGTCCGGAAAGAACACAGTGAGTATTGACACCGCCTACTGGAAGGGAGCTTCCTTCGATGTGACCAATGGCAATCTGAAGGACACCTTCATCTGTGCCGTGATAGATGGGAAGAGAACACTTGATCTTCGGAATTTCGATATAGCTCATGATCCCGGTTCCGGAAACATTCAGCAGGTTATTGTATTCCTTCTTCTCTTTCTTCTTCAGCCCCAGACCATGTCCGGATTCATAAAGCTTCTCATTGTAAGCATCAGCCTCCGCCCACATCCTCTCATAGTCACTGGTGTCCATCTCCTCTACAGCGTCCGAATAGGTGGCAATTGCCCTGGACTGATGAAGAGAATTCCAGTAATCACTGACTGTCGGATATAACAGCACGGAGAGACCCACGAAAAATACAAGCACTAATGCAATTGTAGATAAATTCTTTTTTTTCATGTGCATCTCCCTGTTGTCACTTTTTATCCCCAAAGGAACAGGAATGACTTCCTGCTCCTTTGTAGGGTTTGTATTACTTTATAACTTTTTTCTTTATGTAGATTCGTGATTAGCGGTTAGAGCTCATGCGTTTCTTTGTAACAAGAAGAACGCCTGCACCAAGCATAAGGATTACACCAACTACGTAGAAGATTGTTGTACCGATACCACCAGTGGATGGAAGAGTAGAACCGGATTTGTTCTCAATGTTTGATGTAAGAGCACCTGTACTAATATCACCTGTAAACTTATTACCACTCAGGTTTATTAACTGTGGATTATCAGAATCTTCTTGATGCTCTGCTGTTACGTCAAATTCGATAGGTTTAATTGAATTGTATCCTGATGGGGTTACAACCTCAACGATCTTATACTTACCATCATCTAAACCATTCCAACTAAATTGAGTAGTAGGTTCAGAATCAACTGTGTAAGTTCCGTCACCATTATCCCTTGCACCTTTAACTCCAAGAGACTTCCATCCCCATCCTTCACTAACTTTAACATATTTAAATAATTCAAATGCAGCACCTGGTAATGCTTCCTGTTTCTCATTGACTTTGTTTGCGACTACTTTATATGTAAATACAATAACTTTATCTTTTGGAGTTTTATCTGTGTCGTCATTACCACCAGCATTCGGGTTGTTAGAATACTCAAGATACATCTCATTCGGGTTTCCTGTGCTACCAATAACAGCATGCTCATTTAAAGTTGATGTATAATAAACATAAATATTACTATCTTTTGTAACTGTTATAGGAGTACCATCAGCATTTTTTAACGCCTTCAAATCATCAAATTTGATTTCAAAAGTACAACCATCAGCAGCACTAGAAGTGATAACCTGATAATTACCATCTTTAGGAACTTCTACATCACCTACTTTAACAGTAACATCATTATTAAATGTTAACCCTTCACTTTCCTGATCATGGAAAATATATTTGTAGGTTTTATAGGAATCGAAATTTTCAGGTAATGTTCCATGTAAACGGAATGGCACTGCATCACCAATATCATAATCTGCACTATCTTTCCAATTCACACCATCTTCAGTGCTATTTGAATCATTTTTGTCATCAACCTTTTTGTCTGAAGTCGGAACACCTACTTTAGGAGTAACATCTACTTTACCAACAACTTTAACTAAATAAGTACTAACACTTTGTGCCTCATCTGGATTGTTAATATAAGAATCCTTAATAACATAATAGCCAGTTGGAACAGTTGCTGAACCATTACCGTTAATTGTATCTGTTGCAACTGCATCATCTGTTATATATTTAGCCACAGCATCTGCTGTATCCTGTGTATTATTGCTTAACGCTGTAAATTTAGCCAACTCAGCATCTGTCACATTGTCTCCACTCTTAGCAGTTGCAGATCCCCATTTAACATTGGAAAGTTTTCCATCTGCATAGTCACCTACTAAAATCTGATAAATTGAATACACATGAGACGCGTCACTTCCACTCATAGTAATAGTTCCAGTTCCATTAGCGGCCATTACCGGTATGCACATAGCCAACACCATTACCGCTGTCAGCAATAAGCTGACGATTTTTTTTAAGTGTTTCATACTTCATTCCTCACTTTCTTTTATAAACATTTTTTTGTTTAACACTTTTATATTTTTGAATACGCTTCGACGTCTTGGATTCGCCTGAGAAGTAGGCTTTAGATTCCCCTCCTTTCTCTGCGTTTCCGCCTCATCACGTATCCGCACATCAGTGATCCTGCCATTAAGGCCAGTCCCACTGCTGTAAACCTGTTAGTACCGATTCCACCGGTTTCAGGAAGTTCATAGTCCTGACTGGTGGTTCTGGTATTCGTAACAATAACCTCTCCGGACTGAACATCATTATTTGTATAACTTACAGTATAGCCCGGAATATTGCTGACTTCCACTACTTTATAGTAATAAGGATTACCATTTGCATCCTCCTGAGCAAGGTTTTTCCATACATATTTCCAGTTATTGGAAGCATCCAGTATAACCTGATCAGGATTGTAGCTTTCATCAATTGACGAGTTATGTCCACATGGAGTATAGGTTACCTCAATAGGATTGCTTTCTGAGCCACCTTCTCCATAATTTCCCCACCATGCTGTATAGGTGATATTAATACTTACATCACTGCTAATCTCAGGAGTTACTATTACAGGTAATTTTTTCCAGGAGTCTATTTTATCACTTTCCCATTTTACTGTACATCCCGGTAAATCAAAGCTAAAGTGGCTTTCATCAGTTGACATATTCCATTTAATACGCATTGATGTTCCAGATTTTATCCAGACAGTCTCTGTTTTCTTCAATCCAGAAGCATCATAACAATTAACTGTTACTTTATTACCCGTCGGCGTCTGTGTTTCTCTCTGTAGCTTAACAGTTACACTCTCTGCCCCTGGCTTAATAGCTACACCTTCGCTGTTCAGCCATTTCTTCTCAACGCCAACACTTGTGTAGTCATTTGTGATATAAATGGTATCTCCGTTTTGGGAAATTGTCCTGATATTATCTTTGTTGTTGCCTAATTCACCATTCTGTATCTCACCTGAAATTGAATTCCAGATATCATCTTTTGTTTTATTCTCCAGAGATACAATATAATATGGTTTATCAGATACTTCATATCCATCCTGTGTTTCTGTTTCTACAAGCTTATAGAGTACATTATGTTTTACAAGACTGTCTTCTTTGTCGCCGAGACTGATATCAATTCGGCCGTTTTTGTCAGTAGTTAACTCTTTTACTTCTGTCCAGTTCTGATTCTTATATTCGTAAAGCTTAAACTTAACTCCTGAAAGCAGTTTTGAGAAATCTCTGCTGTCTACTTTGAAAACAATAATGTGTTTATTAGCATTTGCATAAGATGTTGCTTCCTCCAAAGTAAGATTATTTACTTTACTGCTATGGCTTCCTAATTTTGCTTCATTGCTTATTGGAATATCACCGGCAGTAGTTCCTCTGTCATACTGATAGGAATATTTCAGAACACAGGCCAATTCATCTGGAAGAGTAACTTTAAACTCACGTTTTCCACTGGAGGAATCGTTATATTCGATCACATACCTTGAAGCATCGATTTCTGCGCCACATTTATCTTCCTTGGTGGCATCATATACATACAGTTTAACTGTACTGAGATCCAGATTGACAGCACTCAGTTGTTTTGCATCATATTTAAGTACGTCTTTTAATACCAGGGTATCACTTTCATCATCCAGATCCTCAGCATTCGGATTTATGACAATACTGTAATCTACAATATTCTTCGGTCTTTCTGCACCAGTTTTACTGTCCTTTTCAGTCCTCTGAGAACCCGTTTTTTCAATCACTTCATGATTCTTTTTGATATCTGTATCAGTACTTGCTTCACGATCACCCCATACTACCTTGTTAGTAAATGTGGCAGTTCCGGCTCCATCCAGCTTCGTATCATCTGTAATTTTAACAGCATAATAGATGGCAATTTTATTATCATCTTTTAAGTAATAGCTGTCTTTCTCCAGAGTAATTGTAAGTACATTGCCACTTCTTCCTACAGAAAATCCAGGTTTTGTAATGTCTTTGTTATTTTCCCAGCGCCAAACACCATTACATGCCGCATTAGTATATAATGCATATCCGCTGCCCTCTACAAATTCTGTTCCCGCTGGAAGTGTATCAGTCAGAATGATCGGGGTTTTCGGACCAGTTCCACGATCTTCCGGATCAATCAGAATTCGATAATAAATGTATTTATTTTCTCCCAGCTTCGCTTCTTTCTGACTATCAGAATATGCTCCATTCCATTTGTAATCAGTATTCCAATAGTAATCTTCTGGGGGTGTGAGAGAACCTTCTACACCACTCTGTTTGATCAGTCTTACCGGATTTTTATAACTTACGTTTCCAGTTACTTTTTTATCTCCCAGTTTTCCGCTGTTATAGAACGTTTTTGTCTCACCCTCCGGTATGGTTTCGATATTTCCTATTGTCTGATATTCAAACTCAATTAATTTACCGGCATACTTTTTATCTGAATTCGGATCAGCATTAAAGGTAATAATAAAACTGTTAACCTTATCATTATCATCTGTAACTTTCTTTCCGGCAGCATTTTTATATGTTATTGTATAAGAAAGCCAGCTTGAACAGTCTTTAAGGCTATCTGTCTGATCCCTCATCTGTCCATTATCATTTACCAGATATTTAATGTTAATACTGTTTTCAATCGCCTGCTGCAGTTCACTTCTGATGCCATAATGTTCAGAATCTAAGCTGCCGTTTTCAATAGTATCTTCATAGGTAAATGTGCCTAAAGAATTGATAGCATTTCCAGGCAATGTTATACTGCTCTTCCAGGAAAATCTTCTGGTTTTCCCACCTTCTACAGCTTCCTGTCCGGTAGAAACCTTTGATATATCCCAGTCACGTTTTGTAACACCAACTGTTGCATCTGATGAATATCCTTTACCATCTTTGGTCAGCTCAGCTTTATTGTTTACGCTTCCCGCCTTATCCGGAGCATCTGTTTCATATACGATTTCAAATGTATGTTTACCATCTGAACCTTTTCCGAATGTATATGGCAAAGTAATCGCTTCTCCATTTAAAGTTGCATTATAACCATCAGGTAATTTCTTACCATCCAGAATATCACTCAATGTATAACCTTCTAAGCTGTCACCCTCGCCATAGACTGTAATGGTCCATTTGATTTTTCCTGTATCTTCTGAATAACTTCCGTCTTTCTTGATCACCGGCTCAGAAACTCTGACCTGTACCCATTTACTCTTATCATTGGCAGATGCCGTATTCTCAACTATATTTGTGCCATCCGCCTGTCCCTCTCCTACTGCTGCTGAATAAGTAAGTTCATACCATTCACCAGCCTTTAATTCCGGAAGATCTCTAATCTCAAAAGAGGATTCAGCAGGTGCCTTGGTTTCGTTATAAACAACATTGCCACTTACTGTTTTACCATCTTTGTCCTTTATTACAACATCCTTTTTATATGTCGCATTCTTCAGATAATCTTTTACGATAACAGTTTTCTTTGTACCATTTACGGTGGAAACTTTTACTTTATACTCTATTGTTTTTTTGTCTGCGCTTAATGTTCCCTCTTTTGTGATATTGATATCACCGGTTTCAGGGGTTTCTTCTTCTTTCTTTATAATAATCGTACCGCCCTTGCCGCCAAAAATAATATCTTTATCAACTTTCGTGTTATCTGAACTGACAGTTCCTGAAAATCCTACATCACCATCAATTCTTGAACCATTATCAACAAAATCTTCATTAAATGTAATCTCAATCAGGCCAGTACTGCTGATGGTGTATGTACCAACTGCGCTTCCTTTACTATAAACAACACCGTTTAAATCTCCCTGCGGAAGCACACCGTCCGGAAGCTGATAACTGATGACTCTGTTATCAGTACTCAGGATTCCTGCCGGTATATCATATACTATATCCGTTTTAATCTGGTCACCATTATTAAACTCTGTTGCTTCTTTCCACTCACCATTTACAATTTTCTTTACAACTGCCTTCGTAATGTATTGTCCGAAATCAATAGTATTTCCTGTTGCTGTAGCACTTACACATTCTTCACCGGAAAATACTTCAATATCTGATTGTTCTGATTCTTCATCCTCTATATTGCTGTCTTCTGCTTTCTCTGCTGTACACCAGCTGGTATCAGTAACCTCAGCCACTGCTGGTACTTCTTTCTTCTCTTCTTTCTCAGTCTGCTGACTTTCTTCCGGTATTGCTTCTTCTGCCTCTGGAGTAACTTCCGGTGTCTCCTCCGGCTCCGCCGTCGGAGTTTCTTCTATATTATTATTGTCCGATTCTTGTGCGTCTGCATCGTCCGCTGCCGGTTCTGCGTCGCCATAGTCGAAGTTCGGGTTGCGTGGCATGGTTACGTAGCCGACGATGATCGCATTGTCCAGGTTGTATGTATTCTGTTTTACTTCTTTGTCAGAGTCGCCGATCACGGTAGTTACCTGGGCGTCATTGGCGTTGAGGACGATTCCTGCGTGGTCGGGGGTGCCGTCCTGGTTGCCGTCGAGGATGATCAGGTCGCCGGTGTTCGGGGTGTAGCCTTCTTTGGAGACCGGTGCCCATTCCCAGCAGTCTGATGGCTGCACCATTGCGGATGACGGGATGCCTGCATAGCTGAGACAGAAATCTGTGAACTGTGCGGACCAGTTATCGCGGTACGGGTCGCCTGCCCATGCGCCGTAGCGGGTGTAGCCGTTCATTGTGGCGCCGTCTTCTGCTACATTATAATTGGAAGTACTTTCTCTGTAGCCGATCTGTGTCTGAGCGATGGCTGCCAGATCGCTGCCCCAGTTTCCTGTCAGGGATACAGAGCTTACAGAATTCTGCCATGTATCTGCATCTTCTACATCTGCATTCGGGTCAGAGTAGCATGCCAGTGAATGTGCATGCTCTTCTTTACCACAGGCAAGTACCTGTTCGTAGCATTCTGCTGTGTGCTGATGTCCTTCGCTCTCCTCCTGGTCACAGGTGAGAACGTTCTCTGTCTGGTAGCATTCCTCTGTGTGCTGGTGTCCTTCATTCTCTTCCAGTCCGCAGATCAGATTGCCTTCCTCATCATAGCACTCTTCTGTATGGGTATGAGCGCCTTCACCCTCTTCCAGTCCGCAGATCAGCGTCTGTTCCTGGGTATAACATTCATCCGTATGGGTGTGTGCTCCTTCGCCTTCTTCTTTCCCGCAGATCAGACGGTTCTCATAACATTCATCCGTATGAGTATGTTCTTCTATTCCACAGTGAGGAGTTCCCTCTGCAGTAAGTGCCGGAAGGATCAGCGCATATACAGTACAGAAAACTACTATACATGCCAGAATACTGACCGCTTTCTGCCAGCGTTTATGCTTCCGGTTCTGCAGCTTGAACTTCGCCGCCTGATGCAACAACGTATTTTTCATCTGACATCTCTCCTTTTCCCTTTTCCTGTTCCCCTTACTTCACAGGACCTACTGAACTCAAAGGCCAAAGCCTGAATACAATCTTTCCTACGATCTGCTCCTCTGCCACGCAGCCTACTGATGTATTTCGGCTGTCAATGGAAGTGGATCTGTGATCTCCCATCACGAAGTATCTGCCATCCGGCACCTGATAGGGGAGTTTGATATTACAGTCTCCCAGAGACTTCTCTACCAGATAGGGTTCGTCCAGGGGTTCGCCGTCCACTGTGACATTTCCCTTCTCATCAATATCTACCCAGCTTCCGGGACCTGCGATCATTCGCTTCACCAGAATCTTATTATTATAGTAGAAAGCGATCACATCTCCCTGGGTGAAATCTGCACCTTTCACAGATACCACGATCTGACCTTCCTGAATAGTGGGATACATGGAATTTCCATATATCTGCAGTACCGGAAGTAACAGTACGGCGATCAGAACTGCCGCGGCTGCTACTGCGATCAGTGTACCGATGGTATTGCGCAGCACCTGATAAAACCGGTGCCGGTATTTACTTCTGTTTAACTCTGCCTCCAGCTGTAAGACTGTGGGCAGGGAAGTAATTTCTTTTTTCTTATGCTTCCTCATGCTGAATGCTTTCATTCTCCCGCCTGTCTGCATGCTGTCTGATATTCTCCAGATACTGGTCTGCTGCCTGCTGTGCTGCCTCGAATACCTTATTGATCCGAAGTGCTGCTTCCGCGATAGATCCGGCTTCCTGTTCCATCAGTCTCCGGTCTTCCAGCTTCTGCTTCGTCTCCTCCAGCTCCTGCTGCAGGCGCTGCACTTCTTTGCTCTGTTCCAGGAGCATTTCCAGTAAATCTGTACGGCTTAAACGCCGCAGCTCTTTTTCAGTCATTATGCTCTCCATCCAAGTTTATTTCTCACTGCATTTGTTTCTGTGCAGAAATGTTTCTTTTTGATGCTTATTTTTGATTTTATTAAGTCATATTTTTGACTTTTTCTGACTTTTAACATACAAAAAAAGCCACAATTATTCTTTGATAAAAAATAATTGCAGCCGAACTACCTTATAAATTAATCCTTCCCGGATTAATACTCCTCTTATGTATGTAAATACTTTTTTATCAAAGGCTCCAAGCTTTGCGTCCCTGGCTCACACCAGGTTTGCCAATTCCATATTCAGTTTCGTACGTTTTCATCATGTCTTCCATATTATACCTCTTGGGACAAAAATTTGTCAACCGGTGCCTGTCCGTTATATTGTACAATTTTACGTTCACTTTTTGCATATTTCGTACAATTTTCGGTTTTATCAATAATATATATAAAAAAACGCCTGCCAATCTGTTACTATTGACGATTGACAGGTGTTTTTGGTTAGACCAATTCGTTTTTATGATAATTCCAATTTTCCGGTATACAGCTGATAGTAAGTTCCTCTCATCTTAATGAGGTCTTCATGATCGCCTCTCTCGATGATCTTACCATGATCCAGTACGATGATGGCATCGCTGTTTCTGATGGTTGAGAGTCGGTGAGCGATTACGAATACGGTACGGCCTTTCATCAGGTTATCCATACCTTTCTGTACGA
>OLSO01002147.1_pt1 | contig 12737 bp, 11 predicted proteins | sample 1672441 | NCBI WGS metagenome assembly OLSO01 (sample SAMEA3136686, study PRJEB25190) | human gut metagenome | biome: human gut; feature: human-associated habitat; material: faeces | place: Austria | collected 2013 | reverse complement strand
GTCGTACTTGCGGAACTCGATGGTCTTGCCGCCGTTCTGGGGCACCGGGTAGTAATCCGCGAACTGGTCATGCACCAGACGCGGCTCTGCCTGGTCGATGAGACGTTTCTCATAGAAGGTCTTCATCTCCTTGGACATGGTGGCCGTGGTGTTCTGCAGGTTGTCGGCAAACAGCTGGATGTTGAAGTTCATCATACGTTTTTCCTTTCTCTTGTCGGGTTTACAGTTCGATCTGAGCACCGTGCAGCACACGGCGCTCCAAAGCTTCGCGCTGGGCGCGGGTCATGCTGGCCACATCCGGGTGCACCGTGGCCGCACCACCGGGGCGGATGCCGTTTTCTGCGGGGCGGGCGGCCCGCTGCTGGATGCGCTGCACCACGCCCTGCTCCACGGCCTGTGCCGCACGGTGCAGGCTCTCGTCGTAGTGGGCCAGACGGTAGGCGTCCTGCATCCGCATGCCGGGCAGCTGCATCAGGCGGCGCATCTCCGGGTTCTTCAGCTCCTCCTGCAGGCGGAACTCCGGCTGGCTGCGGCGCAGGTCGGCTTCCTCAGCCGCCCAGCGGGCATGCAGCTCCCGCACCGCGTTTCGGGCCTGCAGCGGCAGGGGCGGCACCGCCGGGCGGGGCAGCTCCGGCTGGGGCGTCTCCGGTTCGGTCGGCTCCGGATCCGGTTTTGCTTCCGGCAACGGCTGCGCAGTTTTCTCCCCCGGTTCCATCGTCCCGGAGGCAACGGCCTGCCGGGCCTGTGCCGGGCTCAGGACCGGGGCCGCAGGCGCTGCCTCTTCTGCAAACATCTGCAGGTCCATCATGCTCTGTTCGCCCCGGCGGCTCACATCCGCAAAGCGGATATTGTCCGGGTAGCGCTCGGCCAGCAGGGTGAACCCCGCCTTGGCCAGCTCAAAGGCACCCTGCACCCATGCGGCACAGGGTGCGTCGGCCTGCACGGCCAGACGCGGCCCCTCCGGTTCCTCCCAGGCGTCGGCATGGGCATTCTCTTCCCCGGCCAGCAGGTACACCAGTGCCTGCATCAGGGTGCTTGCCCCGGCGCACACGATGTCCTGCCCGGCAGGGGCAAAGCCTGCATGTCCGGCAGCCTCCAGTCGGCAGCTCAGGCCCTCGGGGCCATCCAGCTCGCTGTAACATACTTTCATCATTCTTGTTTCACCTCCTTACAGTTTCACGTTCATGGCGCGGGCCGCAGCGGCCACCGGCAGACTGCCGGGCAGCACCGCACCACCGGTGCCGGTCTGCGGCGGGACCGCCTGCTGCAGCTGCACCAGCTTCTGGGCCAGTGTGCCGTTCTGCCGCACCCGCTGGCGCACTTTCTCGATGCCCTCAAAGTCCATCATTTCCAGCGCCGCCAAGGCTGCGTCGGCATTGGCAGGATTGAAAAAGCCCAGCTGATAGCACTCCTTTGCCGTCTCGTTCTGGCTCAGGCGGCTGAAGGTGCTCTTCTTGGCCGCGCTGACCACGATGTCAAAAATGGGCTCCCGGCTGCCCAGCTCCACGCCGCCCACCTCGCGCACCGGCTGCGGGCGCAGGGCTGCCGCCGAGAAGGGCAAAAACTGGTTCTCACCGCTGGGCCCCACGATGCGGAAGATGCGCTGTTCATCATAGAACTGCCGCATCAGCTCGATCATCAGGTAGCACTGGCGGGAGAAGGCCCGGTAGGCGCTCTTGAGCATATCACGGCTCAGTTTGCTTCCGGCTTCCTGCAGGGCCGCAATGGCACTGGCTGCCGTCACACCGCCGGTGGTGCCGCCCTGGGTCATGTCGCGGTTGCCGCTGATCTCCTTCAGCTCCTCGATGCGGCTCTGACGGTAGCTCAGACTGCTGCCCTGTAGACCGGCCGTCTGCAGCGGGCGGAAGCTGTCGTCGTTCAGACGGCCCACCACATGCACGATGTCCCGGCTCAGGTCGGCCAGCTCTTCTTCGTTGACCCCGGCGGTGTCGCTGAGCACATAGCGCTGCCGGGCCGACAGCAGCACGTTCTCGTCCATGGCATGGTTCATCTGGTCGATGGCGGTCTGGCAATCCTTCATCACGTCGATGTATCCAAAACCCGCCGGGCTGTCCTCTTCCATGAACAGCGGATCGAATACGAAGGGGTACTGCCCATGGTCGTACAGGCCCCGCTGTGCCAGTGCCGGGTCGTTCTGGCTGGCGTACAGCACCACCCCGTTGCAGAACTTGCAGTAGTGCAGCACCATGCGGCCGCTTTCGTCCGGGCGCTTATAGTACCAGTCTACCACCACACTGCGGGAAGCGGTGTCCGCGCCGTCCTCGTGGATGTAGCGGGGCACATCCAGCACCCCGGCGGTGTGGCCTGCCAGCTGTGGGTAGCGGGCCGTGAGCTGTGCGGTGTCCTCCAGGCTCAGGCTGAAAAAATCCGGTGAGTCCTGGATATCCGCTACGCCCGGCTCCCAGTAGAGCATCAGCAAGTTCATGGCCCGCACCGCAATATCCCCCACGCCGCCCCGGGCTGCCGGGTCCCAGAACACACCGGTGACCCCGGTGCCCTGCTTGAGCTTGCGCCACCAGCAGTCGCTGTACACCTGCTCGTAATCTGCCTGTTCCAGCACCACCGGCAGCACGCTGGAAAGTGCCCGCGCGGTTGCCTCATCGTCCGCTGCACGGGGCAGCACATTGGGTTCCGGGTAGTTGTCCATGGCATCGGCGTGCTTGTTGGCGATGCTGTTGAACAGCCATCCACTGCTGGGCTGCGCCTTGCCGGGCATCATGGGGTTCTGGTAGTTCTTCCAGTGCCCCATGCGGAACCACAGTTCGTTGTCCACCAGGCGCCTGTCCAGTGCCGCCTTGCCGGCCTTGTAACGCTGCAGGGTCTGTGTGGCCGCAGCCACCTCCGCCGCGCCCACCGGCATCGCTTCGTTCTGATAATCGTCCATCGTTCTTCTCCTTCAGATCCTGTAAAATCTTGCCTGCCGGTGCAGGTCCAGCGGGTCATCCGGCGGCGGCAGGGCCGTGCGCCGGGCCGGCGGGCTGATGGGGTTCTCCATCAGCACATACCGGCACTCATCATAAATGTGGTCCTCCTGCCGGGTGTCGATATCCTCCACGTTGCTCTCGTCGTACACGAGGTTCGGCAGCGTACGGATGAAGTGTTTGCAGGTATTGAACACCTGCAGCATCGGGCGGCCGTCGGCGTCAAAGTTGAGCCGGTAGTGGAACTGCATCTTTCCCGCAAGGCGGGTGTGGTCGCCGGGCTTCCAGTGCAGGAAGTTGGGGCTCCGCTCCATCATGGCCGCGATGCTCTCGCCCCGGCTCTCATCAAAGATGGCCGGGTCGGCAACGCCATGGATCACCCGCCCCCGCAGCACGGGGTCGTTCTGCTCCGCCTCCCGGATGCGCCGGGCCTGTTCCACCGGGTCAATGCGCAGGCCCTCGTTGGGGCGGCCGGTGCAGCCGTACAGCTCCTTGATGCGGTAGAGCCGCCCCTCTTCATCGGCCGCATACCACCCCACCGAGAACGGCTTGGAAAACCCGAAGTCGAACCCCCGGTAGATCTGCCAGTGCTTGGGAATGGCAAAGGGGGCGATCACATGGGTCCAGCGCTGATCCTGATAGTGGGCCGGGTCGTTGCGCCACTCGGTGAACACCTGGCCGGAAAAGCTGTCCCAGCTGCCATAGAGCAGCGCCTGCTTTTCCGCTTCCGGCATGGCAGCCAGGCTGGCCAGATAACCGGGATCGTTCTGCAGCAGAGCCGGGTTGTCGAAAATGCTGGAAGGGATGAACACCCTTGCCCGCTGCAGCTTCTGTTCGGTGCCGTCCGGCCGCCGCACCGTGTATTCCTCCACGATGGGCGTGCCGGGTGGGGCCGGGGTGATGAACCGCGCCTTCACCCACCCGTGGCCGATGCCGCCGGGGTTGGTGGTGGCCCGCATGTACACCCGGGTGCCCGGCCCGGTGGGGCGGTTGCGGCTCATCATGTAGCTGTACTCTTCCCATTCAAAATGGGTCAGCTCATCAAAGCCGATGAAGTCGTAGGCCTTGCCCTGGTAATTGGTGCGGTCCTTGGTATACTGCATGGAGCCAAAGTAGATCTTGGCCCCGCTGGGGAAGTTCCACACATGGGCCGTGGCGTTGTACTGCGCCTGCGGAAAGGCCCGGCGGTAGTACATCTGGCTTTTGTCCACCAGATCCGACAACTGCGGGTATGTTTTGCGCAGGATCAACGCTCTGTAATACGGAATATCCACCTGACGCAGTGCCTCGATGACCAATGCATCGCTTTTTCCGCCGCCGGCCGCGCCGCCGTACAGTGCTTCCGGCTCCGGCCTTCGCATGAACTCGGCCTGCCGGGGCTGGGGCCGCCACACCACCGGGGTCCGGTGTTCCTCTGTGTTCATGGTTCTTCCTCCTCCACCCGCGGCAGCAGCACCACACCGCTCTCCGTTCCTTCCGCCTGCACGCCCTGGTCGTTCAGCGACCGCGCCACTGCAGCCAGATCCTTCAGCACCGCCGTGGCCTCCTTCAGGCCCTTCATCGTCCCGGGGTCCTCCGCCCCGCTGCGGCGGTTCTCCCGCTGCCGGGCATTCAGCTCCCGCACCTGCTGTGCCAGAAGCGTGCTCAGGATGTCGGTGGCCCGGCTCAGGCTGTCCAGCCCCTTGGACGTTTTCCTCTGCCCCATGGTTCGTGTTGGTTCCTCCTTTCTGCCCGGCGGCTCCGGGCTATGGCAACAGCTTACCACGCCTCGTGCTGCCGCAACAGTGTGTGCTTTTTCAGGGCCATTTAGTATTTTTAAGCACGATTTTTTCAAATCGTATAATTTTGAGCCTTAAAAAACTCCGTTCTATCGCATCTTTCAGAAAAAGCTGTTTTTTCTTTCAGAAATCCGTTTGCAGTAATTCCGTCCGGAGCGCAAAAAAACTGCGGGGCGCGCTGCCCGGCAGCGGTTTGCCGGAAAGTCCCCACAGTTAAAAAGTTTTTTCAGTTCTCCCGGTAATTTCCGGGAGCTGCACGGTTTCTGTCCGGAAGGGTCGAACCGTGTCATGCAACATTTTGTAATCTTTTTGAAAGAAATCCGACCCTGCTCCGACCGATTTATCCAGAAGTTGCACGTTTATGAAAAATTGTGCTTGTTACGGAAATTATTTTGTCCTTTGAAAATTCCTTTTGTTGAAACAGCACAAAAGAAATCTCAGATTCTTGTGGACTTGTTCTCTTGCAGACCTCTTCGCAGGCGGTTATAATACAAGCAGGAAATCCAGGTGTGTGCAATAAATGCGCCTGTGAAATTGCTATGATACGAATGAAGGAGAACACAATTATGAAAATGATTTCTCGTCGTGACTTCCTGAAGGCTTCTGCTGTCGTGGGCGCAACCGCTGCCATGACCGCATGTGGCGGTTCCTCCAGCTCTACTGCTGCTTCCACTGCTTCTTCCGCTGCTGCTTCCAGCACCGCTGCTTCTGCAGCTGCCGGCTCTGCCAACATCGGTGTCTGCATCTATCAGTTCGCTGATAACTTCATGACCCTGTACCGCACCGATCTGGAAGAGTACCTGAAGGACATGGGCTACTCCGTCACCATCATGGACGGCAAGAACGACCAGAACACCCAGACCGAGCAGATCAACACCTTCCTGCAGCAGGGTGTCGATGTCCTGGTCATCAACCCCGTGCAGACCACTTCCGCACAGACCATCGTGGACACCGTTTCTCCTTCCGGCACTCCCATCGTGTTCATCAACCGTGAGCCCGACAAGAGCGTTCTGGATTCTTACGCAGACAAGTGCTGCTACGTCGGTGCTGACGCACGTCAGTCCGGTACTTACCAGGGCGAGCTGATCCTGGAGACCGAGACCCAGGGCGATATCAACGGCGACGGCAAGATCACTTACATCATGTGCAAGGGCGACCCCGAGAACATCGACGCTCAGTACCGCACCGAGTACTCCATCAAGGCTCTGACCGATAAAGGCAAGGAAGTCGAGTGCCTGTACGAGTACCTGGACAACTGGGATCAGACCACCGCTCAGCAGGACGTTGCAAACGCTCTGTCTCAGTACGGCGATAAGATCGAAGTCGTGTTCTGCAACAACGACGCAATGGCACTGGGCGCTCTGCAGTCCATCCAGCAGGCCGGCCGCACCGTCGGCAAGGACATCTATCTGGTCGGCGTCGATGCACTGGCCGAGGCTGTTCAGGACGTTCTGGACGGCAACATGACCGGTACCGTGCTGAACGATGACGTGGGCCAGGCCACCGCAGCTGCCGAGGCTACCAAGCTGTACGTCGAAGGCTCCCCTGTCGAGCAGTACTACTGGGTCGACTATGTCAAGGTCACCAAGGACAACGCATCTCAGTATGTGAAGTAAGACCAAAGTTCCCCGATTGCAAATGCAAGGTGCGCAGTGGACCTTGACGGCTTGACGAAAGCTATAAAGCGCGTGCGTGCGAGAAATTTCTCCGCGCACGCGCCTTGTTTTGAAAAAAGGTTTTTCTGCGGCCTGAAAAAAGAAAAGGAGGCTTCTGCGGAATGTCAGAATACCGTCTGGTAATGAAAGGCGTGGTCAAGACCTTCCCCGGCGTCAAAGCGCTGGATCACGCACAGCTGGAGCTTCGCCCGGGCAAGGTCATGGCGCTGATGGGTGAAAACGGCGCCGGTAAGTCCACATTGATGAAATGCATGTTCGGCATTTACAAGATGGACGAGGGCGAGATCGAATACGAAGGCGAAAAAGTCACCATCCCCACCCCGTTGGATGCACTGAACCGCGGCATTGCCATGGTGCATCAGGAGCTGCAGCCCATCCCGGCCCGTACCGTGGCCGAGAACATCTGGCTGGGGCGCTACCCCACCAAGAGCTATGGCCCCATCACCGTGGTGGATCACCCCAAAATGTACAAGGACACCGAGGAGCTGCTCAAGAAGCTGAAGCTGGACATCAACCCCCATGCAAAGCTCGGCTCCCTGAGCATCGCTCAGATGCAGATGGTGGAAATCGCCAAGGCCGTTTCCGCAAACTGCAAGGTGCTGATCCTGGACGAGCCCACTTCCTCCCTGACCGCAAATGAAGTGGAATCCCTGTTCCGCATCATGCGGGAGCTGAAGGCTCTGGGCGTCGCACTGGTCTACATCAGCCATAAGATGGACGAGATCAAGGTCATCGCCGACGAAGTCACCATCATGCGCGATGGCCAGTACATCGGCAAGTGGGAAGTGGCGGACATGACCAAGGAGCAGATCATCGCCAAGATGGTCGGCCGTGAGCTGTCCAACCTGTTCCCCCCGCTGGAGAATCATCCCTCCGACGAAGTGATGATGAAGGTGGAGGACTTCACCTCCATCCATCCCCGCTCCTTCCGCCACTGCAGCTTTGAGCTGAAAAAGGGCGAGATCCTGGGCGTGGCCGGTCTGGTGGGTGCCCAGCGTACCGAACTGATGGAAGGCATCTTCGGCCTGCGTGCCCACACCTCCGGCAAGGTGTGGATCAAGGGCGAAGAGGTCACCATCAAGCAGCCCCGCGACGCCATCCGCAAGAGCGTGGCTCTGCTGACGGAGGACCGCCGTGCAACCGGCATCATGGGTGTGCTGAGCGTAGCCGACAACATCTCCATCGCTTCGCTGGACGCCCTGCGCAAGGGCCCCATCATGCTGGACAACAAGAAGATCCTGGATCTGGTGGCCACCAACAAAGAGAAGATGGCCATCAAGGTGCCCAGCCCCAAGACCCAGATCAAGAGCCTGTCCGGCGGCAACCAGCAGAAGGTCCTGATCGCCCGCTGGCTGGCCAACAACCCCGATGTGCTGATCCTGGACGAGCCCACCCGCGGCATCGACGTCGGTGCCAAGTACGAGATCTACTGCATCATTGCCGAGCTGGCTAAGCAGGGCAAGAGCATCATCATGATCTCCTCCGAAATGAGCGAGATCATTGGTATGTCCAACCGTGTCATGGTCATGTGCGACGGCCGCATCACCGGCTTCATCGACGGCAAGGACGCCACCCAGGAAAACATCATGGCTCTGGCCACCCAGTTCGAGACCGCACCCACCGCTGCGGCGAATCAGTAAATAAGGAGGCTGTCTATCGTGGAAGCTACCAAAAAATTGAATGGCAAGGCTGTGGCCAAATGGTTCAGCAACAACGCCATTATCGTGATGATGCTGGCCGTGTCCCTGATCGTCGGCATCATGCATCCTAACTTCTTCTCGGGCACGAACATGATCAACCTGTTCAAGAACGTGTCCATCCGCTACATCATCGCACTGGGTATTTCCGGCTGCCTGATCACCACCGGCAACGACCTGTCGGCCGGTCGTCTGGCTGGTTTTGCCGCCTGCCTGGCCTGCATCTTTGCGCAGACCGAGGGCGCAGCCGGTAAGTTCTACCCCAACATGCACACCCTGCCCACCCCGGTGGTGTTCATCCTGGTCATCGCCATCTGCGCCATCATCGGCCTGTGCAACGGTCTGGTGGTCAGCTACCTGAAGGTGCAGCCCTTCATCGCAACCCTGGGCATGCAGCAGGTGGTCTACGGTATCTGCCTGGTGTACACCGGCGGTACCCCCATTGGCTCCCTGAACAAGAACTTCACCTCCCTGGCCTCCAACACCATCATCGGCATCCCCGTGCTGATCTGGATCGCTCTGGTCGTGGCCGCGTGCTTCTGGTTCCTGTACAACAAGACCCGTCACGGCAAGTACATGTACGCCATCGGCGGCAACGAGGCTGCTGCTGAGGTGGCCGGTGTCAACGTGCACGCTACCAAGATCCGCATCTACATCCTGGCTTCCTGCATGTTCGGTCTGGCAGGCTGCCTGCTGGCTGCAAAGTCCGGCGGCGCATCCGTCAACACCGCAATGGGCTATGAGCTGGACGCCATCGCAGCCTGCACCATCGGCGGTGTTTCCACCACCGGCGGCGTCGGCACCGTGCCCGGCGTTCTGGTCGGCGTTCTGGTCTTTGAGCTGATGAAGGTCGCTCTGCAGTTCATGAACGTCAACTCCTCTTACACCTACATCGTCCAGGGTCTGGTCATCATCGTGGCTGTGGCCATTGATATCCGCAAGTACCTGGCTAAGAAGTAAGCCCTCTCTTCTGTGGGCCGTCTGCCTTTTGGGCGGGCGGCCCCTTTTTTTGTTCATGTTTGTGTGCTATCATAAAAGCAACAACCATCAGGAGGTGCAGTATGGCACAAAAAGACCTCACCCCTGCCGAACGCGAGGCAGAGCTTGCCCGGCGCGAAGCCGTTCTGGCTGCCCGCGAAGCACAGCTGGCACAAGAGCAGGCCGAGCTTGCCGATCAGCGGGCCGACTTTGAACAAGGCAAAAAGTCCCTGCTTGACAACGGCGACAAGAACTTTGTCAATCCCAAGGAAAAGCTCTACGATCATTTTCCCCTCACCGTCCATCAGATGGACATCATCATCGGGGTGCTGTTTGCGCTCATCGCCCTGTTTCTGATCCTGGGCGTGACCCACACCAGCTTCTTTGGCCTGTTCGGCGGCTGAATCTGTCCGGCTCCTCCGGAAACGGAGGAGCCTTTTTTGATGCCCTGCCCAACGCTTCTTCGCTGCATACTTTTGCAAAAGTGATTGCATTTCATCCGCAATATGACTATACTTTATAGCAAGCCAACTTTTTAATGCAACAGCAACAACGTTGGTTTGCATATCGCAGATATGCTGCTACTGTTGCGCTAATTTCCAGCCTTGCGATAATAAGAAGCTGCCGGGTTTGCGGCGGCGGAAAAAGGGGTGTATAAAAGTATGAAACGCAAATGGATCGCGGCACTGCTGGCCGGTTGTATGTTGGCCGCACTGTTGCTCACCGGCTGCTCTGCCGCCGAGACGGTCAAGCGTCTGCGCTTCGGCGTTGCCGGCGAGGGTGGTGTCTACCACAATTTTGGTGAGCAGTTTGCCGCGCTGGAAAACGAGACTTCCAACGGCACCATCGAGCTCCGGACCACCGCCGGTTCGGCCGCCAACCTGCGCCTGCTCACCGGCGAATACCTGCAGCTGGCCATTGCGCAGGCCGACCTTGCACAGGACGCCTGCAACCAGACCGGCATTTTTGCAGAGGAGGAGGACATCTGCGGCTTCGGCGCGGTAGCAGCCCTGTACACCGAGGCCTGTCAGGTCATCGTGCGGGCCGACTCGGACATCCAGTCCATCGAGGACCTGCAGGGCAAAACCGTGAGCATCGGCGCGGAGGAATCCGGCTCCGAGCAGAATGCCCTTCAGATCCTGTCTGCCTACGGCCTGAACGACCGCCTGGTGGACACCATCAACCTGAACTATACCGACGCTGCCGACCAGCTCAAGGCCGGTAAGATCGACGCCATCGTCATCACAGTCGGCACCCCCAGCCCGGTGGTCACCGAGCTGGCAGGCGAATGCGGCATCCGCCTGCTGAATGTGGACGGCACCGCGGCGCAGCGCCTGCTGAGCAGCTACAACGCCTACCGTGAGGTCACCATCCCGGCCGGCACTTATCCCGGCCAGGACGCCGACGTGCAGACCGTGGGCGTCAAAGCTGTTCTGCTGGCCAGCGATTCTCTGCCCGCAAAGCAGGTGCAGCAGCTCACCGAACTGCTGTTCTCCAGCCGGGAAGCGCTGGAAGAGCAGCTTGGCCTTGCACTGGACCCGGAGACCGACGCAGTAGAGGGCGTTGGCATCCCCTTCCACGCAGGCGCAGCGGCCTGGTATAAGCAGGCCGGAATTACGGTGGACTGAGTCTGCCGGGAAATCGAGGGAAAGCAATGAAGATCGAATTGGATATGTATCAGACCCTGGCCCTTGCGGTGCTGGTGCTGATGCTGGGCAAGTTTCTGCGGGAACGGGTGCGCCTGCTGGATAAATTCTGCATCCCCGCGCCGGTCATCGGCGGCGTGCTGTTTGCCATTTTCACCTGCATCTGCTATGTGACCGGCGTGGCAGAGTTCGCCTTTGACGACACCCTCAAAGAGGTGTGCATGGTCATGTTCTTCACCTCGGTGGGCTTTCAGGCCAACCTCAAGGTGTTGAAAAGCGGCGGCAAGGCCATGATCGTGTTCCTGGGCGTCGTCATCGTGCTGATCGTCAGCCAGAACTTCCTGGCCGTTGGGCTGGCCAATCTGCTGGGTGTGGACCCGCTGGTGGGCCTTTGCACCGGCTCCATCCCCATGGTGGGCGGCCACGGCACCGCCGGTGCCTTTGGCCCGGTGCTGGAGGACTTTGGCATCAAGGGTGCCACCACCCTGTGCACCGCCGCCGCCACCTACGGCCTGATCGCCGGCAGCATGATGGGCGGCCCGCTCGGCAAGATGCTCATTGAGCGCCACCACCTGCTGGACACCATCGTGCCCGAGGACGACAGCCTGCTGGTGGAAGAAGAGATCAAGCACGAGCGTCACAGCAGCATGTACCCCGCCGCCAGCTTCCAGCTGATCATCGCCATGGGCATCGGCACGGTGCTGAGCAAGCTGCTCAGCCTGACCGGCATGACCTTTCCCATCTACATCGGTGCCATGATCGCCGCCGCCTGCATCCGCAATCTGGGCGAATACGGCGGCAGGTTCACGGTATATATGGGCGAGATCAACGACATCGGCGGCATCTGCCTGTCGCTCTTCCTTGGCATGGCCATGATCACCCTGAAGATCTGGCAGCTGGCCGAGCTGGCTCTGCCGCTGGTGGTGCTGCTGGCCGGTCAGACCCTGTTCATGATCCTGTATCCTTTTGCGATCGTGTACAACGTCATGGGCCGCGACTACGACGCGGCCGTCATCGTTTCCGGCACCTGCGGCTTCGGCATGGGTGCCACCCCCAACGCCATGGCCAACATGCAGGCCGTGTGCGACAAGTATTCCCCTTCCGTCAAGGCCTATCTGCTCATCCCGCTGGTGGGCAGTCTGTTCGCGGATTTCATCAACAGCCTTGTCATTACGGTATTCATCAACTTTATCTGATCCTGTCTTGAACTTTCGGTGTGCCCCGCACACCGGGAAAGGAGCATCATCATGTCGCTGAAACACCACCTGAAGATGTGGTTCCAACAAAAGATCTGGAGCAAGCCGGACAAGTCTCATTCGGAGGAAACGGTGGCTCTGCCGGAGGTCCATACCGGAAAGGTACACCACCCCGCAGAAGACACCTCTCATGCCACCGGGGAGCATCCTCACGCCGAGGACCCCATCCATTACGACAACGTGGCCATTCCCGAGGTGCACATCCGCCCCCGTCGGCACCAATAAGCTCCACAGACAAAAAGCTGCTGCCCTCCCTTTGCGGGAAGGCAGCAGCTTTTTGCTTTGTGTTTGTATGGAACCTTACAGGCAGATGTACTTCAGGATGAACAGCACGGTCAGCACATACATCAGCGGGCTGATCTTCTTTTCCTTGGCCTTGCCGGTGACCACATTGATGATGGTCCAGGAGATCACACCAATGGCAATGCCCTCAGAGATGCTGTATGCAGTGGGCATGGCCAGGATGGTCAGGAAGGCGGGGATGCCCTCGCTGGGGTCGTTGAAGTCGATCTTGACCGCGGAGCCCATCATGTAGAAGCCCACGATGATCAGAGCCGGAGCCGTTGCAAAGCTGGGGATGGTCAGGAACAGCGGGCTGAAGATGGTAGCCAGCAGGAACAGCACACCGGTGGTCATGCTGGTCAGGCCGGTGCGGCCGCCCTCGGTCACGCCGGAAGCGCTCTCCACGAACGTGGTGGTGGTGGAAGTACCCAGCACGGCACCGGCGCAGGTGGCGATGGAGTCGGCCATCAGCGCGCCCTTGA
>OLSO01002134.1_pt1 | contig 12792 bp, 3 predicted proteins | sample 1672441 | NCBI WGS metagenome assembly OLSO01 (sample SAMEA3136686, study PRJEB25190) | human gut metagenome | biome: human gut; feature: human-associated habitat; material: faeces | place: Austria | collected 2013 | reverse complement strand
GGGGCAAACTATTTACGCCGCAACCTCCGGTTCTGCTTCTTCTGCTGCTGGTTCTTCTACCGGCAGTGTCAACACCGCTGGCTTCACCGTCCAGTACGGCCCTAACCCCGAGACCCTGGACCCCGCTCTGAACTCCGCTATTGATGCCTCTAACACCATCATCACCATCTTCGAGCCCCTGCTGCTGATCAACGAGAACAACGAAGTGATTGGCGGCCAGGCTGAGAGCTGGGAAGCAAGCGAGGACGGCCTGACCTGGACCTTCACCATGCGTGACGGCCTGAAGTGGAGCGATGGCACCGACCTGACTGCTAAGGACTTCGAGTACAGCTTCAAGCGTATGGCAAACCCTGATACCGCAGCTCCCTACGCAGCAACCTGCCTGGGCATGATCGATGGTTTTGACGCAGCACAGGCCGGTGATACCGATGCTCTGAACGTCAAGGCAAGCGACGACGGCAAGACCCTGACCATCGTCCTGGCTTATCCCTGCTCCTACTTCGACAAGATGGCCGCATTCGCAGCTATGAGCCCTGTGCAGCAGGCTACTGTTGAGGCAAACGGCGACAGCTGGTGCACCTCCGCTGAGACCTTCGTCTCCAACGGCCCCTACATGATCACCGACTGGACCCCGTCCGAGCGCATCGTGCTGACCAAGAACCCCAACTACGTTGGCGGCTGGGACAACTCCAAGATCGTCTCTGACACCATCACCCTGCTGCTGCTGGAGGACTCTTCCGCTGCCTTCGCTGCTTACAACAGCGGTGAGGCTGTCCTGATCAAGGACGTGCCCACCGACGAGATCCCCAGCCTGACCAAGGCAGAGGATGGCGGCGACTTCTATGTTGACACCATTCTGGGCACCTACTACATCAGCATGAATCTGCAGCATGATGCCTTCAAGGAGGCCAAGGTCCGCAAGGCTCTGGCTCTGGCTATCGACCGCGACTACATTGCCAACACCATCATGCAGGGCACCTACTCTGCTGCTTCCAACCTGGTTGGCCCTGGCATCGTGGACGAGAACGGTTACTTCTACGACAACGCAAACGGCGGCTCTCCCTACATTGCGGATGACTACGAGGCAAATCTGGCCGAGGCTAAGAAGCTGCTGGAAGAGGCTGGCTACCCCAATGGCGAGGGCTACCCCACCATCGAGTACAGCACCAACGATGCCGGCTACCATGTGCCTCTGGCAGAGTACCTGCAGCAGGCTTGGGGCGATCTGGGCATCACCCTGACCATCAACAAGATGGAGTGGTCCTCCTTCACCCCCGCTCGTCGTGCAGGCGAGTACGATGTTGCCCGTAACGGCTGGGTCATGGACTACAACGATCCTTCCAACATGGTCGAGCTGTTCTGCACCGACAACGGCAACAACGATGGTAAGTACTCCAACCCCGACTTCGATGCTGCAATCGAGGCTTCCAAGGTTGCTGATGCTGCCGAGCACTTTGCACAGCTGCACAAGGCTGAGGACATCCTGATGGAGGATATGGGCTGCATCCCCGTTGCTTACTACAACGACTTCTGGCTGCAGAGCCCCGCTCTGAAGGGCACCTGGCACAGCCCCTACGGCTACTGGTACCTGCAGTACGGCTACATCGAGGGCTAATCGCCCCGGTGCGGCGTACAGCGTGAGCTGAACCGTAAATCACAGGCACCCCGCTTACCGGAAACGGCAGGCGGGGTGCCTTTTTGCGTGCAGGACCGAAAAACGGACGTCTTGCACACCCCGGTGGGCTATGATACAATAAAAGATGATCAAAGCACAAAGGGGAGAGAAGAATGGAGCAAAAACGCCTGTGTCCGTACTGCATGGGGGAGCTGCCCCCCGCCGCCGACAGCTGTGTGCACTGCGGCAAGGTGTTTGCGGGGCGCAACCCCGCCGGCTGCCTGCCCGTGGGCACGGTGCTGGCCGGGCGCTACACCGTGGGCGAGATGCGGAGCCTGGACGGGGAGGGCATCCTGTACCGGGGCGTGGAGAACCTGGGCTGCTTCCGGGTGACCATTAAGGAATATCTGCCGGTGACCCTGTCTGCCGAGCGGGGCGCGGACTGCATCCTGCAGCCCAAGACCGGCAGCGAGGTGCTGTTCAAGACCACCCGCATGGACTTTGCCGACCTGTACCGGGCGCTGGAGCGCATCACCCCGGCCACCGGGCTGGAAGCCGTGCTGGACGTGGTGGAGGCCAACAACACCGTGTATGCGGTGATGGAGAATCTGGGCGGCACCCCGCTGGACCAGTGGCTGGAAGCGCAGGGCGCGCCGCTGCGCCCGGACGACGCCTGTGCCATGCTGCAGCCGGTGTTTGAGGGCGTGGCCGCCATGCACAAGATCGGGCTGGTGCACCGGGGCATCTGCCCGGAGAACCTCCGGGTGATGGCCGACGGCCGGTGCCGTCTGGCGGGTTACGCCACGGTGGGCCTGCGCACCGCCGGAAGCGGCCTGCGCGAGCAGCTGTATGAGGGGTATTCGGCCCCGGAGCAGTATTCCACCGCCGAGTTTGAGGGCCGCTACACCGACGAATACGGCCTTGCAGCGGTGTTTTACCGCATGGTGTGCGGGCAGGCCCCGGTGCCGGCCGCCCAGCGTATGGTGTCGGACTCCAACCCCCGCGCCCGCACCGTGAACAGCGCCGTGCCGGGCTATGTGTCGGACGTGCTGCAGATGGGCCTGCGGCTCAAGCCCATGGAGCGCATCCAGACCGTGCCGCAGCTGGTGCAGGCGCTCTCCTCCAAAGAGTACACCGAGGAGCTGGGCCGCACCATGAAGCCCGAGACCCCGGTGGGCCAACCGGAAGAAAAGGCCCATCTGCTCAGCATCAAGGGCCTGCTGGCGGGCATCCTGATCCTGCTGGCCATTCTGCTGGTGCTCATGGTGTGGACCATGGTGAGCCACAGCCTGCCCTCGGCGTCATCGGGATCGGTGGAGCCGGAACCGGCCAGCAGCGAGGTGCTGGAACCCCAGAATCTGGTGCCCAGCTTCATCGGCATGGATTACGCCCAGGTGCAGAACAACCGGGAGTACACCGGCATGTACCTGTTCTACGTCACCGAGGAGTACAGCGACACCGTCCCGGCCGGGCAGATCATGACCCAGGAACCGGCGGCGGACACGGTGCTCAAGGCAGGGGAGACCATTCGTCTGGTGGTCAGCAAGGGCCCGCAGAAGGTGGAGATGCCCAGCATCATCGGTTTCAGCCAGGACGCCGCCGTGCAGACGCTGCAGAGCCGCGGCCTGCTGGCCAGCTGCTTTATGGTGGTGAACGACGGCTCCTATGCCGCCGGATGCGTGGTGTCGGCCAGTGAACCGGCAGGCGCACAGGTGGACGTGGGCACGGTGATCACCGTGTATATCGCGGCGGACCCCAGCGTGGAGATCACCACCCCGCCCGAGGAACCGGCAGCCACCGAACCCACCACGCCCCCGGCTGACCCGGAGACCCCCGCAGACGGCGGGGACCCTGCCGCCGACCCGGAGCAGGGGACCAAGTGAGCACGGAAGAATCGTTTCAGATCTGCAAATCCGGCAGGGCTGCGGCCTTGCCGGGTTTGTTTTTTGCCGGAGGGGAGCGCCGTTGCTGCGGCAGGCAAAACGGCTTCTGCGGGCAGAACGGGCGGCGGCCCCAGTGCTCTCCATAGTTCCGGGGTGGGGAACTGCGGCGGGTCATTTGTCCGCTTTTTTGTGTTTGCAGTGCAACAAAAACGTTCCCGTCCGCAACAAATGTGCAATTCAAAAACTGCGAAAATCGTTCTTTTTTTCGTGCAATTTTGCCATTTTGGGGCCGGTCTGTCCGTCAATCAGCCGAAATTTCCGTGCAGGCTTTTTTTCGTGCAATTTGCCCCCTTGAAATTTTTGGAAAACGTATATAATATAGGATTATAAGGACTGCCCAGCGGGCGTCTATTTTGTGCTGTAGTTTCTGAAAAGTTGCGCGAGGAACACAGTCTCTAGTGAAGTGAGGATGACGATTATGAGAAAAAAGTCCAAGAAGAAGCAGATCGTTGCGATGACGCTGGCCCTTTCGGTGCTCAGCAGCTCGGTTGGCATGTGCGGTGCCTCCGCAGCCGAAGCCCTGCCCGACACGGATGACTCCGGCCTGCAGGTGACCGTTGTCCCGCTGGCTGACAGCAATGCGGACACCGACACCCCTGCGGATGACACCAAGCCCAAAGAACAGCCTGTCGCTTCCACCGGTGACAACACCGACCAGCCCACCGACGGCGAGGGCGACGGTGACAATACCTCTTCTGACGATAAACCCACCATTGAGCGCCCGGAGCAGTCCGAGACCGTAGAGACCCTGCCCGGCACCGCCGAGGACAACAAGGACCACATCAAGGGCGAGGACAAGGACGACACCGAAGATAAGGGCGATTCCGGCGAGGAGACCCCCGGCACCGGCGATACTGACACCGGCGACACGGAGGAAAAGGGCGAGGAAGGTTCCGGCTCTGAGGGGACCCCGGAGGAAAAGCCCGAAGAGAAGCCCGAGGAAAAGCCCGAGGAAGATCTGGACTATTCCGTTGCCTACGATGAGGACACCGGCCATTTCAAGGTCACCTTCAACATCAAGGAAGATGCCGAGGGTGACCAGACCGTTGAGCTGAGCAAGGTGCAGGAAGTCGTGGAGAAATACGGCGAGAAGCAGTTCGACGAGTGGCTTCAGACTGATACGGGTGCCAAGTGGATGGATGACGCCCGGTGGTACGCACAGTACGGCGAGTCCAGCAAAAAGACCGTTGATTTTAACGGTGCATCTTACACGCTCTATGTCTACTACGATGAGGAAACCGGTTCGGTTGCTCAGCGTGTTGCTTTCAACAACGAGCCCGGTTGCACGACCATGTTTGATATTTCCCTGTCCAACGGCTCCAAGCATACTTATGTGTACAAGGACAACAGCCTGACTGTTGCCACCCCTGACCAGACCGGCAAGGGAAATACCGGCATTGAGGGCTTTGATGGGCAGGAGCTGCCGAAGGAATATGCTGGCAATACGAACCTTGAGCTGAAGTACGATAAAAACGCTGCGTCCGGCTGCATGGAGGACTTGGTGGATGCTGCGCTGAAGGAGTACGGCGGCAACCATGATCAGAACCAGTTCCTTGATTCGGAAGGAAAGCTGACCACTCAGTCTACCAGAACGGATGTGCCTGCTGGTACCGAGGTGGAACTGTTCGGCGGTAAGTATTATGTAAAATCCGGCGATCATTACTACGGCGGCTTCTACAAGAGCGATGTTCAGACCACCGAAGATGGAAAGACCGTTCTGAACAAAGACAAGAAGGGCACGTACACCATTGCCTATAAAAAGACCAAGAACGGCAAGAATGTTGAAAAGGATTATTACAATGGTCCCTTTACCCACTCCAGCGGTGCCCTGATGAACCAAGATATCCGGGATGCTCTGGAGCAGTATATGCCTGCCAAGGGTTATGAGACCTACGATGACTACATTCTGGACTACTACCGGAAACCCGATGGCTCCAAGTATGACAGCGTAAGTGAACTGCTGAAAAATGATCCCAAGGCTCTGAAGGAGCTGAGCCGTTCCGGTTCTTCTATGCCCAACGGCCCCAATACCGGAAACAACACTGTTAAGATGGACCCCTCCACCCTCTATGATAACTTCTACCAGAACGTCCTGAGCTTCAAGGTGGGTGACCCGAAAAAGGTCGATACCGAGGCTGGCGGTAATGTTGACCACAACCACAGCCACGGCCAGTGGGCTGCCGACGGCACTCAGGAAACCATCGGCGATTACATGGCCGACAAACTGAACGAGACCCCCGGTGCATGGGACAAAGCCAACGCCTACTTCAACACCCTGCTGGCCAGCGGCCTGACCTCTGAGGAAGCCACCTGGGCAGCATTTGCCATGGCCACCAACATCGACTTCCAGAACGCAGGCAACGACTACCAGAACACCGCCTGGAACTGGTACGCCTCCATGGTGCTGCATCAGGCAGACGGCACCCTGGACCTGACCAAGACCGACAAGAAAACCGGCGAGATCATCGGTGACGACGCGGGCGAGGGCCAGACCAGCTTCTACCTGTGGAAGTACGAGACCGACAAGGAAACCGGTGAAAAGGACACCATGTACTGCACCTATGTGGAGCCTACCTACACCACCAACGAGGCAGGCGAACAGGTGCTGGAGAAGGACGGCTTCTACTGCTGGGTCAAGTACGACCCCACCAAGGACAAGCTGACCTACACCGTCACCACCACCAACGGCAAGCTGAACATCGACTATGCTCTGCTGGAAAACGTGGTGTACTACCTGCAGGAGGCCATCGCCCCTGACGGCTACGACACCGACCCGGAGATCTACGTCATCTGCGATGAGGAGTCCTACAAGGAGCTGGAGGGCACCGAGGTGACCAACCCCGCCACCGGCGCCACCAGCAAGGTGACCGAGTCCATCTGGCTGGGCTCCATCCTCGGCGGCAAGACCCTGCCCATCAACTTCATGAACACGGCCACCGTGGTACCTGACCCCGATCCGGAACCCACGCCGGATCCGGACCCCGTGCCGCCCGTTGATCCGGATATCCCCGTGGACCCCGAAAACCCGAATACGCCCCCTGTGCAGGACAAGACCCCGAGCGGTGAGACCCCTGTGGACCCGGAGAACCCCCAGAACCCCGCCGTGCAGGACACCACCCCGGACGCCGCCGCCCTGCCCCAGACCGGCACCACCAGCTGGATGGCCGGTGTGCTGGCAAGCCTGGGCTCCCTGCTGCTGGCCTGCGGATGGTTCTTCACCCGCAAACAGGTTTCCCCCAAGCACTGAGCACCCCTGAACCGCAGGAATCTCCGCACTGACGCATAAGAACCGCCGCATCCTGTGCCTTGCAAAAGGCCGCCGGGTGCGGCGGTTTTGGTTGTGTGCCGCGCACAGCTGCGGGGGTTCGCGGCGTTTCGCACAAGAAGCGGTGCAAAGCGGCTGTTATATTTGGCGCAGCTGTCACTTGAACATTTTTCAGCGCAGGGTATAATAAAGCTATCGGAACAAAGGCGTTCCGCAGGGGCATCGTCTGCCCTTGCGGGGCGCTTTTTTCGTTTTCCGGGGTGCGGAGGGTGCCGCGCCCGGCAGAGCACAATCTGGAGTGTCAAAAGGATGGGAAAGACTATGCAAAACTTTACAGAGCAAACGCACACCCTTGGCCTGTACGATCCACAGTTTGAGCACGATGCCTGCGGCATCGGCGCTGTGGTGGACATCAAGGGCCGCAAGAGCCACCAGACCGTGGACGACGCTTTGCGCATCGTGGAGCGGCTGGAGCACCGCGCCGGTAAGGACGCCGAGGGCAAGACCGGTGACGGCGTGGGCATTCTGCTGCAGATCAGCCATAAATTTTTCTCCAAGGTGGCCGATGAACTCAACATCCGCCTTGGCAACGAGCGGGAATACGGCGTGGGCATGTTCTTCTTCCCCCAGAACGAGCACATGCGCGCCCAGGCCATGAAGCTGTTCGAGGTGGTCACCCGCAAGGAGGGGCTGGAGTTCCTGGCCTGGCGCAAGGTGCCCGTGGACCCGGACGCCGTGGGCCAGAAAGCCCGCGACTGCATGCCCTCCATCTGGCAGTGCTTCATCAAAAAGCCCGCCAAGGTGAGCAAGGGCATCGACTTTGACCGCAAACTGTATGTGGTGCGCCGCGTGTTCGAGCAGGCCAGCAACGGCACCTATGTGCCCAGCCTGTCCAGCCGCACCATCGTCTACAAGGGCATGTTCCTGGTGCACGACCTGCGCCTGTTCTACGCCGACCTGCAGGACCCCGACTACGAGTCCGCCATCGGCATGGTGCACAGCCGCTTCTCCACCAACACCAACCCCAGCTGGATGCGTGCACACCCCAACCGGTTCATCCTGCACAACGGCGAGATCAACACCATCAAGGGCAACACGGACGCCATGCTGGCCCGGGAGGAGAGCATCTCCAGCCCCATCCTGCAGGACGACATGAACAAGATCCTGCCCATCATCAACACCTCCGGCTCGGACTCCGCCATGCTGGACAACGCGCTGGAATTCATGGTGATGAACGGCATGGACCTGCCCCTGGCCGTGATGATCACCATCCCGGAGCCGTGGGAGAACAACAAGAACATCAGCCCCAAAAAGCGGGACTTCTACCAGTATTACGCCACCATGCTGGAGCCGTGGGACGGCCCCGCCGCCATCCTCTTCTCGGACGGCGACGTCATGGGCGCGGTGCTGGACCGCAACGGCCTGCGCCCCAGCCGCTACTACATCACCAAGGACGGCCGCATGATCCTGTCCTCCGAGGTGGGCGTGCTGGAATGCGCCCCGGAGAACATCCTCGTCAAGGACCGCCTGCGCCCCGGCAAAATGCTGCTGGTGGACACCGTCAAGGGCGAAGTGGTGGATGACGAGAAGCTGAAAGAGCTCTACGCCAGCCGCGAACCCTACGGCGAGTGGATCGACCGCAATCTGGTGGAGCTGGCCAAGCTGCGCATCCCCAACGTGAAGGTGGAGGGCTACACCGGCGACCAGCTCACCCGCCTGCAGAAGATGTTCGGCTACAAGTACGAGGACGTGAACACCCTCATCCTGCCCATGGCCCGCACCGGAGCCGAGCCTTCCGGTGCCATGGGCACCGATACCCCGCTGGCCGTGCTCAGCAGCCAGCACCCGCCGCTGTTCAGCTACTTCAAGCAGCGGTTCGCGCAGGTCACCAACCCGCCCATCGACGCCATCCGCGAAAAGGTGGTCACCTCCACCAGCGTGTACATCGGTGCCCACGGCAACCTGCTGGAGGACAAGCCCGAGAACTGCAAGGTGCTCAAGGTGCACAACCCCATCCTGACCAGCACCGACCTGCTCAAGATCAAGTACATGAACGTGCCGGGCTTCAAGGTGGCCACGGTGTCCATCAACTACTACAAGAACACCAGCCTGGAAAAGGCCATCGACCGGGTGTTCCTGGAAGTGGACCGCGCCTATAAGGACGGTGCCAACATCATCATCCTGTCCGACCGCGACGTGGACGAGTACCATGTCACCATCCCCAGCCTGCTGGCCGTGTCGGCGGTGTCCCAGTACCTCATCCGCACCAAGAAGAGCACCGCGCTGGCCCTCATTCTGGAGAGCGCCGAGCCCCGCGAGGTGCATCACTTTGCCACCCTGCTGGGCTACGGTGCCTGCGCCGTCAACCCCTATCTGGCCCACGAGACCATCGGTCAGCTCATCGACGAGGGCCTGCTGGACAAGGATTACTATGCCGCCGTGGAGGACTACAACAACGCCATCCTCAACGGCATCGTGAAGATTGCCTCCAAGATGGGCATCTCCACCATCCAGAGCTACCAGAGCAGCCAGATCTTTGAGGCCGTGGGCATCTCGCAGGAGGTCATCGACAAATACTTTACCGGCACCGTGAGCCGGGTGGGCGGCATCACCCTGGCCGACATCCAGGCCGACGTGGAGGCCACCCACAACGCCGCCTTTGACCCGCTGGGTCTGGACATCAACATGGAGCTGGCCGACGGCGGTGCCCACAAGTTCCGCAGCGGCAAGGAAGAGCACCTGTTCAACCCCCAGACCATCCACCTGTTCCAGAAAGCCTGCTGGACCAACGACTACGGTGCCTTCAAGCAGTTCACCAACACCGTGGACAACATGGGAAAGGACGGTGTGCACCTGCGCAGCCTGCTGGACTTCAACTTTGACCCGGACGGCGGCATCCCGCTGGACGAGGTGGAGCCGGTGTCCTCCATCGTCAAGCGCTTCAAGGGGGCCGCCATGAGCTACGGTGCCCTGAGCAGCGAAGCCCACGAGCCCATTGCACTGGCCCTGAACCGTCTGGGTGGCCGCAGCAACACCGGCGAGGGCGGCGAGCCGGAGGACCGCTACCACAGCGAGAGCAATTCCAAGATCAAGCAGGTGGCTTCCGCCCGCTTCGGCGTCACCAGCAAGTATCTGGTGTCCGCCGAGGAGATCCAGATCAAGCTGGCACAGGGCGCAAAGCCCGGCGAGGGCGGCAACCTGCCCGGTGCCAAGGTGTACCCGTGGATCGCCAAGACCCGCCACAGCACCACCGGCGTGGGCCTGATCTCTCCCCCGCCCCACCACGACATCTACTCCATCGAGGACCTGGCCGAGCTGATCTACGACCTGAAGAACGCCAACCGCAGCGCCAACATCAACGTCAAGCTGGTCAGTGAGGCCGGTGTGGGCACCATTGCGGCCGGTGTGGCCAAGGGCGGCGCCCAGGTGATCCTGGTGTCCGGCTACGACGGCGGCACCGGTGCCGCGCCCCGCACCTCCATCCAGAACGCGGGCCTGCCCTGGGAGCTGGGCATCGCCGAGACCCACCAGACCCTGATCCTGAACGGCCTGCGCACCCGGGTGCGCATCGAGAGCGACTCCAAGCTGCTCTCCGGCCGTGACGTGGCCATCAGCTGCATGCTGGGCGCGGAGGAATTCGGCTTTGGCACCAGCCTGCTGATGTGCGAGGGCTGCGTGATGATGCGCGTGTGCAATCTGGACACCTGCCCCATGGGCATCTGCACCCAGAACCCGGAGCTGCGCAAGCACTTCCACGGCAAACCGGAATATATCATCAACTACCTCACCTTCGTGGCACAGGAGCTGCGGGAGTACATGGCCAAGCTGGGCGTGCGCACCGTGGACGAGCTGGTGGGCCGCACCGACCTGCTGCGCGTGAAGGACGCTGCCCCCGGCAGCCGTGCTTCCAAGATGGATCTGGACTGCATCCTGCACAACCCCGCCATCGCCAACAGCAACGTGCACTTTGTGCCCGCTGACACCTACGACTTCCATCTGGAGAACACCCTCGACATGAAGGTGCTCATGAAGAAGTTCAAGCTGGGCAGCAAGACCCCCCAGAGCGTGACCCTGAACGTGTCCAACACCGACCGCGCCTTTGGTGCCATCTTTGGCAGCGAGATCACCCGCAAGTACGGCAGCACCCTGCCGGATGACGTGTTCACCGCCCACTGTGTGGGTGCCGGCGGCCAGAGCTTCGGCGCGTTCATCCCGGGTGGCCTGACGCTGGACCTGGTGGGCGACTGCAACGACTACATGGGCAAGGGCCTGTCCGGCGGCAAGATCGTTGTGCGCCCGCCGCAGGGCATCTCCTTCAAGCCGGAAGAGAACATCATCACCGGCAATGTGGCCCTGTACGGTGCCACCAGCGGCAAGGCCTTCATCTCCGGCGTGGCCGGTGAGCGCTTTGCCGTGCGCAACAGCGGTGCCACCGCCGTCGTGGAGGGCGTGGGCGACCACGGCTGTGAGTACATGACCGGCGGCACCGTGGTGGTGCTGGGTTCCACCGGCAAGAACTTTGCGGCCGGTATGACCGGCGGCATCGCCTATGTGCTGGATGAGAACTGGGACTTCTACCAGCGGGTCAACAAGGAGACGGTCAGCCTGGAACCGGTGGAGCACAAGTACGACGTGGCCACCCTGAAGGAGCTGATCCGCGAGCATGTGGAGCTTACCGGCTCCCCCCGCGGCAAGGAGATCCTGGACAACTTCAGCGAGTTTTTGCCCAAGTTCAAGAAAGTTCTGCCTTACGACTACGACCGCATGCTGCGGGTGATCGCCTCGGTGGAAGAGCGCGGTCTGGACGGCGAGCAGGCGCAGATCGAAGCATTCTACACGGTGCAGAAGAACAAGTAAGGAGGGGAACATCATGGGCAAGACCACAGGATTTATGGATTATTCGCGCAAGACCAGCACGGACGTACCGCCGCTGGAGCGCATGGAAAACTTTGACGAATTTCACATCTGGCTCTCCCGCGAGGAGCAGCAGACCCAGGCGGCACGCTGCATGGACTGCGGCGTCCCCTTCTGTCAGGCGGGCATGATGATCGGCGGCATGGCCTCCGGCTGCCCGCTGAACAACCTGATCCCGGAGTGGAACGATCTGGTGTATCACGGCAAGTGGGAGCTGGCGCTGCATCGGCTGCTGGCCACCAACCGCTTCCCGGAGTTCACCAGCCGGGTGTGCCCCGCCCTGTGCGAGGCCGCCTGCACCTGCGGGGACGTGACCGGCAGCAGCGTGACCGTGCGTGAGAACGAGCACGCCATCATCGAGACGGGCTACGCCAAGGGCTGGCTCCACGCCGCCCCGCCACCGTCCCGCACCGGCAAGAGCGTGGCCGTGGTGGGCAGCGGCCCTTCCGGCCTGTCGGTGGCCGAGTACCTGAACAAGCGCGGCCACGCCGTGACCGTATTCGAGCGCGCCGACCGGGTGGGCGGCCTGCTGATGTACGGCATCCCCAACATGAAGCTGGACAAATCGGTCATCGAGCGCCGCATCAAGCTCATGCAGGCCGAGGGCGTGGAGTTCCGCACCAACATGGATGTGGGCGGCATCCTTGCCGCCGAAGAGCTGCTGAGCAGCTACGACGCCGTGGTGCTGTGCTGCGGTGCCAAGCAGGCCCGCGACCTGAACGTGCCCGGCCGGGACGCCAACGGCGTCCACTTTGCGGTGGACTACCTCACCAGCGTGACCAGGAGCCTGCTGGACAGCCAATTTGCCGACGGCAAGGCCATCGACGCCAAGGGCAAGAACGTGCTGGTCATCGGCGGCGGCGACACCGGCAACGACTGCCAGGGCACCGCTCTGCGGCAGGGCTGCACCGACCTGGTGGCTCTGGAAATGATGCCTCAGCCGCCCAAGGAGCGCGCGGCCTCCAACCCCTGGCCGGAGTGGCCCCGTGTGCTGAAGGTGGACTACGGCCAGACCGAGTGCCTTGCCAAGTTCAACAAGGACCCGCGCATCTACC
>OLSO01002126.1_pt1 | contig 12853 bp, 11 predicted proteins | sample 1672441 | NCBI WGS metagenome assembly OLSO01 (sample SAMEA3136686, study PRJEB25190) | human gut metagenome | biome: human gut; feature: human-associated habitat; material: faeces | place: Austria | collected 2013 | reverse complement strand
TTCGCTCGACACCGAACAGCAACACCATTCCGAGCAACACGGTGCTCAGCAGATAAATCAGCCAGTGAAAATTCAGAACCCATGTATAGTCGAAGAGGGACACGAGCACCATCGCGGCGACTCCGAGAATCAATCCATATATCTGTTTTTTCTGAAAATCCGCATCCGCACTCCCGATAATCAGGATTCCGAGAATCGCCAATGCGACGACCCACAGGATCAGACGGAAGCGATAATCACTTAATCTGTATTGTTTTAACATCCTGTACTCCTTGCTTTATCTCATAGACAATATCCATCCGCACTTCAAAGCGGTCACTGTCCAGATTCAGGTATTTTGAAAGAATATTTACAATCTCCTTCCGCATCTGCCGTAACTCTTCCTGACTGCAGTCAAGCCTGTCTGAAGCAATCGTCAGCTCTGCCCGCGCCCGTGCAACTGCACCGGAACGAACCTGCGCATACCTGCAAATATTCATTTCAGCCTCCTACTTCTTTTTGAAGAACGCGGACATACGCTGTAAAAGTGACGTCCGATGCTGTAGCTCAAGAAGCGGAACCGTCTCGCCCATCAGACGCCGGGCGATATTCAGATACGCCTGACCGGCCAGAGTATCACTTCCGACGACAGGTTCCCCATGGTTCGCGGCAATGACAATGCTCTCTTCATCAGGAATCGCTCCGAGCAGATTGACTGCCAGGATCTCCAGCACATCCTCGACCGACATCATCTCGCCGCGTTCCACCATATCCACGCGAATGCGATTCAGCACCAGATCGATTTTCCGGATACCATCTGCCTCCAGAAGCCCGATAATGCGGTCTGCATCCCGGATCGCTGATACTTCAGGCGTCGTCACGACAATTGCCTGGTCCGCTGCCGCGATGGCATTGCGGAACCCCTGCTCGATCCCGGCCGGACAGTCCAGAATAATATAGTCAAACAGTGGCTTCAGCCCGTCCACAAGCTTGATCATCTGCTCCGGGCTGACTGCGCTTTTGTCGCGCGTCTGCGCCGACGGGAGCAGATACAGATTCGGATAATGCTTATCCTTGATCAGTGCCTGACGGATCCTGCAATTTCCTTCAATGACATCTACCAGATTGTAGATGATCCGGTTTTCCAGCCCCATCACGACATCCAGATTCCGCAGCCCGATATCGGTATCGATCAGAACCACTTTTTTATTCATACGGGCAAGCCCCGTTCCGATGTTCGCTGTCGACGTTGTCTTTCCGACTCCGCCTTTTCCGGATGTAATTACGATAACCTGACTCATATACCATCCCTCCGCTTCGCCTGCCATCATTTTGCCTTATTTGCGTGTTTCTTCGCGCACGGTACTTCTGTTATTATGTCAGATATTCACACAGATTTTCACTTGTGATCGGTTTGAACTGCAGATGGTCATCTTTGATATACGCCATCTTCGGATCAAGCGGATACTCTCCGGTATCCTTTTTCTTCACGATGGCACTGCGCGCCCGCTTATCCGCAATGCGCACCTGCATGGGCTTCATCGTAAGCGCCGCCACAAAGCAGCTGCGGTCGCCTCCCGCGCCTGCATAGATGTCTCCCATACAGCAGCCCAGCACGACGATATTACCTTTTGAGATGATGCGCGCCCCCGGATTCACATCGCCGATCACTACAATGCTTGTCTCGGTCTCCAGCTCCTGGCCGGAGCGTAAAGTCCCGCGGTAAAAATACCCATCCTCTTCCTTTTTCTTTTCCAGTGACTTCTCGACCGCCCGCCGGTAAAACTCTGCTGACTGCTTTTCTTCATCTACAATACAGACCACCTGTATCCGGGAATTTTCTACCACCTCTTCTACCAGCTGATTTTCTTCCTCTTTGGTAAGGGCCCTGCCTCGAAAGGTGAGCGCCAGCTTTGCATTTTTAAAGAACCCTGCGGATTCCCGGAACTTTTCTCCGACCGCCTTTCGCAGCTCCTCAAACGGGAGGTCTGAATTCAGGTTCAGAACCAGCCCGTAAGGATTGCTCTTTAAAATCACCGCACTTTGGCTCATTGCCACTCCCTCTTTCCATTTTCCGGCTTAGTCCGCAAATGCGGCTGCCGATGTACCGGACGTATTGTAAGAATCATACGACGCCGATGCATGTCCGGTAATCAGTTCACTCTCATCCTGCAGCTTAAAGTAATAAGAAATGACATCTCTTGCGACAAGCGCTGCATTTCCGGAGGAATAACCGTTCGTAATACGCACAGCAAGTGCAATCTTCGGGTCATCATACGGTGCATAGCCGATGAACAGTCCGTGGTTCGGCTTGTCCTTACTCTGCTGTGCGGTACCCGTCTTACCGGCTACCGCCAGACCGTTCGTTCCGTTAAAGGCCGGAGCATTGGTCGCGCTGAATGCCGCATGGTTCTGTACTACACCACGCATTCCTGCGTGGATTGTATCCCAGAGCTCCTGCGGGAGCTCAAAGGTGTTGTGGACATTTGCACTGTTGTCCTCGAGCACACTGCCCGCCGAGTCTGTGATCGACTTTACAAGTGTCAGATCATAGCAGGTGCCGCTGTTCGCAATCGTACTCACATATCGCGCCAGACCTGCCGTCGTATACAAATGTGTAGACTGTCCCATGGCAGAACGTGCCGCGTCCTTATCTGACACATGTGGTGTCGTCTCAGGGACCTCCAGACCGGATTTGGCATCCAATCCATACATCTCCGCATACTTCTGCAGCTTTTGAATGCCCTCCTCATCGGAATAATCACCGTTCATTGTACCGAGCCGGTAACCGATTGTATTAAAGAAATAGTTACACGAATCCCGGATCGCCGTCTGCAGTGTCTCCACCCCGTGTCCGTAGATATTCCAGCAATTGATCGGCTGTTCGTCGAACGGCGGTGTGTCAAATTTACCGGTACAGTTGATGCCCTCACCAAGGTTGATGACACCCTCCATATAGCCGGCGGTCGCCGTCACGATCTTAAATGTGGAGCCCGGTGCAATCGCTTCCTGTGTCGCGCGGCTGTAGAACGGGGAGGATTTATCCATGTTCAGCTTTGTAAAGTAATCCGAATCCATCTCATTCGCAAGCCGGTTATTATCGTAACCCGGATAAGTCACACAGGCCAGAGTCTCTCCGTTGTTCGGATCCGTCAGCACGAGAGATCCGGAACAGGGATTCAGAGCCAGCTGAGACGGTCGGATCTCCAAATTGTAGATTTTCTGGTTAATAAAATCAAATCCGCTCAGAGAACCATCCGAAAGCTGCTGATAAGCGGTCGTGTCCATATCCAGCACACCCTGATCGAACAGGAGCAGACAGATCTCCGCCTCATTGATTCGCTCTTCCTTCAACAGATATCGATATACTTGCTTGCAGAAATTATCATCATCATACAGATAGTTGGAAATATAATCCGCCAGTGTCGTGAACATCTCGTCGGTATCCATATATTCCGTATCGCTTGTAATCTTTGTAATATCAAGCCAGTTCTGCTGAATCGCATAAGTCAGAAATTCCTTCAGGCTGATCGTCTCATCCTCCGTCCACTCCTTGTAGACGAGATCTGTCTTGTCGATTGCGTCAGCATCCAGGATACCGGTATCAGACATCAGCATATTGTTGACAATATAAGACTCATATGCCTGATACTCTTCTTCCAGATCCTTGTAAGCCGTCGGCGTATCACTGAGCAGCTCATTTTTGATCGTCGCAAAAATTTCCGATGCCTTTACAAGAAACGCATTGTACACTTCCTGCTCGTTGGCTGTCGCATCATCCGCCTTTAAATGTCCCACGTTCAGCACATTGTTCTCAAACAGTGCATAGTAGACATCATAAACCGGAATCCAGATCTGGTCAGCCGACTCGACGAGGTCTGCATTGAACTCTTCTGTATCCGCCAGCTTCGCGCAGATAATTCCGGCGATATACTGCTCCAGGATCTGATAGGCCGCTTTCTGCAAATCCATATCAATCGTCAGGATAACATCATTGCCTGCCTGCGGTTCTACACGGGAAGCCACCTCCAGTGTCCGCCCCATGTTGTCGACATAGAGTGTCTCCGAACCTTTATCTCCCTGCAAAGTCGTCTCCAGCACGCTCTCCAGTCCGGTTTTCCCGACGATATCAGTCGCATCATAGCTGTCATCCTCTTTTTTGAGTTCCTCCAGCTCCTCTGCGGAAACTTTGCCGGTATAACCAATCAGCGGTGCCAGATACTCTGCATCCGCATATACCCTGCGGTATTCCTCTGAAATATCAATTCCCGGAAAATCTGCTGCGTTTTCCATGATCCGTGCAACGGTCTGCTCACTGACATCCTTCGCAATCGTCACGGCCTGATAGCGCTGGAAGCTGTTCGCCGCGATCGCTGCTCGCAGGGTTACGAGCTGCAGCAGCTCATGATCCGTATAACTCTCCGGAAGATCATATTCCTTCCGCTCGGCATCGGTAATCTTCGGATCGAACAGTCCGTAATGATCCTTATCACACAGCTTAGTCATCAGATCTTCTGCGCTGATCTCCAGCTGTTCCTTTTTCAGATCCGATATTTGTGCCTGACCAAACAAATCTGCCTTAAACCGGTTCAGAGTGAAGCCGGATACCGTATACTCCCAGGAGCCGTCGTCTGCCTGTCCGATCTCAAAGTCATCTACGATCGAATCGCCCTGCTCCTCAATCATTTTAATGACATGGTACAGAATACTGTTCAGCGCAAGATTCTTCTCATGCGTCGTATTATAGGTCTCACTGTCCTCAAAGGTGACACAATAGGAAAGCTCGTTGTATGCGATCGCTTTTCCGTTCCGGTCGTAAATATTGCCGCGGGAGCTTTTTAACGTTCGCTCCTTTTTAATAGAAAGAGAAAAATTTTCCTGATAGCTTTCTCCCTGTATAATCTGCAGATAAAACAGTCGTTCAATCAGAATCGCCGCCATCAGTACAATGACGACAAGCAGCACCACAAGCCTCGGTGGTATCACCTTCGATGCCCGTTTCCTGATGTCTTTAAACAAAGCTGTCTGCACCTCCTCCGTCAGTCATACTCAGCTTCTGGTTGATCCGGTAAAGAAGCCGGTAAAGTACAATGGTCAGTATCAATGTGTAAAGCACCTCCGGCAAAATCACACGCCCGAGGTAGCGGAAAAAATGAATTCTCCCTCTCATCAGAAACATAAAGCCATACTGCACAATCCCGTATATCAGATCGGAAATGGAGATCAGAAACAGTGGTGTCTTGATGTCATCGTCATAAAAAATGCGGTAAAAATATCCGCTGAAATACCCAACCCAAAGATAGATCAGCGCATTGAAACCAATGATGCTGTTGAAAAAAATATCCGTCAGCAGTCCGCAGAAGAATCCGGTCAGCATGCCGGATTTTTTCCCGCGCATCAGGCCAAAAGAAACCGTCAGGATAATGAGCAGATTCGGCTTGATCGACGCAATCGATATCATCTGACAAACCGTAGACTGTAAAATAATGCTGACCAAAATCAGAATGGCCATCGTCGGCTTTCGTCTCATGCTTGGTATCTGCTCCTTTCCTATTCTGCCGCCTGCATCTCTGTCTCGGTCTGCAAAGCCGCTTCAGATGCAGCGTCACCGGCCGCAGCCGTCTCAGCTGTATCAGCTGCAGGCGACACCGAATCGGACGGCACATAATTTTTCAGCTCCAGAATGACGAGCACCTCCTGCAGATGCCGGAAATCGACAACCGGTGTGATATATCCGGACTTTGTCAGATTGTTGGAATCATTGTTCAGCTCGCTGATATATCCGATCAGGATGCCCGGCAGGAACTTCTCACTGATATAGGACGTCACGACCTTATCACCGACATGTACCTTATTGTCGGTATCGGTCAGTTTGACCAGATTCAGGGAGCCCTCGTCAATCAGCCGAAGGTCCCCGGCAATGATACACTGATCGGAGGTCGTTGATACCATCGCGCTGACATTGCTGTTGTCATCAATAATCGACCGGACGACTGCCCAGTTCGGACCAACCTCTGTCACGATTCCGACCAGTCCGCCTCCGGAAATGACATTCGCATCTTTCTGAATGCCATCGTTGCTCCCTTTATCGATCGTGAACAGTTGAAACCAGTTGCCGGACTCTTTTGCAATTACACGTGCACCGACCTTTTCATAGTCTGTATACTGCTGATCCAGATCGTACAGCTCACGCAGTCTGGTCAGTTCCTCTTTATCCTGAACCAGCTGGCTGTTCTCCTCGGTAAGCGTATCCACCTTCGCCTGCAGTTCTTCATTTTTTGCCCGCAACGTCACCGCATCATCGAAATTATCGGTAAGGCCGGACAGCCACGAGCCGAACCCGTTGATTCCCTTCTGAATCGGTGTAATCACAAATCCGCTGACCTGCCTGACCGGTGCAACCGCATCCCCTTCAAAAAAGGACAGCAAAATCAGTGCAACACAAAATACGCTAAGTCCGATCAGAAGATATTTGTTTTTCAAATTGTCATTTGTCTTTTTTTTCATAGTCAACCTGCCTTATCTCATTCCCGCCAGATCCTTCAGCGTGTAGGTACACTGCCGCAGATCCTTATTATTGATGATTTCCACCAGTCCCCGCACCGTACTGTTCTTCGGATCCTGAATATGATGGATCGGAATTCCAAGCTCCTTTCGGATATATTCCGGAAGATTCTGGATCATGGAGACACCTCCACTCAGGTAAATACCCTCACGCGTGATATCCTTCATCAATTGTGGCGGTACCCGATTGAATATGGAGCTGATCGCCTCAACGATCATATCCACGCTGTCAATGATCGCTACACTCACCGCCAGCGACGGAATCATATCCGACTTCGGAAGGCCGGACAGCGTATGAATACCAAACACCTTCTGCTCCAGACGCGGACCATTGATCATAAATGCAAGGTTATTTTTCAATGCTTCTGCGCTCTTCTGACCGATACTCAGATTGAATTTCCGGCGCACCATTGTGCTGATGTCCTCATCCAACCTTCTTCCGCCGATCTTCAGGGTCTGCGATAAAATAATCTTACCGGAGGCAATCACAGAAATCTCTGTCGTATCACCGCCGATATTCACGATCATATGTCCGCGCGAGGAGAGCACCGGCAGCTCTGCGCTCACTGCGTCTGCGATCCCCTTATCGATCAGTCGGATCCGGCCTGCACCGATCTTACCGCGCATGACCTGGAAAAAGGCTCGCTTCTCTACCTGCGTGATATCGCTTGGCACGGCAATATAGAGCGCTACATCCCGATGCAGTATCCCGGAGAAGCTTTTCAGCAAATGCGAAAGCACGATCTCCGCCTCCGTCAGATTGGCGATCACGCCATTTGTCATTGGCCAGACGACCTGTACATTTTTCGGGTTCTTTTCGTATATTTCATAGGCAGCGCTGCCGACCGCCAGAATATCACGGTCATTGCGAAGCGCCACCACATTTTTATCGTATAAAAAGTTTTTTCCGTTTTTATCTTTGATTTTGATCGTATCTGTGCCAAGATCCACGGCACATACCTTCTGAAACAGCATTCTTTTCCCCTCACTGCGTTTCTGTATTCAGCCAGAACCCCTGTTCCCTCATGCTGACGGCCTGCCTGTCCCCGATGATGATATGGTCCAGCAGCTCGATGCCAAGCATCGCACCTGCCCTTTTAACCCGCTCTGTCAGCAGAACGTCATCCCTGCTCGGGTCAGGAACGCCGCTCGGGTGATTGTGCAGCAGCAGAATGCTGACAGCCTGCTGCCGGATGGCTTCGATGAAAATTTCGCGCGGAGAAATCAGAGAAGCATTAACGGTTCCCCTCGAAATGATAGTATCCCTTATCAGCTTCCCCTTGCTGTTCAGCATCGTAAGAACAAGCACCTCCTGTTCTTCATGCCTCAGTGTTTCCATATAATATTCTGCGACCGCAGCCGGGTCATGAAAGGAAATAGATTCGGAAATCCCCGCCCGTGATATCCGCCTCGAAAGCTCAGCAATACATTTAAGCTGTATCGCCTTCACCTTTCCGAGTCCGCGGATCTTCTGTAAATCAGAAATCGACATGTGGTAGATGCCAAGAAGCCCTTTTTTATCCTGAGCGAGTACGTTTCTTGACAGCTCCAGTGCAGATACGCCTTTGGAACCAGTTCGTAAAATCACAGCGATCAGCTCTGCATCACTAAGACGCTCCGCTCCCCATGTCAGACATTTCTCATAGGGACGTTCCTCCTTTGGCAGATGCTTCATCGTGCTTCCTGCTGCATTACTCTCGTTTTTCATTATGTTTCATGCTCTCGCTCGCCCAGATGGCACAATTCTCCTCTTTGAAAATGAACCATTGAAATATTCTACCATAAATTTTTTCCAAAGTATACACCCAGAAGCTTAAAATTTTCATAACCAGTTTCGTATAGCAGCAAGATACCAAGACAGCACGCGGCAAATTTATTTGCTGCGGGCTATATTGGTATCTTGGGATGGGCGGAACGCCCATAAAGCCACAGACAGGAGCTGCTTATGCAGCGGATAGCTCAAAGGGCTGGTCTGTGGCCTGCGCACGAAACGTCCGCCTTAGATACGCTCACACACCGCTTCCGCCACCCGTATTCCATCAACTGCAGCTGAGGTAATTCCGCCTGCATAGCCTGCCCCCTCGCCGCACGGGTAAATGCCCGGGAACTGCTCTGCCTGACAGGAAGCATCACGTAAAATCCGTACCGGCGAGGATGTCCGGCTCTCAACACCGAGCAGCAGTGCCTCGGAATCGTCAAAGCCCGGAATCCGATGCCCAAACGCCTCGATTCCCTCGATCAGTGCCAGATTCAGAGACTCCGGCAGGATTCGGCGTACGTTGGCATACGCATATCCACCCTTCACCTGAGGCTGCACCTCATTTCCAGAGGGCTGCTCCTGGTTCTCTTTCCCGGATCGGAAGTCGCCAAATGTCTCTACCGGAATCCTTCCGGATGCGCAGCGATATGCCGCTTCTTCCAGATTCCTCTGGAAACGCATCCCGTCCAGCGCATCCTTTGCCTCATAATCCTCCGGCGTGACAGTCACAACGATAGCGCTGTTTGCATTACGGCTTCCGCGGCTGCTGTAGCTCATACCGTTTACCGCCAGCCGTCCCGGCTCAGAAGAAGCATTGACGACGTACCCTCCCGGACACATACAAAAAGAATACACACCACGGCCATCCGCACATTTATGCGTCACCTTGTAAGGGGCCGCTCCAAGCTGTTCGCAGACCGGCATGCCGTACATAGCCTCATTGATCCGCTCCTGCGGATGCTCCATACGGAGCCCGACCGCGAATGCCTTTGGCTGCATCGACATGCCAAGTGCCTGCAGCATTTCAAACGTATCCCGTGCACTGTGGCCGATCGCCAGCACCAGATGATCCGTTTGCATCTGCTCCCCGCCATTGATCTCCAGCTGATAGCGCGCACCCGATTCCTGTGTACGGATTCCGGTCAGGCAACTCTTGAACCGGAATCTGCCGCCCAGAGCTTTGATCTCCTCCCGGATATGCCGCACGACCGATACGAGCACATCTGTCCCGATGTGCGGTTTATAATAATATAGTATAGAAGGATCTGCTCCTGCCTTTACAAATTCATTCAGTACAAAATGAATTTTTCCGTCCGGATCCTTGATCAGGGTATTCAGCTTTCCATCTGAAAAGGTACCTGCGCCGCCTTCCCCAAACTGGACATTTGAATTTGGGTTGAGCACGCCGGTCTCCCAGAACATCTCCACGTCCTGCACACGCTGCTCGACTGCCGCTCCACGCTCGAGCACAATCGGGCAAAGTCCTGCGCGGGCAAGCATCAGTGCGCAGAAAAGCCCTGCCGGGCCACTGCCTGCTACAACCGGTGGATGGGCGCTCTCTCTTTCTTCTGCAGCGTTTTCGTAAGGAAATGCATACTCCTTTTTTTCTGTCAGTGTAATTTTACGATTATGAAGGCGTTTTACAATCGATGTCGCCTGCGCCGTTTCGACATCGACGGTATAGACATAAAACAGCTCCGGTTTTTTGCGTGCATCCACCGACTGACGCATACACGTATAAGTAAACGGCTGCTTTTTCAGTCTGAGGATCTTCTGTATCTCTTTCTCAAGCTCCGCTTCCGTATGTGTAATCGGAAGCTTCAGCTCACTGATTCGTATTACGGTTTTTATGTTCATCTGTCACCTGCTCCTGTTCTTCTTTTTTGAGCAAATCGATTTTATCACACTTTTTTTATCTTGTGAAGTAAACGGGCTCAGAATCAGACCGGATATCTGCAAACAGATTATAGGCTGTCTTTATTTTTATATAGAAAGAACCGGATCATATGAGGGAATGATCCGGTTCTGGCTTTCAGGGAAAATGTCTGTATCTATTACTCTGTTACTCGGTTACTGCTTCTGTTGCAGCCTCAGTGTCCGCAGAGGCATCTGCAGCTTCTGTCGAATCCTCATACAGAGAAATCTCTGTATCCTCATCTGCTTCGCCAACAACTGTGCCGGTGCCATATGCAAGAATTGTAAGGCTCGCAACCGTTCCATCGCTGTTCAGCTGAATTGACACGATGTCGCCCTCCATAATGCCATCTGCAGTAATGGAGATGGTGCCATCCTCAGAAACCTCGACAGACGCTTCGGTCACATCCTCAGATGCAGCTTCGGTAGCTACTTCTGAGCCGGTTTCGGTCGCATCCTCGGATGCAGCTTCCGTCGTGTCCTCTTCGGATGCTGCTTCGGTAGCGGCCTCAGACACTGCCTCGCTTGCTTTTTCGGTAGTTGCCTCCGTGGCAGACGTATCAGAAGAACTGTCCGCTGCCTTCACCTCAATATTCTCCGTCTGAGCCAGCTCACCAAGCTTCGCGTCATCTGCAAAATTGTAGGTCAGTGATTCATTCGTCAGTGTCAGGGTAAGAGATGTCTGAGAGGATGCTGCTTCTGTTACTGCCTCAGAATTTTCCTCAGCTGCTGCTTCGGTCGTATCCTCTGATGCTGCTTCGGTAGTTGCTTCCGCATCTGTTGTGCTCTCCGTATCAGCCTCTGTCTCTTCATCGTCTGCAGCGAGAACACCCTTTGTTATGGTAATTGAATCTGCAGAAACCTTTGTCACCTGTCCGACAATCGCCTCTGTATCTGCGTTTTCATCTTTACTTGCTTCTGCGGTGGCAGCCTCAGTAGTTGCCTCAGTGGTCGTTTCGGTAGCGGCCTCTGTCGTACCCTCGCTTGCATATACGCCCATGGAAGAAACGGTAAGTGCCAGTCCCAGAAGTAATGCTACATAATTACGTTTCATCTTGTATCAAATCCTTTCTTACTGATGTTTGCCCCTGAACGCAGTCGCTCCGCGCACTGAAAGCGGGGAACGCTTTTCTGCATTCATGCTGAGGACATGATACGAAGAAAATGTGTCGCAATTGTGTTCAAATCCAGATTAATTTGTGTCTTTTTTCTTTGTTTTTTCTAAAATTTAACTGATTCTTTTCTCTCCGAAGCAGCGCTTCGTCCTGCTGCATACCCGCTTGCCCATGCCCACTGCAGATTATAGCCCCCGCATGGTCCGTCTACATCGAGCAGTTCGCCGGTCACATACAGTCCCGGAATGCATTTGCATTCCATTGTCTTGGGAGAAATCTGTGCAACATCTACTCCTCCCGCACATACCTGACAGATATCAAAGGACTTTGTACCATCAACGACCAGCGCATAACTTCTGCATACATCCAGAAGCGTGCAAAGCTCTTTTTCTGTGAGCTCCCGGCACTGCAGCTTCGAGCGGATTCAGCATCAGCGGAATCAGCTTTTCATTCAAAATCCCACGCAGCAGCATTCCGACGGGTTCAGACGGAAGCTGTCCGGCACGCCTCCAGAGCATTTCCTGCAGCACTGCCCGCTCCATTTTCTGCTCTTCTAGGCAGGGTTTCAGCAAATCAAGTGTAACCTGAAATGTCATAGCTCCTTTTTCCGCCGCGACATACCGGGACAGCTGAAAGACTGCAATTCCGGAAATTCCGTATTTCGTCCACTGCACTTCTCCCAGTTCTGAAGCGACAAATCTCCAGTCATCGGCTCCGTCAGGTCTCATATCCTGCTTCTTGCGCTGCCACAGCGATACCTCTGCCATACTTCGCACACCGGCTGCCAGAGCAGGCGTCTTTCCCTCGCAGAGCAGCGGTGCCAGCGCGGGGACGACCGGTATAAGCTTCAGTCCCGCCATTTTCGCCAGCCGATAACCGCTGCCGTCAGAACCGGTTGTCGGCGCACACTTTGATCCGCAGCTGAGAATCAGCCGCTCTGCCTCATAGGTCCACGTGCCTGTCCGCACCTTCCAGATACGATCCTCACAGGTAATCGCTTCGACCTTTTCCATCAGCTTCAGCTTTACCTTCCATCTGCGCAGCTCTGCCAGCAGCACCTCCAGTACCGAAGAGGCCTGATTTGTATATGGATAAACATACCCGTTTTTCTCAATGGTAAGCAGGCCAAGCCTTCCGAAAAAATTGCGCACCTCCTGTGCATCAAACTGTTCCAGCACCGGCTGTACAAATGATGCGTCTGCTCCGTGATACCGTTTGGGCAGCTCCGGATCCATATTGGTCAGGTTACATCGTCCGTTCCCGGTCGTCAGAAGCTTCTTTCCCGGACGTTCCATCGCTTCGAGCACCGTCACCCTTGCCCCGTTCCGGGCCGCTGTAATCGCCGCCATCAGGCCCGATGCTCCCGCCCCCACTATAATTACACGATTTTGATTTTCCATCCTCTTCCCTCTCGCAGTCTGTTTGAAAACTGATTTTGCATAATTCACTTTATTGCAGGCGTAAAGTGGACATTCGCAATCCATCCCTGCAGCTCTGCTGACAGGGCCTAGCTTCGCTACTT
>OLSO01002122.1_pt1 | contig 12879 bp, 8 predicted proteins | sample 1672441 | NCBI WGS metagenome assembly OLSO01 (sample SAMEA3136686, study PRJEB25190) | human gut metagenome | biome: human gut; feature: human-associated habitat; material: faeces | place: Austria | collected 2013 | reverse complement strand
CACTGGAAAATCTTTCAAATCTCCTGCAGGAAATGGACAGTGAGCGCAAAGATGTGGAGGGCGGCATGTCATATGAAGATTATCTGCAGGTACTTCTTTTATCCACTTCACGTTCGCAGAAACTTAAGCGGGGAATGGATATGATTGAAGCGGAGATACGTGCGACAAAAGGCAGAGAACAGTTCCGGCTGGACTGTTGTATTGAAGCAATTGAGGCGTCTGTGGATGTGCGAGCAAACAGAAGCAGAACATATACCGTAACAAAACAATACAGCTATATCTGAGGGCTGACGGGCGGCGTTCTCGCCGTCCGCTAAAAGGAGGTGCAGAAAGATGCTTTTTCAGAAGGCACAAAAAAAGCTCAATGGGAATCAAAACAAGATAGACAGAAAGAATAAAGAAAGGACACGCTCTCTGAACAGATGGTATCTGTCGTCCCCGATAGGCAGAATCCTCCTGACGCTTTCTGAAAAGGTATCTTTGTGTACCTCATGTGTAAAGATAAAAAAGGCAGGACTGTCAGTAGAGACAGCACTTGTACTTCCGCTGTTTTTTCTGGGTATGGTGACAATGATTTCCTTTATGGACATTTGCAGACGACACATTTGCAGGCGTTGTGTGAAAAGACGAAGGAAGCCGGGATGTATGCGTATGTGGCGGACGGAAATGGACCGGATGAAATCACACTGCCCGATGTGTATTCATACAGTCCGGTTGGTGCGCTGATACCACTTCCAAAAGTCTGGATGCATAATACCGTGAAAGTCCATGCGTGGACGGGCGCAGAAGAAGGCGGGAAAGGCTCCGGTGACAGCACAGAACCTGAAGAAATGGTTTTTGTGACAGAAAGTGGTTCTGTATATCACACAAAAGCAGGCTGCCGTTATCTGAACCTGTCTATTACACAGGTGTCCGGAAGCAGTGTATCACAGAGGCGAAATGATAATGGGGAGAAATACAGCCCATGTGAGACCTGCAGCCGACATCAGAACCCTTCCGGGACTGTTTACATTACAGGCTCCGGGAACCGTTACCACAATGATGCGTCCTGCAGTGGACTGAAGCGTACCGTTCGGCTGGTCAAGAAATCACAGCTTGGAAACATGCATGTATGCAGCAAATGCGGATAGAGATTCAGCGTAGACATTATATAAGCTGCAATAAAAATCTCAGAAAGAATGAAATGATCAGAAGAAAGAAGGAAAAGGAAAATGGAAAAATACGGCACACTGATCTTTCTGCTTTTCAGCAGTTTTTTGGATATCCGAAAAAGAGAAATCTCAATACCGGTCACATCGATGTTCGGACTGGCAGGAGTGGCATACAGTATCAAAACCGGAAGAACAATGACGGACTATCTGATTCCGGCGGCCATAGGTATTTTTATTCTTGCATGCAGCATCCTGACACGGGGACAGGTAGGTATGGGAGACGGATGGCTTCTTATGGCACTGGGATGTATGATGCGAAAGCAGACGTGCCATCGGTACAGACTGTAAAGAAGTGGGAAGTCTGATACTGAAAATTGATTCTCTCCCAGCCGATAAAGGAGCAACGTTCTCCATAGAAGAAATTAGCCTTATGCGAATCACCATAAATCGGCTGAGAAACGAACGGCTGGCAAAAGGTCAGTACACGGATGCGGCAGATGATATGCGGCTAAAATGATTCTAAAACCAGAATAACATTAAAGAAAAAACCTCATTGCAAAAACACATTGCAATGAGGTTTTTGAGTGTGCCCGAAGGGATTCGCCAAGCCGCGCCCTAGAAACGCCCCACCGGGGCGTTTCTGCCCCGCGGGACGCAAAGCGCGGGGCACGGGCTGTTCGAATCCCCCTCTTTTACTGCCCCATAAAATCCATGCAAAACAAAAAGAGCAGCACCCCATAAGGTGCTGCTCTTGGTGCGACCGGGAGGATTCGAACCTCTGGCCTTCCGGGTCGGAGTATTACGGCCAAGAGGCGACCGTCACCCTGCTGGACGTGAAGGACGAAGGGGGCAGACCTTTGAACAGACCAAAGACAGCCTGAAGGTTTTCTACGCGCGGCAAAAGCTTCGGAATACGGAGAATGATTCCGTGAAATCTCGATAAAACAGGCACTTCGTTCATCTCCTTGCTATTACTGTATAACGGTATCGTGAATTCGTCAAATGCGTTATTTCATCGAGTTAGGCTACTTTAATGGCGGAAAGAACGAGTAACAGATATTAATTCTGCATAATTTCAAATTCTGCAGCAGTGTTTGATACACAAGAAGCAAATCACACGGAGTTGAAAGAGGATAGCTCTTGGTACACTGTTTCACATAGTCCGCGGTTCTCATGCCGCCTTACGGCTTTTGATACGCATCAGTCCATCATCCTCTTTAATAACGTCATAATAACGCGCAAGAATCACAAACGATTATTTGCTTTTGCAGGACAAAAATGGTATCATAAAAGTAAAAAATGAAAGGGGTGTATGCTGTGATTCATATCGCCATTGTGGAGGATGTAAAGGCTGAAGCTGATTTGCTGCAAGGCTGTCTGGAGCAATATCGGCAGGATAACCACATTGTGTTCCAGCTGCACTTTTTTCCTGATGCAGACACCTTTCTGCAGACAGATACCCACACTTTTGATATTGTCTTTATGGATGTGGATATGCCCGGCCGCAATGGAATTGAGGCAAGCAGGGTGTTGCGGGAGACGAACAAGACGATTGTGCTTTTGTTTGTAACCAATCTGGCGCAGTATGCCATAGCCGGTTATGAGGTAGATGCCCTGGACTATATCTTAAAGCCTATTAATTATTATTCCTTTAAGCTGAAGATACAAAAAGCTCTGGAGGCCGTACACCACTTGCACGGTATCATGCTTACCATTTCCGGCGAGCACGGGCCGCAATATGTACGCAGCACAGATGTACTGTATATTGAGGTGCAGAATCACAGCCTGATTTACCACACACAATACAGCGATCTGACCGCCACAGGCACTTTGAAGCGGGTAGAGAATCAGCTGGCAGAAGAAGGATTCTTTCGCTGCAATTACTGCTATCTTGTCAATCTGCGCCATGTGGATTTTTTGGACGGCAATACCGTAATGGTTGGCGGACATCCGCTGCAGATCAGCCGCAATCGCCGCAAGGATTTTCTGCAGCAGATGACCGGATTTTACGGCAAAGGAGGGCGATAACCATGATAACGTATCTGTTCCGATGCTTGTTTTTCCATATGATTTTGTTTACGGGGCTGCTGTATACCTCGAATTTTCCCAAACGGTCCCATTATCTGCCCCGCGTTATTGCAACCACCGCTTTCGGCATACTGGTATCCTCTTTCTGGGCAGCACTGTTTGGCGGCAGCCCGCAGCCGCTGCTCCTGTATCTGCTGTATCAAGCCGCAGGCTTTTTGGGGCAATTTCTGATTGCACTGTTCTGTGTTTATCTTTGTGTGCAGATGCACCTTTGGACCTGTCTGTATATGGGCACCCTTTTCTGGTTTACCCAGCAGGCCTCCTGCAGCCTGACCTGCATCCTTACCGGGGAAAACTTCTCTACCTATCAGGGGATCGCTACCAGCATAGGAACTTTGCTTGCTGTTGCCCTATTGCTGTACGGGCTGCTGATCCGCAAGGTGGATGCCTCTGTTCTGGAGCGCATCCACAGCCGGACGGTTTTCCCAAGCTGGGTCCTGATGCTGCTGGCCTGCCTGTTGCTGAACAGCTATGCCAGCTATTGCGGCAACACCGGCGGCGCCTATTATTTTGCCTTGTTGCTGATTGATACGGTTGTGCTGTTTTATCAGTACAGCATTTACCGGACGCTGGGCCTGGAGCGTGAAAATGAGGCAATCCACCTGTTGTTGGAGCAAAGCGGCAAGCAATATCAGATATCCAAGCAGAATATGGAACAAGTCAATATAAAATGCCATGATCTGCGGCACCAGATCCGGGTTTTCCGCAGCGAGGGGCGTATTGACGAGTCCGTGCTGAAAGACATGCAAAAGGCCGTGGACGCCTATGATACGATCATTAAAACCGGAAATCCCGCGCTGGATGTGCTGCTGACCGAAAAGAGCCAGATGTGCCGCAGCAAGCAGATCGGATTTACCTGCATGGCAGATGGTCGTGGACTGCTTCATATGGAACCGGCAGATTTATATGCATTGTTTGGCAATGCGCTGGAAAATGCAGTCGAGGCAACCGAACAGCTCAGCAACCCCGATCAGAAACAGATTGCACTTACCGTTCGGTCAACGGAAGGTTTCTGTTCGGTACATCTGCAAAACTACACAAAGGAACCCTTGCGGTTGGAAAACGGCCTGCCTGTTACCGGAAAGTCGGATAAGGCAAACCACGGTTTCGGCATCCGCAGCATGCAGCTGCTTGCAGAAAAATACGGTGGAGAGCTGACTTTCCGGCAGGAAGGCGACGTAGTGAATACCTATATGCTGCTGCCCCTTGCCCCGGCAGAAACATGACAACTTACGAATTGCAGGCAACACATTATGCAGGAGTCGTTGACTCCTGCTCTTTTTTTTGCTAAATATGATTTTAGGAGAAAAAATGCACGATGCAAAAGGGGAAAGCTATGCGTGTTGCAATCATTGAAGACGATGAAGCCACTCGCTGCCAGTTGGTAAATTATCTTCAGCGTTATACCCGGCAGTATGGGACAGAGTTTCAGATTCAGCAATTTTCCGATGGAATACAACTCGCCGAAAACTACCGCCCTGTTTATGATATTCTGCTGATGGATATCGAGATGGCGCAGCTCAACGGAATGGAGACAGCCAGACGGATTCGCAAGTTCGATGAAGAAGTGCTGATTGTCTTTATTACCAACACGGCACAGTATGCCATTAAGGGATATGAGGTAGGCGCACTGGATTACATATTGAAACCAATACCGTACTTTTCTTTTTCTCAGCAACTTCGAAAAGCCGAGTTGCAGCTGCAGAAAAGAAAAACATTCAATCTGACACTTTTGGCAGAGGGCGGAATGCACCGCCTGAACACTGCAACAATCTACTATATAGAAAGCGACGGTCATACGGTTCATTTTTATACACAGGAAGGGTCAATTACCGCCAGCGGTTTATTAAAAAGTTATGAGGAAAAGCTGGCTGGGCATTCGTTTGCGCGGTGCAGCAATTGCTACCTTGTCAATTTGGCGCACGTTTCAGGCATTGCACAGGATACGGTAAAGGTCGGTCCTTACCAGTTGCCGGTCAGCCGTACCAAGCGGCATGGTTTTCTTGATGCGATGTCAAGCTACATCGACAGCAGTATTTTTGCTTAATAAAGAAATACTCGTATGTCAACAAGATGCACAAACACATCGGCACATATTTGTGCTTGCTGTACAAAGAAATTGCGGCTGTTTTGCAAAATAATGTGAGTTATGTATGTGGAACGACCAGTTATGAAAAAGACATTTAAAAAAAGGGACGCTTTCGTATAATTACTTTATCGGAAAGATTTTCATGGCAGAACCAGTCCGGAATGGTTACGCCAGGCAAGATCTGATGAATAAATCCTACCCTACGAGATTTGAAGGAGAAAACGATTATTTAGGAGGTACATATGAGAAGAATGCCTGTGGTACGGGGAACTGCAGCAGTAATGGCGTTTTTTACGCTGACAACTGTATCTGCATCAACCCTGATGTTTACCTATTCCGGTGCCATCAACAAAGCACTGAATATCAACACAAGCAAGATCGTAGAGACCGACGACGCCAGTGCCGTGAACACTGCCTATTATGACAACGAGTTCGGCACCGACTACACCAACAAACAGGCCGCCCTGAAGGTAGAAATGGAAGTGGCTGCAGAAAACGTAGCCCAAGCCGAGGAGGGTACGGTTCTGCTTCGCAACGAAAACGCAGCCCTGCCGCTTGCCGACACAAGCCGTGTGACCATTTTCGGTAACGGTGCGGCTCATTCCACCATGGGCAAAAGCACGACTTCCAGCGTGGCGTCGATTCCTACTATGACCTTCGGCGCTGCTATGCAGAAAGTTTTTGGCGCGGATAATGTCAACACTACGCTGCTGGACAATGCTTACGCATCTCTGGGTGCCACCACTGCCACCGAGGTTGTGGAAGCTCCCATTTCTGACGTAGAAAAATATGCCAGCAGCTGGTCCGGCGATTACAACGATGCCGCCATTGCCGTATTTACCCGTCTGGGCGGCGAGAGCAACGATACCGCCATGTTTGGCAAGGACGGCTCTCACTTTCTGGGTCTGCAGGCCAACGAAAAAGACCTGATGTCCTATCTGAAAGCCCAGAAAGCCGCCGGTGTGTTCAAAAAGATCGTTGTCATCATCAATGCTGACCAGATGATGGAACTGGATTGGCTGGACGATTATGATGTTGATGCCTGCGTGCTGGCCGGCGTGCCCGGTGTTATCGGCTACGAGGGCGTTGCCAATGTGCTGGCCGGTAAGGTTTCCCCCAGCGGTCATCTGGTAGATACCTACGCTGCCAACTCGCTGTCTGCCCCTGCCACCACCTATGCCTGCGAGAATATGCAGTTGTGGGGCAATGTGGATTACGTCAACAGCAAGGCCACCGACCTTTCCAACGATGGAATCAACGTAGATTACTACACCATCTGCGCCGAGGGTATCTATGTGGGATACAAATACTACGAAACCCGCTATGAAGATGCGGTCATGGGCAGCGGGGATGCTTCCTCCTCCGTCGGCTCTTCCACCGGAAACGGTTGGAATTACGCCGATGAGGTTGTCTATCCCTTCGGTTATGGTCTGTCCTATACCGATTTCACCCAGACGCTCAAGGGTGTGACTTTCAACGCCGATACCGACAATTATGAGGTTGAGGTGGAAGTAACCAACACCGGCGATGTGGCCGGTAAGAGCGTAGTCGAAGTGTATGCCCAGACGCCCTACGGCGATTACGAGAAGCAGAACAGCATCGAAAAATCCGCCGTACAGGTTGTCGGTTTCGAAAAAACCGATACGCTGGAGCCCGGTCAGAGCCAGACCGTCACAGTCGAGTGTGAACGCTATATGCTGGCCAGCTATGACGCCAAGGGTGCGAAGGGTTATATCCTGAGTGCCGGTGACTACTACCTGTCCGTGGGCGATGATTCCCATGATGCACTGAACAACATTCTGGCCGCCAAGGGCTACACCACCGCCAATGGTATGACCGCAGACGGCGATGCCGCCAAGGTTTACAGCTGGAATCAGGCCGAACAGGACACCACCACCTATAAAATGTCCCGCGCAGATGACACCGTGGAGGTCACCAACCAGTTTGATAACGCCGACCTGAACTACTACGGTGTGGACTTTACCTACCTTTCCCGCAGCGATTGGTCCGGCACTTACCCCGCCAGCGTTGTCAGCATTGATGCCACCGATGAGATGATCGACGACCTGAACCTTGACTGGTATGAGACTCCTGCCGACGCCCCTGCGGTTTCGGACTTTACGCAGGGTGCCGACAACGGCCTCAAGTTCATCGATATGCGTCTGGTGGAATGGAACGATGATGAGCAGTGGGATGCTTTCCTCGATCAGCTGACCGTGGCGGATATGACCGCCCTGATGCCCGATACCTTTGGTGTGGCCGGACTTGACAAGGTCGGTATGCCTGCCCAGAAGCGTGCAGACGACTGTCTTGGTGTCGGTTCTACGATGATTGCCACCGGTGATAATTGCCTGAGCTGGGTGTCTGAGGTGATGACCGCCCGCACATGGAACCGCGACCGCATGGAGCGCAAGGGCAGTCTGATGGCAATTCAGGCCGCTTACGCCGGCGTCAACGAAGTCTGGTACGGCGGCGGCAACACGCACCGTACCCCGTTCAGCGGCCGTAACCAGCAGTATTACAGTGAGGATTCCAACTACGGTTACATGGTCGGCGCTGTTGAGGCTGCCGCCATGCAGGCCAACGGTGTCAACTATTGTGTCAAGCACTTTGCCATGAACGATCAGGAGTCCGGCCGTGAGAGCCTGAGCACCTTTGCCAACGAACAAACTGTCCGCGAAACGTATCTGCGTGCCTTTGAGGGTGCCTTTGTTGAGGGCGGCGCTCAGAGCGTAATGACCGCGTTCAACCGTATCGGCGTTGTCTATGCCGCTGTCAATGTGCCTCTGCTGAAGAATGTCCTGCGCGGTGAGTGGGGCTTCAAGGGTCACATCACTACCGACGGTTTCGCTAAGACCTCCACGTACAAGACCCACTATATGGAAATGATTACTGCCGGTGTTGACTTCCTCTGCTTGGATCCCGGCGAAACGGCCGCTGCCGTTACCGCTGCCATTGATGGTGGCGATGGCTACATTATGCAGCAGTTGCGCCGTGCCACCAAAGCCAATGTGTACGCTGCCAGCCGTTCGATTTCTGCCAACGGTCTGAGCAGTAACTCCATCGTTGTCAACATTGTCCCGTGGTGGGAGATGGTTTTGCTGGTGGTCACCGCCATCTGCGGCATTACTTTCATCGGTTGCACCGCAGCCTGTGTTGTGATGACCTACGGCAAAAAAAACAAGAAAGTGGAGGGCTGATTCCATGAGTAAAGTAAAAAGTTTCAGCGCAAAATCTTCGCTGGTCGGTGTCGTTTTATCTGCGGCAGCCCTGATTGGCTTTACCGTGTACGGCATGGTCTATGACTATTTTGACACGGTCGTTTTCCTGACTTTGGCACTGGGAATGGTCGGCATGGCCGCCTACGCATTGGTTGACCGCGCATGGAGCGAGTTGCTCAACCTCGCCGCCGTGGCCTGCATCACCTTTGGCATGGGCCTGTTCTTTCTCAACAGCTATCCTGTCTGGGCTGACCGGCTGAACAACATCTCGATGTATGGTTCCCGCGGTACGCTCCTGCCGGTCATTACCCTGCTGGTGCTGATGGTTGCCGCAATTGTGGTCGGCATTGTATCCTGCTTTACGCAGAAGGAGGGCAAAGCGAAATGAAAAACAATACTGCGCCCCGCAAGACGCTGACTGCTGTGCTGGCAGTCGCTATGGCGGCCGGGCTGACCGGCTGCGGCAGCTCGTTGGCTGCTAACACCAACAATTACTTCACCAATGTTTCCTCCATCCTGCACACCCTGCAGACAAACGGCAAGCAGCAGGCGGCTTCTTCCTCCACTGTCTCCAATGATGGCAGTCAGTTGGCGACCCCAACGGATTTCACCGTGGACGAAAGCGGAAACTACAGCTTTACCGGTGTAGAAAACGCAAAGTATTATCTGCTGTACTTCTGCGCCCCGGATGCCACCGGTGACAACGACAGCTTCATCTACACCAGCGAACCCATTGACGCCACCGAGAGCAACACCTACAGCGGCAAGTGCTCGGATGAATTTGATTATGCGTTCGGTTCCTATCTGGCTAAGGTCTACGCTTTCCCTGATCTGACCGATAAAGAGCACAGTATGTCTAAGGCCGCCACGGCGGAATATTCTTGCAGCGGAAATCAGAGCGCTCCTGAACTGAACTATTACTGGAATACCTTTGACGGCACGATGGGGATTCAGGTTGCCAATTTGGATGTTTATGAATTTGAAGCATACCCGGACAAGGTGGATATTACTTTCACCAACACCGAGAACAGCGCCGATGTTGTAACGCTGACGATGGAAAATGTCACCCCGGACAACAATCAGTTGGATACCGATGCTTTGACAGCCGGTGCAACCTATGATGTGACCGCTGTATCTACCAGCAATAGCGAATATGTGCTGAACCAGACGTCCGACACCACCAAAGTGGCCGAGGGGCTGCATCTGGGCGAGAGCAGCGTTATGACGGCCGGTTACAGTTACAGCGATGGCTTTGCCAACAACATCTTCAACTGGCCCCGCGTCTGCGAGAGCTTTGACTTGGAGAACGGCGGCGTAGCCGGCGTAGTCGTCGCTGCTCCGGAGGTGGGCGGCGGCACATGCGACTTTGTCGCAACACCGGTTTCCTCCGGCGATGGCAACTATACTTACGACCTTATTGCCGGACTCTATACACGCAGCGGAAAATTGGAACTGAAAGCAGACGGCACCTTTACCGCCGAACTGGAAGGTTGGGGCCCTGTCAACTCCAGTGAGTATAGCGGAAGTTGGATCGATAACGGTAACGGCACCGCGACTCTCAGCTATGATCCCAGCACACTTGTTATCAAGTAATACGCAAAAAAATGTATAAAGCAATACCGCACAATTCCGAATTACGGTCTGCGCCTTGTTTCGATGGCTGCGGCCCTCGGAACTGCGCGGTATTGTGTTTTGTGTGAACAGGGAAGGATTTGTGCTATGCAACACAAAGAATTGATACAACAAATGACACTTTTGGAAAAGTGCGCACTGCTCAGCGGTGATACAGTCTTTACCACGCGAGCCTATTCTAAGCACGGTATCCCTGCCATTACCTTGTCGGACGGTCCTAACGGGGTGCGCAAGCAGGCCGGGGCAGCAGACCATCTGGGTCTGAACCCCAGCGTACCGGCCACCTGCTTTCCTCCGGCAGTTACGATAGCCTGCAGTTGGAATCCGGCCTTGGGCGAGGAAATCGGCAAAGCCATGGGGGAGGAAGCCGCCGCGCAGGAGGTGTCCGTGCTGCTGGGCCCCGGCCTGAACACCAAGCGCAGCCCGCTTTGTGGGCGCAACTTCGAGTATTTCTCGGAGGACCCGTATCTCTCCGGCAAGATGGCCGCGGGCTATGTGCGGGGCATCCAGTCCAACGGTATCTCTGCCTGCCCCAAGCATTTTGCCGTCAACAATCAGGAGCTGCGCCGCATGGCGTCAGACTCGGTAGTGGACGAGCGCACCCTGCGTGAACTCTACCTGACCGGCTTTGAAATCGTAGTCAAGGAAGCCGCCCCCAAGACGGTTATGTCCAGCTATAACCTCATCAACGGCACCTACGCCAACGAAAACGCCCATCTGCTGCAGGATATTCTGCGCAGGGATTGGGGCTTTAACGGGGCGGTTGTGACGGACTGGGGCGGTTCCAACGACCATGCCTTGGGCGTGAAGAACGGCTCTACACTGGAAATGCCCGCCCCCGGCGGCGATGCCGTGCGGGAACTGATGAGGGCTGTGGAAACCGGCAAAATCACCGAGTCTGATGTAAATGCCCGTCTGAGCGAACTATTGACGCTGGTGTTTGACACCCATACCGCCGTGGAAAAACACAGCCGCAGTTTTGACGCAGAGGCCCACCACGCACTGGTACGCCGTGCCGCCGCCGAAAGCATTGTACTGCTGAAAAACGAGGAGAACCTGTTGCCGCTGGCAACCGGCACAAGGGTGGCTGTCATTGGTGATTTTGCCGAAACCCCGCGCTATCAGGGTGCAGGCTCCAGCGCCGTGAACTCCCTCAAGGTCGATACTGTGCTGGATAACCTTGCCCATAGCGGCTTGCAGGTACTGGGCTTTGCCCCCGGCTTTGACCGCCGCGGCAGGGCAGACGCCGTCAAAGAGGCAGAGGCTGTCGCGCTGGCCAGGCAGGCGGATGTTGCCGTGCTGTTCTTGGGGCTGGATGAAATCAAGGAAAGCGAAGGCCTAGACCGCGGCGACATGAAGATTGCCGATAACCAAATTGAGCTGCTGCGGGCTGTACAGGCGGTCAACCCGAACACCGTGGTGGTGGTCAATGCCGGTGCGTCCATCGAAACGCCGTGGCTCAAGCACTGCAAGGCGTTAGTCTATGGTGCGTTGGGCGGGCAGGCCGGTGCCGGTGCCATTCTGGACGTGCTGACCGGCAAAGTCAACCCAAGCGGCAAGCTGGCCGAAACATGGGCTATGTCGTATGAGGACACCCCCTCCAAGGAGCATTTTGCAGGGAAAGGTCGTACCGTGCAGTACCGCGAGGGACTGTATGTGGGCTACCGCTACTACCAGACTGCCGACGTGGCTCCGGCATTTCCGTTCGGTTTCGGTCTAAGCTATACCAGTTTTGCCTACTCTGACCTGAAAGCAACCTCGGACAGTGTGACACTGACAGTGACAAACACCGGCAGCTGTGATGGTGCGGAGATCGTACAGATTTATGTAGCAAAGCCCGATGCCAAAGTTTTCCGCCCGGTGCAGGAACTGAAAGGCTTTGAAAAAGTGAAACTGGCTGCGGGGGAGAGCAAGTGCGTAGCAATTCCTCTCGATGATAAAGCCTTCCGCTACTGGAACACAATGACGAACGCTTGGGAGATTGAGGGCGGCCACTATGAAATCCGCGTGGGTGCTTCCTGCGAGGATATTCGCCTGACGGCTACGGTAGAGGTGGCCGGAACCGGCGCACCAAACCCCTATGCAGGCATCAGTCTGCCACATTATGAAAGCGGCAAGGTGATGAACGTGCCGGACGCCGAATGGGAGGTTTTGCTGGATCGCCCCATCCCGGACGATACTGTGAAGATTGACTGCAATATGACGCTGGGAGAACTCAAGCACAGCCGCAGCCCCTTGTGCTGGCTGGTCTGGCTGGTGCTGCATACCATGCTGACGAACAGCTACAAGCAAGGAAAGCCGAACCTGAATGTGATGTTTCAGTACAATATGCCGCTGCGTGCACTGGCTAAAATGACCAGCGGCGCCATCAGTATGGGCATGGTGGATGGCATTGTGCTGGAGGCAAAAGGCTTCTGGGGTATTGGACTGTGCAAGGTGCTTGTCGAGGCTGTCAAGAACGCAATTCTCAACGCGCAGTTGGAAAAGCGTCTGCGCGATGCCTAAGCGGAGGGCACTTCATGAAATTCTGGAATGATTTTGCGGCCAAGCACCCGGCCGCTGCCAAGTGGGTGCGCGAGGGCGGTCTGTTCGTCATCGTGTCGAACCTGATTACCGTGTTCAAGTATCTACTGCTGCAATTTTTGCCCGCTGCGTTCAGCAGTCTGCCGGTGGTGGATTTCGGCTGGCCCGGCGTGGA
>OLSO01002113.1_pt1 | contig 12948 bp, 11 predicted proteins | sample 1672441 | NCBI WGS metagenome assembly OLSO01 (sample SAMEA3136686, study PRJEB25190) | human gut metagenome | biome: human gut; feature: human-associated habitat; material: faeces | place: Austria | collected 2013 | reverse complement strand
AAAGCCTTATCGTGCAAGCACGAACGGCTTTTTGAGCTTTTGACCCTGGCATCATTTTATTGAATCGCTATAGAACCTATGTTCGTTTCTTTGTCTGTGTCTATAGTAGTATAAAATTTGCCGATTGTCAATCATTTTTTCTGTCTGTGGAATGGTTTTGGCAGATATGCCGGAAGGGGGTTTGTTTTTTATATAAAAAGAGCAGCCGGATGGCTTCGGCTGCTCTTATTATAAACGTTTCTTATGTTTCAAGTCAATATTTTTCTACGACTTCGCCCTGTTTCTTGTAGATGCTTCCTGCCGGAACCACGCCGCGGACGGAGGAAAGCGGATAAATATTGGAATCGTGGCCAATGACCGTGCCCGGATTCAGGACGGAACCGCAGCCTACTTCCACGCGGTCGCCCAGCATGGCGCCGAATTTCTTAAGGCCTGTCTCGATTTTTTCCTCTCCGGCTTTGACTACCACGAGTTTTTTATCGGATTTCACATTGGAAGTGATGGAGCCTGCTCCCATATGAGCCTTGTAACCCAGGATGGAATCTCCCACATAGTTATAATGGGGCACCTGCACCTTGTTGAAAAGCACCACGTTTTTGAGCTCTGTAGAGTTTCCCACGACAGCGCCCTCTCCCACGATGGCGTTTCCCCGGATAAATGCACAGTGGCGTACTTCGGCATCTTTCCCGATGATGACGTTTTCACCGATAAAAGCCGTAGGCGCTACTTTAGCTGACCGTGCAATCCAGACGTTGCCTTCTCTTTTTTCGTACTCTTCTTCGCTCAAGGTGTTTCCGAGAGCCACGATAAAATCTTTGATTTTTCCCAGAACCTCCCAGGGATACTCTGCTCCTTCAAAAAGCTCTGCTGCAATGGTTTCCTTCAGATCATAAAGATTTTCGATTTTACACGTTTCCATCATACTGTCTGTTCCTCCTTTTTGGCTGCTGCCCGTCTTGGAGCGGGCTTCGTTGTTTTCTGATAATAGGGTGAGAGCTGGTCGAACATGCCCTTGAGGGCCGTCTGATAGCTTCCTGCCATGACCTGATCCGTATGGCGGCGGATGAACGTCGTCAGCTTCACCATGTATTCCTCCTGGGAAATGGTTCCCTCCGCCACATAGGTCAGACCCTTCTCCCAGCTGGCCGTAAGCTCCGGGTTCAAAAGCGACCGGATGGATACGTTGACCACACAGAAGATCATCTCACCGAGCTGGGTCGGTGTCAATACCTGAGTTTTCTTATTTAATGCCAGATACTTGTTCGCTACCAGTTTTTTCAGGATCTCCGCCCGGGTCGCGCTGGTGCCGATGCCGCTTCCCTTGATCTGGGAACGGAGCTCCTCATCCTCGATAAGAGACCCCGCATTTTCCATGGCAAGGATCATGGAACCGGAATTGTAACGCTTGGGCGGCGAGGTCTCGCCTTCCTTGATGCTTAAGCCTTTCGCCGGAAGGATGCTTCCTTTTTTAAGGGCGGAAAGGGCATTCAAAAGGGCCGGATCTGCATCCAGGTTTTCACCGTCCCCTTCCGTGTTCTTTTTTTCCTTCGGCATCCCGGCCACCTTGAGATATCCCGGCTCCTGTAAAATACGGAAATTGGAGAAAAAACGCTCCTTTCCGATCATGGAAACCAGGCTGACCTTCTGATAGACCGCCGGCGGATAAAAGATACTTAAGAACCGCCGCACAATCATCTCATAAATTTTCGCCCCGTGGCCGCCGACGGACCGGAGGGCAGAGAGCCCCTGACCCGTGGGAATAATGGCGTAGTGGTCGGTGATCTGCTTATCATTGACATAGCGCGTGGAGGCGATCTTTTTATAGGCTTCCCCGGCCAGAACCTCCTGCACGAAACCGCCCGCATAGTCAAGAGCCGCAAGTCCGCGGATATTTTTATAGATTTCCTTGGACACTGCCGTGGAAAGGACTCTGGCATCGGTTCTCGGGTAAGTCACCAGCTTTTTTTCGTAGAGCTCCTGGACGATTTTCAGCGTCTCGTCCGGACTGATTTTCAGATATCTGGAACACTCATTCTGAAGCTCCGCGAGGTTATAGAGAAGCGGCGGATTTTTTGTCTCCCGTTTCTTTTCCATGCGCTCCAGAACTGCCTGCAGGGGCTGATTTTTCTCCAGAATACGGATCAGTTCCTTCGCATCCTTCTCTTCCTTGAAACCATTTTCCTTGTAAAGCTTCGGGGACTGGTACCAGTCAGAGCCCTGAACTGCCCGAAATTCTCCCGGAAACTCCTTTCCATCGCCGAGGCTCTGTGTAGCTACCACGCGGTAGAAGGGCGTTTTCACGAAATTCCGGATCTCCCATTCCCGGCGGACCACCATGCCCAGCACGCAGGTCATAACCCGGCCCACGGAGATCACGGTATAACGCGTTCCCAGATAATTTGAGATGGCATTTCCGTATTTCAACGAGAGAAGCCTGGAAAAATTGATTCCCATGAGGTAATCTTCCTTGGCCCTCAGATAGGCGGAGCTGGCGAGATTGTCGTACTCGGAAAGATCCTTCGCTGTCTGGATCCCGTGAAGGATCTCCTCCTCCGTCTGCGAATCGATCCAGACTCTTTTCCGTACCTTGCCTTTGACTCCGGCCATTTGCTCCACGAGACGGTAGATGTATTCTCCCTCCCGCCCGGAATCGGTACAGACATAGATCACGTCCACGTCCTTCCTTTTCAGAAGGCCGCTGACGATCTGAAACTGCTTTTTCACCGACGGAATCACCTCATAGAGGAATTTTTCCGGGATAAAAGGCAGGGTCGCGAGACTCCAGCGCTTGTATTTCTCGTCGTAGACCTCCGGATAACTCATGGTCACCAGATGGCCGACGCACCAGGTCACCACGGAATCCTCACTCTCCAGATAGCCGTCTTTACGGACGCCGTTTACATGGAGAGCCCTGGCAAATTCCTGGGCCACGCTGGGTTTCTCCGCAATATATAATGATTTTCCCATTCAACTAATTCCTTTTCTTCCAAACTGTAGATCTTTTTTCCGAAAAATCAGAAAAGCAAAGCCATAAAAGACGAGCCCCAAAAGCAGAAGAAAAGCTGCTGCCAGAGCTCCATTTCCTGCGCCAAACCGTTCTGGACGCAGAACCGAAAATACTGCGAGATTTCCCGGGAGCTCCAGGATTCCTCCTAAATTTCCAAGGAGATAGAGCACAAAGCTCAGTCCCGTAAGGCCCCAGAGAAACAGAGCACGCAGCTTTTTCCCCATTCCGGAGCAGGAAATCAGAAAACCGAAGGCCCCCAGCACAAACTGGATGGCAAAGGCTCCCAGGCCCAGAAAAAGGAACTCCATAATCTCAAGCTCTCCCGGACGCAGAAGCTCCGCAAAGAGAACGCCGGCTCCCATGGAAACAGCCAGCATCGCAAACTGACCGAAAACAAGAGAAAACGCTTCCGTGCGGATCACTTTTTCCCGTCCTAAAGGGGTTGCTATGTAGATGATGAGCCTGCCGCTCTCCATTCCCTCCGCCACCAGCTCTTCCGCCCGGCGAAGCGTGTATACCGTCGGGAGCAGAAGCGCCCAGAAACCGAAGAAAACAGTGGCGACTGTGCCGGAGACCGAAGGATCCGTAAGTTTCAGAGAAACCAGCTTCAAGGCCGGGTCCAGGAAATATTCTTCCAGTCCCAGAAGGAGGCTTTCGCCGGTGGGCACGCAGGACAGGATCAGAAGAGCCAGAATCAGGCAGAGGGCCAGCTCGATGCCGCACCATTTTTTCCAGGTCTCTTTTATATTTTCCAGAAATACAGGCGAACTAACCACGGATCTCACCTCCGTAATAATGAATAAACAGCACTTCTATGGGCTGATGAACCTTCTCCCAGCCCATGAGATGATACTTTTCAAGGACAGGAAGGAAAGGAGTCAGCTCTCCGGTCACGGCCACCGTCACCTGACTGCCGCAGACGCCCTGGACCTCCACATTTTCTTTCAGAAAGCCCACAGCCTCCTGCTCGGAGGAAAAGGTCAGGATATAGCTCTGCCGCTTCTGCCGGCGAAGAGCCGCCACATCGTCAATGTTTACCAGATTGCCTCTTCGCAGCATTCCGATCCGGTCGCAGCAGCGCTCCATCTCCTCAAACTCTCTCGAAGCCCAGACCACGGATTTTCCTTTTTCTTTCTCTTCCCGGATCAGCTCCGCCAGGCAGTGGCGAGCGGCCTGATCCAGATCCCTCGTCGGTTCGTCCAGAAGTACTACCCGGGGGTCGTGGACAAGAGCTCCCGCAATGCCCAGCTTTTTCTTATCCATAGGAGAAAGCTTCGTAATCTTTTCCTCCAGATTCAGCCCCAGCCTCTGGGCGGTACGGATGCCTTTTTCTATACTTTTTCTCTCCCGCACGGCTGTCTGGAACCTCAAATACTGAAGGCCCGTCATGGCTGTGGGAAATTCCGGCTGCTCCGGCAGATAACCGATCTGACAGGGCAGATCCTTCGCATGGTCATGGCAGTTTCTTCCATCTACAGAGCACCAGCCGTTTCCCGGGGTGGAAAAACCCAGGAGCAAAGAAAATATCGTTGTCTTGCCGGAATTTTCCGGTCCCAGAAGACCGAACACCTCCCCGTCGGTAATCTCAAAGGACAGATCGAACACCCCTCTGCCTGTCCCGTAACTTTTTGTCAGGTTTCTAAAACGGATCATATTTTATGGTCGTTCCCCTCTTTGGTATCATTTATGATGCTTACAAATTGCTCCTCCGCAAAGCAGCTCCCGCAATTCTGCAAACATTCGAAATCCGCTGATTTACTGCGTAAATCGCTGCTTTCTCATGTTTAGCGGGTCTTAAGCTAAGCCTTATCTCCGTGCAAGCACGAACGAAGGCTTAGTTTTCGACACTTGCATCATTGTATCGAATTTTTAGACAAATTACAACCCCTCCAAAAAAGCCGTAAAGAAAAACCTCCGGCATTTCTGCCGGAGGCAAATTGCTCAATCTCTTATTTTGCCTGAATGTAACCCTTTGCTTTCAGAGTCTCTGCACAGAGTACGGCTCCGCCTGCTGCACCGCGGACCGTGTTGTGAGACAGACCGACGAATTTCCAGTCGTAAACGGTATCCTCTCTCAGACGGCCGATGGAAACACCCATGCCGTTCTCATAGTTGACATCGAGAGCTACCTGGGGACGATTGTCCTCCTCCATGTAGCGGATGAACTGCTTCGGAGCGCTGGGAAGGTTCAGCTCCTGCGGAAGACCCTTGAAGTTCACCAGACGGTCGATCAGCTCCTCTTTGGTCGGTTTCTTTCTGAATTTCACAAAAACAGCGGCGGTATGACCGTTCAGCACCGGAACACGGATGCACTGGCAGGTGATCACCGGGCTGGCAGCCGGAACGATTACGCCATCCTCAATCTTACCCCAGAGACGAAGCGGCTCCTTCTCGCTCTTCTCCTCCTCACCTGAAATGAAGGGAATGATATTTCCGACCATCTCCGGCCAGTCCTTGAAGGTCTTTCCTGCTCCGGAAATGGCCTGATAGGTGGTAGCTACCACTTCGTAGGGCTCGAACTCTTTCCATGCAGTCAGAACCGGTGCGTAGCTCTGAATGGAACAGTTCGGTTTTACTGCGATAAAGCCTCTGGTGGTTCCCAGACGTTTCTTCTGATGCTCGATGACCTCGAAGTGCTCCGGGTTGATCTCCGGCACTACCATGGGAACGTCCGGTGTCCAGCGGTGAGCGCTGTTGTTGGAAACGACCGGAGTCTCAGTCTTTGCATAGGCTTCCTCGATGGCTTTGATCTCCTCTTTGGACATATCAACTGCAGAAAATACAAAATCTACAGTGGAAGCAACCTTCTCTACCTCGTTTACATTCATAACGACCAGTTTCTTCACTGCTTCCGGCATCGGAGTATCCATTTTCCAGCGGCCGCCGACTGCTTCTTCGTAAGTTTTTCCGGCACTTCTGGGGCTTGCTGCCACCGTCACTACCTCAAACCAGGGATGATTTTCCAAAAGGGAAATGAAACGCTGGCCTACCATTCCGGTAGCGCCAAGGATACCAACTCGTAATTTCTGACTCATTTTTCTAATCTCCTCATTCGCGTGCCGCTTGTCTTTGTGTTGCGTACACATGTTTTTGTATTATGGATGTGATAATATACCACTTTTTCAAAAAAATCAAGCTTTTCTTTAATCTTTTACAGTTTACCACACTGACGCGGGTTCAGTCAACCTTCCTGCCCCGCTTTTTCCGCGGCCACCCGCTTCTGCTCCTCCCGCTCTCTCCGGGAAAAAACGCAGCCGCAGTAGTCCTGCCGGTAAAGTCCATACTCCGCTGAAAGCTCGATGGAGCGTTTGTAGCCCTCTTTCTTCTTAAAATCCGTGGGCAGCCAGACCACTCCGCTCTCCTCAGCGCACTGCTGGCCGATCTCGTTGATCTTCGCTGCATTTTTCAGCGGGCTGATGGTCAGAGTCGTCGTGAAAAAGTCAAAGCCCTTCTCCGCTGCCAGCCGGGCCGCTTCCTTGAGACGCAGCGCAAAGCAGGCAAAGCACCGTTCACCGCCCTCCGGGATTTTCTCAAGCCCCTTCACTGCCTCATAAAACTGCTTCGGCTCGTAAATTCCTTCTATTATATGGATCGGATAGCGGGCAGGAAGTTCTCTCGCCAGACGCTTCTGCTCCTCCACCCGTTTCCGGTATTCCTCCTCCGGGTAAATGTTCGGATTAAAATAGAAAATCGTGATCTCAAAATAATCCGAAAGATATTCCAGACAGTAACTGCTGCAGGGCGCGCAGCAGCTGTGAAGAAGCAGAGTCGGAACTTTTTCCTGCGGCAGCTTTTTTAAGATCGCCTCCAGCTCCTTCTGATAATTTCTTTTTATATTGTTCATTTCTTGTATTCTCCTTCGGCGCAAGAGCGCTCTTCGCGTATTATACACCCTTTCCGGAATTTTTCATAGGATAAACTATGCGGGTACACTGCCCGTAAATCTCTGAAACGGAGGTATCCATGGAGCCGCTTTTAGAATTAAAAAATATATCCCATGCCTACCACACCAAAGGCGGCGAGACCAGCGCCCTCTCCAATCTGTCCTTTCAGGTTTTTCCCGGAGAATTTCTCGCCATCATCGGGCCCAGCGGGTGTGGAAAAACGACCATCCTCTCCATCATCGCAGGGCTGATCCCGGCGGAGTCCGGTGAGGTGCTTTTCAAAGGAAAACCCATGCCGAAGCAAAACAAAGAGCTCGGCTATATGCTCCAGAAGGATCAGCTCTTTGAATGGCGTTCCATCTATAAAAATGTGACCCTCGGTATCGAACTCCAAAGAAAAAAAGACCCGGAAAGTCTTTCCCAGGTAAAAAAGATGCTCAAAGAATACGGCCTGGAACCTTTTGCAAATGCCAGGCCCTCGGAACTCTCCGGCGGCATGCGCCAGAGGGCGGCGCTGATCCGGACGCTGGCCGTGAACCCGGAACTTCTTTTGCTGGATGAGCCTTTTTCCGCTCTGGATTATCAGACCCGGCTTTCGGTCTGTGACGACATCGCTTCCATTATTAAGAAGGAAAATAAAACGGCCATTCTCGTCACTCATGATCTCTCGGAGGCCATCAGTGTGGCAGACCGGGTCATCGTCCTCTCCAGCCGCCCTGCAACCGTGCGGCGGATCGTCCCCATTTCCGTTTCCATTCCGGACCGGACCCCCATGCGGACACGGAATGCCCCGGAATTTAAGGACTACTTCAATCTCTTATGGAAGGAGCTGAACCATCATGAATAAAGAATCCCGTCTTCAGGAAGCCTACCTTTCCAGGCTGGAAAAACAGCGCAGAAAAATCATGGCCGCCCGGATTCTTCTGGCGCTGGCCTTTTTTCTTTTGTGGGAAACTGCGGCAGACCGGGGCTGGATCGACAGCTTCTTTTTCAGCAGCCCCTCAAGACTTGGCAGACTTTTTCTCTCCATGTGGCGGGACGGCAGCCTCTTTCTTCATGTGGGCATCACCCTCACGGAGACTCTGGTAAGCTTCGCCCTCGTGGTCGTCATCGGTCTCGCCGTCTCCCTTCTGCTTTGGCTCTCTGACAGCGTTTTTCAGGTGCTGGAGCCCTACCTCGTGATCCTGAACAGCCTTCCGAAATCTGCCCTGGCCCCGCTTCTCATCGTCTGGCTCGGTGCCAACAGCCGCACCATCATCGTCGCCGGAATGTCCGTGGCCATTTTCGGAACGATCCTGAATCTCTACACCGGCTTTACGGAGACCAGCCGCGAGAAGATCCGCCTCATCTACACCCTTCACGGCACAAAAAAAGACGCCCTCACGAAGGTCGTCCTTCCTTCTACGGTTCCGATGATCATCAGCATCATGAAGGTTAATATCGGCCTCTGCCTCGTGGGCGTCGTCATCGGAGAGTTCATCGGCGCACGAAACGGCCTCGGGTACCTCATCATCTACGGAAGTCAGGTCTTTCAGCTGGATCTGGTGATTCTATCCATTTTGATTCTCTGCCTTATGGCTATGTTGCTTTATGGAGGGGTTACGGCGGCGGAGAAACTTTATCACAGGAGACAGCACGCTTAAGGATGTTATTTCCGTACCGGCGGAATTGGTGCCGGTACGGAAGATTTCTGTCAGTCTGCCTGAATCAGGAAGCCGTAAGACTCAGTGACGTCAGTATGGAGCAGATCATATCCACATTTGCCGTATACTGTGTTGCCGTGATGCAAAGTATATACTGCTGATCCGTCGGATGGAAAAACATAATCGCACTGCAGTCTCCGTCTTCTACCTGATAAGAAACACAGGGAATTCCGTTAATTGAAACAATACCATCTACCGGATAACCGGCCTGCCTGATTTCGGATGCAAGTTCCTCTATATTTTCTGCCCCGTCATTCTTCGCCCACACGACAGAAACAGCCGGCGCAGTGTCCGAACCTGAAGTATCACCTGCGGCATAGAGAAGCCCCTGATTTATCTCTTCTTCTGACAGTTCATATGTATTCCAGTCGGCCGGAAGATACAGCTGAAACCCATCATCAAAAGGCACCCAGACTCCTTTATAACCGGCTTTTTCCTGGGCAAAAACAATCGCTGTTGTTGTAGAGGTATCTTCCGGATTTGTTATCATTTCCTGCGTATCTGATTCAACCGCACGGGTACTGTCCACATGTTTGGCATAGTCACTGTCACCGCCAGCCAGATATGCGAAGCTTCCTGCAATTTCTTCAAGGCTGCTTCCCGTATAAAGAGAAAGCTCCGGAACCTCTTTGGCTCCAAACATATAGGTCTTTCCATTTGCAGCGTTAAACAGCCTGCTGTCCCGGACCTTGTAACCGCTTACCGTATAGGAATACTGAACAAACGCATACTCTCTTTCTCCAAGCGTGACCGTTGTTTCCGGCGCTGTCACCTGAAGGTCTGAATACTGCTGTGCCATATACTGTGTAAACTGGCTGGCAAAATCATCTGCTGCACTGTCATAACAACCCACGATCACATAGGGAATGCATCCTGTCTCCTTAGTATAAATATACACAAAATCATCTTCCTGCCGGATAGAAACATACTCCGAAGGGATAATAGAAATTCCCAGATCATCCAGAGCCACGGCATCCTGTGAACCGGCAAAACTGTCTGACCCAGATGAAATCTGATTTGGCTCCTTCCCAAGTTCTCCCAGTTTCAGATCTGCATGAACAGAAAGTGTACTGCTGATCAATATTGCTGCTGTAAGCGCTGCGAATCGTGTCTTTCTTTGTCTTTTCATAGCTGGTCTCCTTCCTTATAGCCTGCTTTACTGTCTGCCCTCAGCCCGCGCCTGTTTTCCTTACACTGTTACTCATTCGGATATAGCTGCGTCGAGCCTCCCGGCTGGTCAAAACTGCTGTCACTGACATATACGTTTCCATCATCCCCTTCATAGACATATTCATAAGAAGTCGGAACTTTTATATGATCGCCATTGGAAAGTGTATAGTCATTCTGATCAAATATATAATCGGAAAACTTCTCCTCCGTCGTGTAAGTATCTTCCGATCCCATAGAAGAACTCATGCTGCTTTGAAAATCACCACTGAGCTGTTCCATACTGCTGCCGTTCTGCTGAATGACGGCCTGCGTGATCTGGTCTCTCACACGGAAAAGCGCCTGAAGAAACTGGTCACTCACTCTGGTATTTAATACAAACTGCTCATAAACAGCTTTCTGCCCCTCATATCCGTTTTCCGGAGTCAGCATAAAAAATACGGAAGGAGAATCCCAGGCAATAAAAGAGCTGTTCATCGTTCCCATATTATATGCAAATTCACCGGTAAAGCTCATCTGTGTTCCCTCAACCGCTGCTGCAATCACCAGTTTAAACGGATAACCGTTCAGACTCACATTATATTCCCGCTGCGCCACACCAGCGTATGTTCCATCCACGTTATAACCCGTTCCCTGAACCAGCTGGCTGCTCTGCTGATACAGTTCCTCCGCTTTTTCATCCATCTGCTTCTGTGCTTCTTCCGTAATTTCTTCCTGTTTGCAAAATTCCAGTTGCTGTCCCGGAAGGATCGCCTTCGCCAGATAGTCACAGTAAGTATCTGCCATCATAAAACGAAGCATGGGAGTCATTGTCGTACTGTCGAAAACTCCATCCTGCTGCTCTGACAGAGAAGTCCCGTTCTGTGAATATTCCAGGATTTCTTCATAACAAACCAGCGAATAATATCCTAACACAGTATTCTGGTCCGGACTCATTGCAGTAAGATATACCTGTGCAGGAGCTCCAAGACTCTGCCATTTTCCACACCAGATATTCTCACCATCTACTGTATAATCAGAAGGCACATAGGCTCTGGCAACGGTTTTTCTGATCAGGGGATCGGAAATATCTGTCACTTTATATGTCTGGGGTACAAAAGCTGTACTGTCTGCCTGATCCTGAAACTCTGTGCCCTGCGTTTCCTTTTCATCCGCCCTGGAAGGAATTTTCCCTGGACTTCCACTTAATCCGTTTCCGGTTCCAAACCTGGAGATTTTCTCTCCAAGCGAAAGTACTTCGCTCTCTTCCTCTATCGTTTCTCCCTCTTTTGCGGCAGCCGGAAAATGATCTGAAGAAAACGTACCGAAAGTGCTGTATTCCTCCGCCTGCACTGGATATACGCTTCCTTCCATCAAAAACATCGCTGCAAGAAGCATACTTCCTTTTAAAATCGCACTGCCTATTTTTCTTTCCATAGATTCTCCCTCCTTTTTAATAACCACAGCTTTTGCAAATTTCATCGATTTTTTTCTGCCAGCCCTCATCTATTCCCTGAATTCCGGCAGCAAATTTCAGAGCCTCATGGACTTCCTGATAGCCCGATTTCGGAGTCATCAGACGAAGCATTCCCATCCACAGTTCAAACGCAGTTTCCTCCGTCATTCCTTCTGCACAGAACCGATACCCCACATATCCGACCAGAGAACTGTTTGTATGCACACCTCCGTAATCATTCTCCAGCACCGGACTTCCTGTTTCCGGATAATAGAAACGGTCATACAGCTTTGAGGGCTGCCCATACAGCCATGGAGCGCTCATACAGTGAACGGCATTTCCACTGTTTTCTCCCAGAAGCCAGGTATCATCATTTGTCTCTCCAAGGAGTAATTCACACAAATTCCCACATACATCACTGATTCCCTCATTTACAGCTCCATAAGCATTCTGGTATAAATTTCCGCCTGCAGTATAATCCGTAATCCCATGTGTAAATTCATGGGCAGCCACATCGATACATTCTCCAAAATCATTTGCCGCACTTGCGGAAAATACTGCCCAACCTCCGCACATTCCCAGGTATACTGCATTATTGACAGGAACTTTCCTACTGTCACAGTAATCGGTAAGGATTAAAATCGGACTTCCGAATCCATCCACAGATGTAAGGCCATGGTCTCTGTAAAAATCGTATACCTTAATATAGCTTTCATAAACTGCCAGATAATGCTCCGGCCATCCGGTATTATCCGGCGAGGTCCACGGAACAAATTTTCCCTGGAAATCATAGGAATAATAATCTGCCAGGAAAATATGACGGTTTACATCTGCCAGATAATATATTCCTTCCGCATCCTTTGCAACCGGCAGGGAAACCCTTCTCTTCCTTCCGTCATGGAGCGTTATTTCTCCTGTGTAGGTTTCTGCTGTCAGGCCTTCAAAATAAGACAGGGCCAGTTCCATCTGGGCATTATCTCCCATAACCTGTTCCTCCGGTGAACTGACTGCCACATAAGTGAGATAAGAACCTTCATAGCCAATCAGATGTTCCAGGTAAGCCTTTCCTCCATTCTCTGTTTCTCCAGCCGGAAGACTCGTAAAAACTGCCCATGCATGATAGGCAACTCCCTGAATCGTCACAGAAGTCTGTCTTGTATATTCCGTATATATTTTTATATAATTTCCCTTGTTATGCTTCCGGACTATTTCTTCTACTTCCCGGGCAGTGACTGCAGACTCTTCTTCCCGGGCAATTCCCACATTGGAAGTAAAAGAACTGACCAGCCCTGCCGTATAGCCTTCTGGATCAAGAATAATCTTTAACGATGCATTTTCCAGAGTAAGATCTCCATATCTCTGTTTATAGGTAAAATACCGATACCCGTATGCATCCTGTTCTCCATATACAGCAAAGAACTCAGCGCCCTTTGAAAGTCCCAGAAGATCTGCAATTCCCATCAGTGATTCCACGCCTTTTTCCGCATCTGTAACTTTCTCTTCAAAGAATTTTCCCCGAAGGAAACTCACATAGCCCTGTTCGTTATAAAGGAAAACCGCATTTCCCTGATTCATTTCACAGATATCATCCACACTCAGCTGCGGCGCCTGGTTGTATTTTTCTTTGTCCGAAGCCCCGGAACTTTCCTGCATCTGTCTCTTCCAGGCATCCACAAGTGTTTCGTTCGCACAGGCAGTTCCCCTGCAAGCGTTTCTTTCAGCTTTTGAAGAACACTTTCGCTCTCCCAGTCT
>OLSO01002097.1_pt1 | contig 13080 bp, 8 predicted proteins | sample 1672441 | NCBI WGS metagenome assembly OLSO01 (sample SAMEA3136686, study PRJEB25190) | human gut metagenome | biome: human gut; feature: human-associated habitat; material: faeces | place: Austria | collected 2013 | reverse complement strand
GGCCCCACTCAAACCGGGTGCGCAGACGCTCCTCCAGCGATTTGATCTCCTTCGCGGGGCGGTCCGACGCAATGACGATCTGGCGGCCATCGTTGTGCAGCGTGTTGAAGGTGTGGAAAAACTCCTCCTGCGTGCTCTCCTTGCCGGCCAGGAACTGGATGTCGTCGATCAAAAGCACGTCCGCCTTGCGGTAGCGCTGGCGGAACTGCTCCATCGTTGCCGTCTTGATGGCGGTGATCGTCTCGTTCGTGAATTTTTCACAATCCACGTAGACAATGTTGAAATCCGGGTGGTTCTTCTGGATCTCAATTTTGATGGCGTTCAGCAGGTGCGTCTTGCCCAGACCCGACGGCCCGTAGATGAACAGCGGGTTGTACGCGCCGGAGGGGTTCGCGGCCACGGCCTGCGCGGCGGCAAACGCAAACTGGTTCGACGGCCCTTTGATGAAGTTCTCGAACGTGAACTCGTACCGCCCGCTGGGCAGGTCGTTCTCGTCCAGCTTCGGCTTCTCGGCAGCCTTGCCGCCGTCCGGTGCGGGCGCGGCCAGCACAAACTTCAGCTCCACCTCAAAGCCGAGGATCGAGGCAAACGCCTCCTTGAGCAGATCGGCATAGCGCGCCGCCGCAAACCGCATGACGACGTCGTTGGGAACCTCCAGGATGATGATGTTCGTGCCCTCAAAATTCAGCAGATTGAGGTCCTGGATGAAAACTCTGTATGATGCATCGGATACTCGTCCTTTGCAGTACGCCTTGACGGCGTCCATTACATCATTGAAGGAATCCATGATTCTCGATACTCCCCACTTCCTGTTATAAGTAAACGCCCCATATCCAAACAGGGCGCAAAAATACTAAATACAGTATACCACAAAATCGGGTTTTAAACAACACCTATATATAATAAAGTAGGAATTTTTTTATACGCCGGAATTGTTGAAAATTTTTACGCGGAGCAAAGAAAAATAAAAGTTTTCCACAACAGATGCAATTTTCAACAGTAAATAGTACAAAATGTAGTGGATAACTCTCTGTAGCTCCAATTCTTTGACGCGGGAGCGAAAAATTCTGCCCAAACCCCCTTGACAAAGTGGGGGTAAATCGCGTATAATCTAACTCTGCAAGGCTGCCCCAGTGTATGGGCGAAGCCCTGAGCAAACAGCCCATACCGGGATTTCAACAGGAGGAATGAAAAATGAAGCGTACTTTCCAGCCCAAGAAGCGTCAGCGCAGCCGCGTCCACGGTTTCCTGAACCGCATGGCTACCAAGAATGGCCGCAAGGTCATCGCCCGCCGCCGTGCGAAGGGCCGTAAGAGCCTGACTGTCTGATAACTTCAGAGAATTAAGTGAACAAAAGGGTTGCTGATTGTAAAATCGGCAGCCCTTTTTTCAAATATGGCTTTACAGAAGCCGGGATTCATTATAATATATGTGTAGGAATGCCTTCCCCTTGGGGAAGGTGTCCGTGGTCCCGACCACGGACGGATGAGGGAAAACCATCCGGAAATTTCCCGCAAATGGGTTTTGACCGAAAGGTTTGCCCTCATCAGCCGCCTGCGGGCGGCAGCTTCTCCCGAGGGAGAAGCCTTGGGAGGATACTACTATGCGTTACCGCACTTTAGATAAAAACTGGCAGTTCAACCGGGTGTATGGCCTGGGCAAAAGCTATGTGCATCCGCACTGCGTTTTGTATGTGGCCAAAAACCGGCTGGGCTATACCCGCATCGGCCTGACGGCCACCAAAAAGGTCGGCCATGCCGTGCAGCGCAACCGCGCCCGCCGCGTCATGCGCGCCGCTTTGTCAGAGCACCTGGCCCAGAACATCGGCGGATATGACATCATCCTGGTCGCCCGCGGCCAGACCCCCCGCCTGAAAAGCACCCAGCTGAGCAAAACGCTGGGAAAGCTGTTTGCAAAGGCCGGTCTGCCCGACAAGGCCGCCCCGGCCCCCGGGCCCGAGACGGCCCCGCAATGATCGCCCGCCTTCTCATCGCGCTTTTGCGCGGCTACAAAAAATATATCAGTCCGCACCTCGGGCATCACTGCCGGTTCATACCCACCTGCAGTGAATACGCCATGCAGGCGCTCGCCGTACACGGCCTTGTAAAGGGTCTGATTTTAACGGTGTGGCGCCTTTTAAGATGCCAGCCCTTTGCAAAATTCGGCTATGACCCGGTACCCGAAAAGGGAAAGTGGGTCAACCCGGAGCGAAGGCTGACGAAAGATAATAGATAAAAGATAACAAAAAACATACCGTAGGGGCGGATTCCATATCCGCCCGCGGCACCTGCCGGAAGCTGCACGGGCGCATATAGAATGCGCCCCTACGGCGGCAGAGATTTTTAAGCGGTGCGCCAGCACCGCGGCCCACCAATTTTATTATCTATTATCTCCACAACTTCCGCCTCTCATGTCTTTGCACTGCGCAGCAGAGACCTACATAAAAATAAAGGTCCCGGGCGCAGACGGGGCAGAAGGAAAGGCTATGTCTTTTATGTATTTCCTGGCCGTATTGATCGGCCCGCTGGTGAAGATCCTGTACAGCTTCATCGGCAACTACGCGGCAACCATGATCGTTGCCACCCTCATCCTCAAGCTGCTGCTGTTCCCCCTGAGCATCCATCAGCAGAAGTCCACGGCCAAGATGTCCGTGTTCCAGCCGCTGATCACCGAGATCCAGCAGAAGTACAAGAACGACCCCCAGAAGCAGCAGGAGGAGCTGATGAAGCTCCAGCAGGAGCACGGCTACAACCCCATGGGCGGCTGCATGCCCATGCTGCTGACGATGCTGGTCCTGTTCGGCTTCCTGGGCGTTGTGTACTACCCCGTACATTACATCTTCGGCGTCAGCAATGATGCCGTCAAGGCCGCGTGCGAGGCCATCGGCCTGGCCACGACCAACACCTCCACGATGCAGACCGCGCTGATCCAGGCCATCCACAACGGCGCGTCCATCGACCCGTCCATCATCTCCGCCAGCGTTGTGGCCGAGATCCAGAACTTCAACACCTCCTTCTTCGGCATGGATATGTGCGATGTGCCCGGCTTCCACCTGACCCCCATCGCCATCTTCCCGGCCATCGCCACGGTCACGATGTTCGCCAGCTACTTCATCACCCAGAAGCTCTCCGGCATGGATGCCCAGATGCAGGGCAGCATGAAGGTCATGATGCTCGTCATGAACCTGATGTTCGTCACGTTCTGCTTCAATGCCCCCGTCGGCTTCTCCCTGTACTACGGCGTGTCCAACGTGGTCCAGATCTTCCAGTCCTACGTGACCTACAAGATCTACAGCCCCGAGAAGTTCAAGGCCCAGTATGAGGCCGAGCTTGCCGCCAAGCGCGCCGAAAAGAAGAAAAAGCGCACCGTCACCGTCGAGCAGAACGGTAAGCAGGTCGAAAAAGAGGTCACCCTGGGCGAGGCCAACAAGCTGCGCCTGGAGATGGCCCGCCAGCGCGAGGCCGAACTCTACAAGGACGAGCGCACCACCCCACTGAATAAGGATTGATTACACGCCCTGCCTCCCTCTGCGAGGGAGGTGGCCCCGCAGGGCCGGAGGGAGAGAACCTTGCCGCAACCCGAAATATTGCGGGTGACCGTACAGCTCTCTCCCCCACCGCCTGCGGGCGGAGCCCCCTCCCAGAGGGGGCCAAGGGGTAAAACGAACACAAAATAGAAGGAGGTTCCCCCTATGCGCAGTATGGAAATGAGCGCCAAGACCGTTGAGGCCGCCGTACAGGCCGCCTGCGAGGCTCTCGGCGTTGACCGTGATGACATCAACGTAAGCTACGAAGTCCTCGAATTCCCCACCCGCAAGCTGTTTAAGACCATCCCCGCCAAGGTCCTCGTGAAGGTCGAGGAGCCCGAGGCGGAAAAGCCGGCTGAAGTTTCCGCAAAGCCCGCCGAGGTTGTTGAAATCTCTGACGAGACCGCCCCTGAAATCCAGAAGGAGGTCGTCGAGGAGATGGTCGAGGAGGCCGAGTTGGCCCCCGTCCCCGGTGAGGAAGTCGAGGTTCCCCTTGACATCGACGCCGACCCGCGCCTGCAGGCCGCCGTTGACTACCTGACCCCGATCTTCAACCTGATGGGTGTGGAAAACTTCACCTTCACCGCCGTCAAGAAGGGCGCTGCCACGGTCTTGAAGGTCTCCGGCGAGCACATGGGCGCACTGATCGGACGCCGCGGCGAGACGATGGAGTCCCTGTCCTACCTCGCCAGCCTCGTTGTGAACCGCATGGAGGGCCCTTACGTCAAGCTGGGCCTGGATGTCGGCGGCTACCGCAACAAGCGCGAGGACGACCTCTCTGCCCTTGCCAGGCGCATTGCAGACCGCGTCATCCGCACGGGCTGCTACTATGAGATGGAGCCGATGAACCCCTACGAGCGCCACATCATCCACACGGCCATCGCCGAGATCGACGGTGTGCGCAGCGAGAGCAAGGGCGACGGCCCGGCCCGCCATGTGGTGCTGTACTCCACCGACCCCGATGCCTGCAACCTGCCTGACCGCGACAACGCCCGCAACCAGCGCGGCGGACGCCGTGACGGTGGCTGCGGTCCCCGCCGTGACAACCGTGGCGGACGCGGCCCCCGCGGCCCGCGTGAGGGCGGCAGAGGCCCCCGCTACGGCGCTCCCCGCCGCGACAACCGTGGTGGCCCCCGCTACGGCGGCCCGCGCTCCAGCGTGCCCGCCCGCGAGTTTGCGGATGCCCCGCGCGACCCCGCAGCCAAGCCGATGGCACCCAAGACCACCGAGCGCATCCACGACGGTGACGATTTCGCCTTCGGTAAGATCGAGTTTTAAACAACAGTGTTGAAAAAAGCAGCTGCTCCTGTGCGGGCAGCTGCTTTTTGGTTTTTATGCGAGCGAGCAGTCTCTTGTTCCCCCTCTAAACTCTTTCCACACCGTTTTCCACAGTGATGTTGAAAACTCTTATTTTTCCACCGTTCACAACCGGCTATACATGGGGCAAAAATGAACCGTTTGTAAACAAGATATAGGCGTAACCACGGCCCGGCACCCCTACAGGTACCCCTTTTCCACAGTAAAACCGGTTTTCCACCGTTTCCCGGGGGTTTCCCTGTGGAAAACTCGTGAAAACTGTGGAAAACTATAAAATAACGGTGCTTCGCAGAAAACGAGCGGAACTTTTTGCGAAAGGCTTTCTGCAGACCTTATTTTCCTGTTGAAAATGTTGAAAACTGCCTATAGTTGTAGAACCCCGCGGTGGAAAAGTCCGAAATGTTGTTAAAAACACAGATGTAGCCGCACTGAAAACAAAGTGGGATGCAGTCGGTTATCAAACGTCCATGCCCGGCAACGAGGATACATTTTCAACCGTATGGCCAGTCCAATGTTGAAAGAAAAACAACAACCGGTGAACGGCACCCCGCATAAACTCGCGGGCGGCATATATGCCGCCCCTACCGCGCTTACATGAATTACATCCGTAGGGCGGGGTGCCCGCACCCCGCCGCCCCGGAAACCTCCCGTCACCGCCCATCCCCGGAAAAACCCCCGTGCCGGGCATGCCCGGCCCCTACCGCGCGGCGGCGGGCAAACCCCATGCCGTCCGTAAACGCCCACGGAGGGGTCAAGACCCCTCCCTACGGACCGCCCCATCAACGAGTGCCCCGCCCCTACCGCGCTTACGTGAATTACATCCGTAGGGCGGGGTGCCCACACCCCGCCGCAAGTTCACACGGCAGCCCGTCAACGGGCAGCCACTCATGTAGGGGGCGGCGTCCCCTACGCCCCGGAAAACTTCCGTCGCCGCCAATCCCCGGGAAAACCCCCGGGCCGGGCATGCCCGGCCCCTACCGCGCGGCGGTGGGCAAGCCCTATGCCGTCCGTAAACGCCCACGGAGGGGTCAAGACCCCTCCCTACGGACCGACCCATCAACGGGTGCCGACCCCTACCGCGCGGCGGGGCGGGAACGGCGACAAAAAAACCGAGGCGATCCCTTTTCCCGGGACTGCCTCGGTTCTTTATATAAGCGCTTAATCGTGCCGGATGGCTTCCAGCGCACTGATCCTGACCGCCTTGTTTGCGGGCAGGATACCGGCTACCAGCCCCACCAGCGTGGCGAATACCAGCGCCGCCAGCATGAGCCAGGGCGGGATGATCGAAATGGCCGCGCTGCCGCCCCCGTCCATGTAATAGTACCCGCCGCCCATCAGGCCGGACAGGTCCAACCCGCCGCCCTGACCGAACGCCGCTAAAATTGTGGAAAGGTTGTTCAGCACAAAGCTGGCCAGCAGGCTGAACGCTACGCCGATCAGCCCGCCGATAAACCCGATGGTCGAGCTTTCCAGCAGGAACATCGTGCGGATGCTGCCCAGCTCACAGCCCAGCACCTTCATGACGCCGATCTCCCGGGTGCGCTCATAGATGGCCATCGTCATTGTGTTGATGATGTTGATGGCCGCCACAAACAGCGAGACCGCCGCAATGCCGCCGAAGATCATCTGGCTTTTTATGACCTGCTGCTGCATCTCCTCGCGCTGCTGGTTCATCGAGTAGGTGTTGGTGAAGCCCAGGTCGTGGATGGCCGTCTCAACATCGGTGACGTTCTTCAGGTCATCGACCTTGACGTAGACCTGTTCGTAGCTCTTTTCCTCGGTCTTGGTTTTGGTCATGTCGTTGTAGACCTTCTGCAGCATCTTCATGTCCTGAATGCGCAGCACAATGCCGCTCTGGGTCCAGTAGCCCTTGGCGCCGTCCGGCTCCAGCACGCCCACGACCTCCAGCTCCCAGCTGCGGGTCTTTTCGGTGGAGCCCTCGCCGGTCCGGATGGTCAGGGTCATCTTATCCTTGTCGATGTCCACAAAGGGCGGCAGCTCCTTGCCGTTGGCATCGGTCTGGCCCTGCCAGCGGTAGCGCTTGGGGCTGTTGGGGCTCTTGCGCGAGTCCTGAAACTCATACCCGGTGGACCCGCCGACCAAAATCTGTAATTTCGCCGCCTTCTCGCTGGCGGGGGTGTTCGTGAGCCAGCTGCCGCTCTGCAGGGCGAAGCCCATCGGCTCCAGCGCGGTGGGGTCGATGCCGATCAAATTGTAAATTTCCATCGTGTAGCGGTCATTGCGGCCCGCCGTGATGGTGCCCTCCAGATTATACGCCTGCGCGTAGGGCGTAGCCGCCGCCACATGGGGGATCTGCTTGATGCTGGCGATGGCGGCATCGTCCAGATACAGCGGCTTGCCGTCGCTGCCGACCATCGTGCCGTAGCCGTAGATCTGCACCTGGGTCAGGTCGCCCCAGCTTTGCAGCATCTCCTCGTTGGTTTTGGTCTGGGCGATGCCCAGCGAGATCATCAGCACGACCATGCAGGTGCCGATGACGACGCCGACGAGCGTCAGCGCCGTGCGGCCCTTGCGGCGCAGCAGGTTGCGCGCCGACAGGCTGATTTCATCAGAGATCTTCATCGCTGTCCTCTGCTTCCAGCGCGGCCAGTGCCTTGGCCTTTTTGCGCTTGCGTACCACGACCACGATGACCACGATCACGACCACTGCGCCGCAGACACCGATGAGCACCCACGCCCAGACCGGCATACCGGTCTGCTCGGGCTGGACGTCGTCCATCGACGGGTCATAGTTGAAGTCGTCCATGTTCATCTCCTCGGCACTGACAGAGAAGTCCTTCGAGATGGTCTGCGGGTTGCCGGAGGCATCCTCGTAGTTCAGCGTGATGATGCCGCTGACCGTGCCCGCGGCATCGGGGACGATGTCAAAGTCCACGCTGCCCTCGGTGCCGGCGGCCAGGTTGCCGAGGTACTGGTAGCCGCCCGCACCCAGATTCGTGCCGGTCAGGCGGGCTTCCAGATTGCTGACGGGGTTCTTGCCCTTGTTGACGTAGGAAAGGGAGACGCTGCCGGTGTCGCCGACATAGATCGTGTCGCCGGACAGCTCGAGCTGGCCGACCTCAAAGCGGTCGGGCTGGCTGACGGGCACGGAAATCGTCGTGGTGCCGCTGACCTCCTTGCCGGTGACAGAGCCGGTGCCGGTCATGTTGACGGTGATGCTGGCCACCGTGCCGGTAAAGCCGGAGGCGGGCATGACCTGGAACGTGACGTCCCGGGTCTGCTTGGGGCAGATGGTGCCGAGGTAGCTGGACAGGCTGCCGCCGTTCAGGGAGATGTTCTCGGGCAGCGTCAGCGAGACGATGACGTCGTCGAGGTTCTCATTGCCGTCGGTGGCGTAGAGGCCGAGGGAGAGGTCGAACGCCTGCCCTGCGGTGACGCTGTCGCCGTAGCTGGAGGTGCGCACAAGCAGGTTGGGCGAGGTCGTCTGGTCCTTGTCCACGCACTGGCCCAGCGTGACGCTGAACTGCTGCAGCGGCTTGGCGGTGTCCAGATAGGACAGGTTGATGGGCAGCGTGTTGCCGCCGCCGTTGTAGATGACATCGCGGAACAAAATGACGTAGCTGTAATAATTATACTGCGCGTTCGCCGCAACCTCCTCCGGCGAGGCCGAGCCGTTGCGGACGTTCTGCAGGCGGGTGGCGTTGGGGTCGTCGTTGCTGTCGAACAGCTGGCCGATCTCGCCGGTGCCGGTGTAGGTGAACACGGCGGAGTTGATGCGCGCGGAGATCTCCTCCGGCTTGACGCAGTACCGCGCCGAGGCGTGGTCCACGACCTTGAGCACGATGTTGATCTTATCACCGACCTGCACGGTGGTGACCTCGCCGCCCGCAGTGTCGGTGACGGAGTAGGCGGAGACGTAGACGCCGTCGGAGCTGGTCGTGTCAATGGCCGCCGTCGGCGTGGGGGTGGGGGCGGTGACATCCGGTGTGGTGACGTCGTCTGCCATAACCGGCGCACACAGCGCCGCCGCCAGAGCAAAGGCGGTCAGCAGGGAAAATAGGCGTTTCAATGTAATACCTCCAAATTTTTAAGATAATAGATAAAAGATAATAGATAATAAAAATGGTGGAACGCGGCGCTGCGCACCGCTCAAAAAATTGTGCTGTCGTAGGGGCGCATTCTATATGCGCCCGTGCAGCTTGCGGCAGGTGCCGCGGGCGGATATGGAATCCGCCCCTACGTTTTGTTTTGGCCCCGGGCCAAAACTCCACATTTTTTATTATCTTTTATCTATTATCTTTTATCTTTTCGTTTTGTTCCTTCGCTGCCTCCCCGCCAATATCCAGATTCCCTTCCAGATCGGCAAAAAGGGCGTCGCGGTTTTTCTTCTTCGTCTCCTCGTCCTGCACGACGTTGGAGCAGACCTTGCCGTCCAGGATCGTCACAATGCGGTCCGCGCACTCGGCCAGATCCGGCTCGTGAGTGACCATAACGAACGTGACACCGCTGTTTTTGGACATTTCCAGCATACGGTACAGCACCTGCTTGCTTGTGCGGGAGTCGAGGTTGCCTGTCGGCTCATCGGCAAAAATGACCTTGGGACTGCTGACGAACGCGCGGGCAATGCCGACGCGCTGCTGCTGGCCGCCGCTCATCTCGGTGGGCAGGTGGTTGGCGCGGCCCAGCAGACCCATGGATTTCAGCTCTTTGCGGGCGCGGGCCAGACGGGTCTTTTTGTCCACACCCTTGAACATCAGCGGCAGGGCGACGTTCTCCGCCGCCGTCATGGTGGGCAGCAGGTTGTAGCTCTGAAAAATGAACCCCAGGTGCTGCTGGCGGAACTCGGCCAACTCGTTCTCGGTCATTTTGCTGATCTCGTGCTTTCCTATGTATACCTTGCCGGACGTCGGCTTTTCCAGCCCGGCCAGCTGGTTCAGCAGCGTGGATTTGCCGCTGCCCGACTGGCCGACGATACAGCAGAACTCGCCCTTTTCTATCGACAAATCGACATTATTCAGCGCAACGACGCGCTCCTTGCCGACGGCATAGACCTTGCGCAGCTTCTCTGTACGGATGATTGGTGCCAAACGCACACCTCCTTACGTGCAATATACCACATATTGTACCATATTTCGACGATGGTGGGAAGATGGGGAAGTTGTAAAATCTGTTCCTTTCCTATATAATAGACGACAAAAAGGGGGCAGACGTTACCATGGAGTACACAATTCATCCGATTGCGCATATCCGCACGGATTTTACGGATAAATTCGGCATCCCGCGGCAGAGCGGGCTGGTGCCGGAGCTGACGGCGCGCATCGTGTTTGAGCCGGAATACCGCGACCCGAACGCGCTGGTCGGCATCGAGGGGTATGACCGGCTGTGGCTGATCTGGCAGTTTTCCACCGTGGCGGCAGAGTATGCCGCGGGCAAAAGCTGGCGGCCCACCGTGCGCCCGCCGCGCCTGGGCGGCAACGAGCGCCGCGGTGTCTTTGCGACCCGCAGCCCCTACCGCCCGAACGCGCTGGGGCTTTCCTGCGTGGAGTTGGCGGGCGTCGAAAACGGCGAGCTGATCGTCCGCGGCGCGGACCTTTTGGACGGCACGCCGATCTTCGACATCAAGCCGTATCTGCCCTATGTGGACGCCTACCCCGACGCCCGGGGCGGATTTACGGACACGACAAAGGAATACGCTTTGCAGGTGGTTTGCCCCGACGCGCTTTTGTGCAAAGTACCGGAAAACAAGCGCGCCGCTTTGTCCGGTGTGCTGAAAAACGACCCCCGCCCCGCCTACCAGCACGACCCGGAGCGGGTGTACACGCTGGATTTCGGGGAGAATAAGGTAAGGTTCAGCGTGGACGGGGATGTGCTGACGGTGCGGGAGATTTTGTAAAAAAGGATGTTTTTGCGCGGGCGAAGCCCGCGAGAAAAGCCTCCCCTCACAGGGGAGGTGGCCGCGAAGCAGGCCGGAGGGGCTTTTGCGGTTCGCGGCGGCGGTAGGCCGCGGAGGGGTCAAGACCCCTCCCTACGATGCAAAAGACAAAAGGGCGGTACCGGCAAGGTGGAGGGCCGGGCATGCCCGGCCCCTACGGACTGCTGTGAAAATTTACGCACGAGAGGGGCAAGGGAGGGCGGCAGCCCGCCCCTTCGCAGTGGGCGGGGTTGACCGGGAACGGGTGGTGACGCAAGGCCCGTTGGAACCCTTCAGGCCTTGCAGGCTCGGCCAGCTCCCCTGATGGGGAGCCTTTTGCGGGCTGTCGCCCGAGATGGAGAGCAGCCGTTAAAAACCGCGGGGGTTCGGGGGAACTCCCGAGTTTAAAGTGGAGGAAGGGGCGGGGGCGTTAAGAACGGACAGTAATACTGCGTCCGTTTAGCCCCCGCTCCTTCCGACTTCCTTATTGGGGTTCTTAGGGGCGTGCAGCCCCTAAGGCGCGGGTCCGCTGCGTCGCAACAGCGGCAATTTTCTTTGGTTCTTTCTTTTGTTGGCAAAAGAAAGAATAACCTCCCGGGAGGCTGCCGTTCCCGGGCGATCGTTCCATCCAGCGGAACACTGTCCCATAAACCGTACCCCAAAACGCCCTAAAAACCGCCTTGTTCGTCATTGTGGTCAAAATGCACACAACAACTCTGAAAATATGTGCAACTTTCTGAACAAAACCCCTTTACGAAAAGGGGGGTTTTTTGGTACAATAAAGCTATGCAAAAGCGTTTGTCTGGAACTATGCCCGGAGCAAGATTGGGGCATGTGCCAAATGACGCAGGATTTGTGCGGCCCTGACAACCGCACAGCTCTATAATGCAAAACTCTAATAAAAACGGAGGAAAGAAAATGCCCAGAGCTAAACAGTCTATGGACGGCAATACCGCTGCGGCGCATGTAGCTTATGCATTCACCGATGTGGCTGCCATCTACCCCATCACCCCCTCCAGCCCCATGGCCGACACCGTTGACCAGTGGAGCGCTGCAGGCCTGAAGAACATCTTCGGCAACCAGGTCAAGGTTGTTGAGATGGAGTCCGAGGCCGGCGCCGCAGGCGCTGTCCACGGTTCTCTCGGTACCGGTGCCATCACCACCACCTTTACCGCTTCCCAGGGTCTTCTGCTGATGATCCCCAACATGTACAAGATCGCCGCTGAGCAGCTGCCCTGCGTCTTTGACGTTTCTGCCCGTACCGTTGCTACCCAGTCCCTGAACATCTTCGGTGACCACAGCGACGTTATGGCCGTTCGTCAGACCGGCTTTGCCATGCTGGCCGAGAGCAACCCGCAGGAGGTCATGGACCTGTCTCCCGTTGCCCACCTGTCCGCTATCGAGGGCCACGTTCCGTTCGTGAACTTCTTCGACGGCTTCCGTACCTCCCACGAGATCCAGAAGATCGAGAAGTGGGACTACGAGGACCTGAAGGAAATGTGCAACATGGAGGCTGTCGAGGAGTTCCGTGCCAAGGCACTGAACCCCGAGCACCCCAAGATGCGCGGTTCTCACGAGAACGGCGACGTCTTCTTCCAGCATCGTGAGGCCTGCAACCCCGCTTACGAGGCTCTGCCTGCCGTTGTTGAGAAGTACATGGCCAAGATCAACGAGAAGCTGGGCACCAACTACGACCTGTTCAACTACTACGGCGCCGAGGATGCTGACCGCGTCATCATCGCCATGGGTTCCATCTGCGACGTCGCAGAGGAGGTCGTTGACTACCTGACTGCCAAGGGCGAGAAGGTCGGCCTGGTTCTGGTCCGCCTGTACCGTCCCTGGGTCTCCAGCGCCCTGCTGAAGGTCCTGCCCAAGACCGTCAAGAAAATCGCCGTTCTGGACCGCACCAAGGAGCCCGGCTCCCTGGGCGAGCCCCTGTACCTGGATGTCGCCACCACCCTGCGTGAGGCCGGCATGAACGACGTCGTCCTGACCGGCGGCCGCTACGGCCTGGGCTCCAAGGACACCCCGCCGTCCAGCGTCTTTGCTATCTACACCGAGCTGGAGAAGGACGCTCCGAAGTCCCGCTTCACCATCGGCATCACCGACGACGTGACCAACCTCAGCCTGCCTGAGGTCAAGCCCGCTCCCATCACCTCCGCCCCCGGCACCAAGGAGTGCAAGTTCTGGGGTCTCGGCGGCGACGGTACTGTCGGTGCCAACAAGAACTCCACCAAGATCATCGGCGACCATACTGACAAGTACATTCAGGCTTACTTCCAGTATGACTCCAAGAAGACCGGCGGTGTCACCATCAGCCACCTGCGTTTCGGCGACAAGCCCATCCGCAGCCCCTACTACATCA
>OLSO01002096.1_pt1 | contig 13081 bp, 8 predicted proteins | sample 1672441 | NCBI WGS metagenome assembly OLSO01 (sample SAMEA3136686, study PRJEB25190) | human gut metagenome | biome: human gut; feature: human-associated habitat; material: faeces | place: Austria | collected 2013 | reverse complement strand
GCCAGCTGTTCCAAAGTCATCGGCCACAGCGCAATACAGATCATAAGAATCCTGTATTTTGGCATCAGGCAGACTGCACCAAAAATAATCATGGTGTAGACAAAAAAGTTTAAAAATCTGGCAAGGTAAACGATTTTCCAGAAGGACAAGCCGACTCGTTTTCCGATCATAATTGCCAGAATCTGCGGCGCATAGGAAAAAGGAGTGTTCGTCGGCCGGTATTCGATCTCTGCCCCCTGAAGTTCATGAAAGCTGTTTTCTTCCACTTTCAACGGGGTCTGTCCGTATCCTCCATACAATTTTGCATAAGTTGTCAATGAAGGTTTATCTGAGGCTTTTATCAGGGAGGCCCGCTCCTCTTCTGTCAGAAACTCCGTAAAGGTTCCCTGTACCGGTTCCTCTCTCGTCAGATAATTTGCCCAGGAATAGGCTCTTCCAAAATGACATAATTCATCCGGCGATGAAAAGGGCGGCAGTATAAAAAGATACACCATTCCCAGCACGCCTGCGAAAATGAGGAAATAATATTTAATGGAAACTCTGCCGGAATGAAACATTACGATATACAATACCAGAGCCGTTATCAGATATAAAATCGAGGCCACCACAAAATACAGTTTCTTCAAAAAGCCAAAATGGATTCTGTTATACAGCCGAAGGCTCATATCTCCATTTATCTCTGTTCCATTGACCGTTAATTCGCCCTGAAGGACATCTTCCTGCGAACGAACAACCGTCACATACTCGCCCTCCGCTGCTTCTGTACAGGAAACAGAAATGAGCAGCTCATTCTCCAGTGAAAGCTGCGTTTTATCCGCATCCACCTCAAACTCTTTATATCCATAATCTACAAGCTCTTCTGTATTCACTGTCCAGTTTCCCAGAGTTTCCCCGGTTGTCCGGTTTTCCAGTGAGACTTCGAGCTGGCCTCTGTTTGTCCGCCCCATAGTAGCAAAGCGAATAGCTATTTTGGTCAGATCATAGTCTGTCACCCATACCGTCTGTGTAACAACGGTTCCGGCAAGAAGATCCCCTGTTCCGACTCCGCCGTAATCATTGGTATAAACGACTTCTTCCTGATGCCCCTCCCTGGCTGTCACAAGAGCATCTTTTCCAATTGCCCAGATGCAGCACAGAAGCAGGAACAAAATTCCTATATAAATTCCAATCTTTTTTTTCATTCTTTTTCTCCTATATCATCATTCGTGTATAGTATAAATTCTTACCCTTTTTCCGTCAAGCGCTTTGTCTGCATCCCAGTTTTCTTCGATTGACGAACATTTTTCTGCATAGTATAATGAAAAAAAAAATCAAAGGAGCTTTTTTACTTATATGAATAAACACTTTTTTCCGAAATATAAAGGGATTCTTTCCTGTACCCTGCTGCTTTCCTGCTTTTCTCTGCTTCCTGTATCAGCAGATACCGCTTCTTTTTCTTATGAGTTTTCTCTCGGCAGCCGGCAGTATGCGGGAACCTACAGCGGCGACGCAACGGCTGACATTCCAGATGGTTCCGGCAGTCTCACCCTCGATGACGGGACCGTTCTTTCCGGAAAGTTTTCAAACGGTCTTCCGGATGGTACCCTCAGAGAAACTGCTTCTGACGGCAATTATTCTACTTATAAAATTTCTGACGGAAAACCCTATGGAAAAAGGAACTATTATTCCAAGGATGGAGACCTGCTCTCCTGCGACTGGTACTACAATCAGCAATTAGTTTCTGAGCTTGTCTCCAGTGCTTCAGAGCCAGACTATCGGGAATTACTTGCAGACCCCAACAGCTATACACAGCAGATCTTTCAGATTTCCGGAACCGTAGACACCATCCTGAACGATCCGCTCAATTCCTATTTATTGATTACCGACTCCTCCGGGCACGAATTTGTATGCATTTACAAAAACACGATCCTTGATCCTTCCAGTCAGTCCTGGCTTCCAAATTTCAGTGAAGGAGAAGCGGTTACTCTGTATGGATTTTTCTCTGGTTCTGACAAACTCGACACAACTGAACTTCTTCCTGCCGTATCCGGTTTTTCCGACAGTCAGCTTGTACTGAAACAGCTTTTGGATGGGAAAGGATTTAAACTTACCCCGGCATCAGACGGTTCTTCCGATTCTACGCTGACATCTGAAACAATTTTTCCCAATACGCTTCCGCAGTTTGCCGTTTTTTACGGAACTGCTGCTTCTTCCGAAGAAGCGTTTGACGGCAGTGCAGATTTAACCTATGATACGATTTCCCGTTACCCTTACTTTTATTCAACGGAGTCCTACAGTGCAACCGGAAGGGTGTGCTCGCTCTCGGTCAACTATGAAGCGGAATCCGTTACCATGCTGGTGCAGGAAACAGTTTCCAAAAAATATTTTTATGCGACTTACTCCTATGGAACGGAAGACTTTTTCCCCATCATAGGCGATCAGCTTTCCTTTCAGGCCTTTGTAAAAGGCAACAAAAAACTGGACTACGTCATAAATGATCAAAGCGCTTATCTTTTGCTTCCCTATCTGCGTATCTATGCATGCGAGAAACAGTAAAGAAAAAACACAGGATTCTCTCGTCTGAAGAGTTTCCTGTGTTTTTCTGTTTATCTCATAAAAAAGCTTCCATACATCCCCGCTATCAGCAGCATCGCCGGTATCCCTACTGCGATCCTTCTGTACACAGACTGGCTGATATCCAGAATACATCTTTTATTTCCCATAATCAGCATCAGCGGCAATAACAGGGGATAATAATATCTGGCCTGAACTCCGCTGATATGCGTGGAGCCTACGGGTGAATAGGAAAGATATAGTGCGCTCCAGATCAGCCCCAGGACCACAAAGAGGATGACTCCCAGAGAAAGCTTATATTTCTTTTCCATTACCAGGCAGTCTTCCTTTCTGGAAAGGAAGGTCATACCAAAGATCCAGGGAATCAGAATATAGCTCCACCTGGATGAGAGCTCCCTCATCCGTCCAAAGCAAGCCAGGCCGGCTGTGCCGGCAAAGTAGCTGCCAAACTCGCTGATGACTTCTTTACAAAACAGCTTGATATACTGCAAAGGATAAGCAAGAATGCTTCGAAGCTGCAGAACCACATCGGTATCTCCGCCTCTGGGATCTCCTGTCGTTCCGATCTCATTATTTGCATTCCAGATCAGTGTCGGAAGGACAAAGGTCATAAGAACCGCTATCAGCACTGCACTGACAAGCCCGAAGAACAGTCTTTTCTGTTTTTTATCCTTGAAGATTTCTCCCGGAACAAAATAGCACACTGCGATCATTGGAATATACACGGCTTTTGCCAAAGAACCAAAGCCAAAGATCAGAACACTTCCCAGAAGATAGCGGAAAGCCTTTTCGCTTTTTCCTTCCAGAATCACCTTCAGCCACAGAACCATTCCCAGCATCATGAACACATTCAGGGGCACATCATAGGTATAGGTCGTGGCAATATAAACCTGCGTCGGCACCATGGCCAACGCCGCAATCAGCTCTTTTTTCTTTGGCATCAGCCGGATTGCAAAAAACATTCCAACCACATACAAAAGAAGATTCATCAGTTTACCGAGCATAAACAGCCGGTTGAAAGAGAGATGAAACAGCCGCCCTACCCATATGCCGAAGGCCTGGAGAAGATAACCTGTATAAGCGCAGTTGACGCCAAGATTATACTCTGCCGTTCCCTCGTTGGAATGATATTTGTCGTTCAGATACTGGGTTAGCAGTTCTTTTTCTTCCGCTGTATTGTAGCAGTCCTTTGCCAGGCGCTCACACAGCAGCTCATAGGTATCGTTGGTTTTTACAGCCCCTCCGCCAAAGGAGAGCTGATAGGCCCTGTCAAAATGAATCTGCTCATCCCAGCCGTTCTCGATAACTCCCTGAGAAAAAATCGTAAAGCAGCCCAGAATCAGGATGGCTCCTGCCGTTGTCCAGTCCAAATGCTCCACAAACCACTGTTTCTTTGTAAAAATCACATAAAGGAAAAAAAGAACCATCATCAGAAACAGCAGCCGATATTTATTCAGCGCTGTGCTGCTGTAGAGACGAACGCTTACCAGCTCCGCTCCTTTTGGAATGGACAGGGTCAGAACCTTCACGTCTTTATCCAGATTTGTAAAACCGCTTCCCAGTTCCGGCCAGTAGGCATCCGTTATTTTTTCCAGTTTTTCTGCTTTAAACGCATTGTCATACCTGACATAAAAGGAATAATCTGTTTTTTCCGGGGTGTTTAAAATCACCTGCATTTTCTTTATGTAAGTTGGCTCTTTCAAAAGCAGACGAACCCTATAATACTTTTTTTCCACAGCTTCCAGTTCTTCCGGCACTTCGCCGCCCGGTTGATAAAGGATATCTGCTGTTTCCCCTTTTACAAACGTACGGTAATTAAATCCGATCAATTCGATTCCAAAAGCCAGCGCGATAATCAGAACAGCAGCCACTACTTCTTTCAGAATTTTTTTCAGAACATTCATATCCATTTACTTTCCCCCAAAAACCTTCCTGATCTTCCCCGGCAGCCACAACAGCGCATGCCCCAGGCGATAGGAATGGGAATTTCGGACTTCTTCCAGGCGTTTTTCCTGCTCTGCTTCCAGTTTTGCCGTTCTTTGGGCTTCTGCTTTTCTGCACTGTGATACAATGACTTCCCGGTGCGGAGAGAGCCCGGCTTTGTAATGGCGAAGCAGGGTCTCCATCATGACCTGACAGTCTTCGGAAGCTTCCATAAAGGTCAGGGTGTCTTCAAAAACCTGTTTCCAGGCAGCTGCATAATCAAAAGATGCAAACTGTTCCACCAGTTTTCTTGCGTCCTGGCCCATCTTTTTCCTGTATTCGTCATCTTTTAATAAAGAAATCACAGCCTTTGCTGCCCCTTCCACATCTCCCTCCGGCACTGTAATCAGCCCCTGATTGGTCTTATAGAGTTCCACATAGGGAAGGGCAAAGCAGACTGAGGGCAATCCGTACAGCCTGCTTTCAATATTCGTACAGGGGAAGCCTTCCACCCGGGAGGTACTGATGCAGACAGCAGCGCTCTGATAAAAGCGTTCCACGTCTTTCTGAAAACCGCACAGCAGAATTTTTTCCTCCATATGAAGCTCTGCGATCCGATTTTTCAGCTGCCCGGTCAGGGCTTCGTCCCCTTTTCCGACAATCAGAAGCTCGGCCTCCGGAACTTCCTTTATGACTCTTGCCGCAATTTCCACGGCTGCGGCGGGATTCTTTTCTTCGGAAATTCTTCCCATCCAGAGCATGGAGAAACTGTCCAAGGAAGCCATCTTTTCCCGGCCCACCGAAAGATCGACCGGGTTCGGCATATAGGTGACACGGATTCCCAGACCCCGGTAAAACTCCACATCGGTTCTCGAGAGTGTCAGCAGGCAGTCGCAGAAGCGATACAGGAAGGGCATTTTTACAAAGGTCCTGTAGTAGCCTTCCATGGCAAATCGTGAAAAAACGCTGTGCGTACAGACAACAAAAGGAATCCTATGGCCTTTCAGCATCATAAGATCCCAGAATAACATATTTCCAAGATAAGCATGATAAACCATGAGGTCTATCTGCTCCTCCTCTATTATTTTCTCCAGCATTTCTGCTCTGGCCTCATAGTTTCCGCTTCTGATTCCTGCACAGTTCGGAAGCACCAGCCGCTTTACTCCTGCCGGAAGCTCATAATCCTCTGCACTGGGTTCTTCGTCTGTCAGAAGAACCACTTCATAACCCATAAAACACCAGAGCGGAATCAGCTGTGAGACCACTCGCTGTACCCCGCCATTGGAAAGCCGGTGATAATAGGTTGCAATTTTTTTCACCTGGCGGGCGTGAGCCTCTTTCAGCCCGGAACGTTCCAGCTGCTCCGCCAGTTCGTCTTCTTTTCCGTAATATTTTTTTTCAAAGAAGCAGACGACTTCCTTTAATCCATAAATCTGCGTTAAAAGATCATAGCCTGATCCTTTTTCTTTCTGATTCAGCTCTTTTTCCCAGGTATTTACAGCCGTCTCAAGCGTTTCGTTTTCCATATCGTTTTGAAATTTCAGCAGATCCATAAACTGTTCCTTTCAGGTACTTACCGTCTCAAAATCTTCTTTGCCACCCGTTTCAGGAAATACTTCCCGCTGGATATCTTTCGTCCCAGCCAGCTCCTAGCACGGTAGCTGAAGGGAAGGAGGACGCTGCCGCCTTTCTGCTCCAAGGCGTTTTTCAGCCAGGCAAGGGAAGTCTTTCTCTGGGCCTCGATGGCCGCATTCACCGGCGCGTAATCAACAGGCTTTAAGAACTCGTCATTCTTCAGGATATCTTCGGGGCGCTCCGCATAGCGGTTCCAGAGGTTGAAAGCGCCCAAAAGGGATTCAAAGCGAGAGCTGCCTCTCGCCGGATTTCCGATGGCGATGAAAGGCTTGTTGAAAAGGATCGCCATACAGGTTCCGTGGAAGGAATCGGTGATGACAAAATCACTGTTCTTGAAATAGTAAAGCCACTGTTCCACCTGAAGATTCTCGATGGTATTAGGCAGGTTCAGCTTCTTTTTGTTGGCCGGGAATTTATTGTACCAGCCATCCAGCATGTTGATAAGCTTCCGGTCCAGTTTTTTGGAAACATGAAGGAGGGCCTCCCGTTTTTCCTGGGTCGGATCCAGGATGTAGGTGGCGATGTAGGGTTCCTTCTCATCCAGACCGCAGTTGTCAGCCAGATCGCCCAGCACATGAGGATCGGCCATGAGCACCGGGTCCAGCACATGGTCTGCCTTCACGCCGAAGACCCGGCGGCAGATATCCACGCCTTCTTTTTCCCGGACAGAAATGGCGTTCATGCGGCGCATACACTTGACCGCCTTCTCTGTGAAATCCTTCGGCGCCTGAAAATCGCCGCTTCCAAAGGAGGTGGCGTAGGCGATCTTTTTCTTGTCGTCCCCGGCGAAATCGAGGAAATAGCTGTGGCCGAAGATCTTGGTAACACCGTAGTTCCAGAGCTGGTCAGAGCCGAGAACAAAGGCATCGCAGTATTTGTTCAGCTCGCCGATCTCAGACACATGGTAGGACGGGCTGATATCGTAATGCTCCTCCGCAAAACGGATCGAATGGCGGCCTTTCATACGGCCGTCGTCCGGTTTCAGGCGGGGATAATGTACCATCAGGGTGCTGTAGCCCAATTTCTCAATGGTCTGCTGCAGCGCGTAATAAGTGGCGATGCTGCCGTAGTTGCAGCCATACCAGACGCCTAAGATTCCCACATCGTAATGATCTTTCATATATCTAACCTGCACTTTCCTGTTTATCGAATTTTCCTCAGAACTTTCTTTGCCAGCTCTTTTACCGGAGCCGGTGTCAGCTTCTTGATTGTTCCCTTAAGTTTTGCCTTTTTTCGGGCTTTCTGTACCTCTTCCAAGGAGCAGTTTTCAAGGACTGCGTCCACCACCACGGAGAGAGGCGCCTGGCCCCGGAGCTCAAAGAATCTGGCCCGGTCCGGATGGATTCTGGTCTTTGCCCGGTAGCGGTTGTGCTTCACGGCAAAATCCACGGGCACTGGCTCGTCGAATTTGAGCTTCGGCTTGATTTCCATCCAGATCCGGTCGGCTTTTTCATTGTTTAAGAGCACCTCTGAAACGCCTAAGGGGTCTTTGTAATCCGGATTATATTTTTCCAGTCCCCAGAAATCGCCGATCGTGAAATCGCCCTGGCGGGGCGGAGCCGCGAAATGGCACTGGGCGCAGGATTCCCGGAGAAACAGAGATTTGTGGAAGCCTTTTTCAAACGCATCTTCGTTGATATCGCTGATCTCCCGGCTTCCGTCTTTCCGGGTAGCCAGACAGACCATGCAGTTCTGGCCCGCATCCTTGGTACGGAAGAGAAACTCCTTCAGATCGTCCTTCGGGAAGCGTTCCTTCAAATACTCATTGAACACGCTCTGAGAGGGAACGCCGTGACAGACGATATCGGCAAGAATCAGCTTCTCCGTATCTGTCCTTCCAAGATATTTTCTCAGGCCCGCATTCTGGCAGGGGGTTCCCGAGAAAAGCACAGTTTTTCCATTTTTGAGGTCCTGTTTTACCTGGCGGTAGGAGAGGCCTACCCGGCTCTGCACATATTTGGAGCGGCGAAGGGCTGAGAGCTCCTCCATCGAAGTGATCCGCCGGTGCTCGATCTCAAACTCATCGTTGAGGGCCACACCGTAGACCACGCCGCCCCGCTGAAATACATAATCGGCCAGCAGGGTAAAGATTGCGCCGGAGGAGCTGACTTTTCGGATCTCGTCGGCTCCATAGGCGGCCCGGCAGTCCGGTTCTTTCCGGTTCGGCCGGTCGATCTCCAGCACCGGGCAGGTCTTTACACACTTTCCGCACTGGATACAGGTGTTTAAGTCCACCTTCGGAAAAACGAAGCCTTCCTTTCCCTCCTCCATGCGGATGGCATCCACCGGGCAGGCATTGGCGCAGGCGGCACAGCCGCAGCATTCGGACTCCGGCACGACGCGGATATCTTTGATTTCTTCTGACATTTGATCTACCTCCCGGTTTCTATTTCTTAATCTAACTCTTCTTTTACCGTCTCAAGGGCTGCTGCGATTACCTTATCCATATCGTAATATTTATAGTTGCCCAGACGGCCGCCGAAGATCACATTCTTCTCCTGATCAGCCAGTTCACGGTACTTCGCGAAGAGCTCATTATTCTTCTCGTCGTTGATCGGATAATAGGGCTCGATGCCTGGCTTCCACTCGGAGGAATACTCTCTGGAAATGATCGTGGTGGGCTGCTTGCCGAACTCAAAGTGCTTGTGCTCGATGATTCTGGTGTAGGGCACCTCGCGGTCCGTGTAGTTTACTACCGCATTTCCCTGGTAGTTCTCCACATCGAGCTCTTCTGTCTCAAAGCGCACGGTACGGTACTGAAGGGTTCCGAGTTTGTACTGATAGAACTCGTCGATCATACCGGTGAACAGGGTCTTCCCGGCAATATCCGGATTCTCTTTGATGAAGTCAAAGTAGTCGGTGTTCAGCTTCACATCAGCGCCGTCCAGCATTTTCTCAACGATCTTCGTGTAACCGCCCATGGCGATTCCCTGATAACGATCGTTGAAATAGTTGTTGTCGTAGATGAAACGGAAGGGAAGACGTTTGATGATGAAAGCCGGAAGCTCGGTGCAGGGGCGGCCCCACTGTTTCTCGGTGTAGCCCTTGATCAGCTTCTCGTAAACGTCGCGGCCTGCCAGGGAGAGAGCCTGCTCCTCCAGGTTTTTCGGCTCGGTGATATGAAGCTCTTTTCTCTGCTCCTCGATCTTGGCCTGGGCCTCGGCGGGTGTGCGGATGCCCCAGAGCTTGCTGAAGGTGTTCATATTGAAAGGCAGGTTGTAGAGTTCGTCTTTATAGATAGCAATCGGAGAGTTGATATAGTTGTTGAACTCGGCGAACTGGTTCACATAGTCCCAGACTTCTTTATTGCTCGTATGAAAAATATGGGCGCCGTAGCGGTGTACGTTGATGCCGTGTACATTCTCAGTGTAAACATTTCCCGCGATATGGTCTCTCCGGTCGATCACCAGCACGCTTTTTCCTCTTTTTTTCGCTTCATATGTGAAAACCGCGCCAAAAAGACCGGCTCCTACTACAAGATAATCGTATTTCATTCTTATTCTCCTCTTATTTTCTTCTCGCCAAAGCCTTCAGTTTTGCTTTGGTGTTGTCGCTGATCAGCGGACGCAGCACTTTATAGAGCTTCAGAACCGCCTTCATGCCCGGCGATTTCTCGGGCTCTTGGTAGGCCTCGTTCCGTACCGGGGCTTCCAGCTTGTCTTTCAGCCATTTTCTGGAAGCTTTCCGCTCTTTTTTCAGGATCTCATGGATTTCTCTGTAATCAATGGGTTCCAGAAGATCCGGCCGCTTCTCAATCTCCTCCGCATCGTAGATAAAGCGTTTTTCCAGATGAAAAAGACCGGCCAGGGATTCAAACCGCGGCAGCCCTCTGCTGGCGTTTCCGATGCAGATAAAGGGCTTGCCGAACAGAATCGCGAAGCTCGCTCCGTGGCAGGAATCCGTGATGAGGAAATCGCAGTGGGAAATGTAATAGAGCCAGTCCTCCACCTTGAGATCCTCCACGATGCCGTCGAGATCCAGGGCTTTTTTGTTTGCCTCAAAGTTCTCCGTGTAGCCGTCCAGCATATGGACCATCGGAAGATTTTTCTCCCCGGCCACATAGAGAAGGGCCTCTCTTTTCGCCTCCGACGGGTCCAGAATATAGGTGCAGAGGAAGGGTTCCTTCTTGCCCTCCCGCTCTTTCGCTGCCCGGGAAGTTTTCATCAAATCGTCAAAAATCTTCGGATCTACGGCAAAAACCGGATCCAGCACCCGCTCCGGCACGATGCCGAAGGTATCCCGCATCAGATCCACTGCGCTGCTCTCGCGGACGGAAATCCCGTCAAAGCGCTCCAGCAGGTGTTTCGTCTCCTCGATCGCCTGGGGCGGCGCAAAGAAGCCCGGATGGCCGAAGGAAGCCGCATAGGAAAGCTTCTTCTTATTGTCCGCCGCAAAATTCAGGAAGAAGGCTCCCTGATATTTTTCACAGATGCCGAAATTCCAGACCTGGTCGGAGCCCATGACAAAGCAGTCCGCGTAGTCGTTGAGTTTGCCCAGCTCATGGAACTGAAAAACCGGCGTTACCGGGAAATGTTCCCGCTGAAACCGTCTTCCGTCTGTCGTGAACAGGAAATCATCTTGTCCGATTCCCGGCCGGTCAATAATCACGGTCCGGTAGCCATAGGATTCTATCAGGCGGTAAAGGGAATAGTAGGTCATGATACTGCCGTAATTGCTGCTCCACCAGAGCCCCAGGACCGCCACATCGTATTTTGTCGTCTCTCCCATTTATCTCCCCCGTTTTTTTAAGCTTACAGCTCCAGATATTTTCTCCAGAAATTCATGCTTGTAAGCTCGGTATACCGTTTCGCATAGGTTTCTTTTGCTGCGTCATAATTCTTATCGATAAACCGCCACATCTTGAACAGGCCGATGAAGCAGGAAATCATCTTTTTGCCACTCCGCTTCGTCAGGATGCAGTTTCCGTTGGCATCAGTGTAGATCACCTCGGGAACCCGGTACATCTTGTACATGTTGTTGTAGGGCGGCATCACCAGAACCTTGTCTTTTTTCGCCGGCAGGAAATAGCCGTTCAGCGTCAGGATCTGGAAATATTTTTTCACTTTTTTCACAGCGGCCAGCTGCTCCGGATCGGAAAGGACTTTCCAGTCAAAATCGGACTCCTTCACGCCCTTGTAGCCGTAGAACTCCTCTTTCTTCTGTCCCTTGTAGTTCATAGCCGCAATCTCTTTGTGCAGAGGCTCTGCTTCCTGCTGGATGAACCAGTCCATACCCTTGCAGAAATCCTCCACCGCACGGAAGTTCATATCCACATAATTATAACGGTAACGGACGATATTGTTGATGACCCAGCGGGTGAAGATTTTCTTGAACTCCCTGGGGCCGTAGTCCGGATGATGAATTGCGTTTACGATGGCCAGATTCCGGATATCGTAATATTCCAGCGGACCCTGCATCTTGTTCTCGAAAGCCTCATGCCAGACGCAGAGACCGTTCATAAAAATGAACTTGCCATTTCCGATACGCATACCGTACTCCACGTCGTCTCTGTGGATAAAAAGCGGCAGAGGCAGATTATTCTTATCCAGCGTGCTTAAGGGATAGCAGGTGTACCACCAGCCGGTGTACTCTGCCGGTTCCTCTTCTTCCTCGTTCAAAAGCAGATTTTTAAGCTTTCTCATATCCAGATAATGGCGCTGGGCCACGATATTTCCGCGGTTCCAGCGGGCGCCCAGCTCGTACTGAACGTTGGGCTCGTCGATTCGCATGATGGAGCCGGCCATGACATAGTCTTTATACTCTTCTTTCAGAAGGGAGAGGAATACATAGTTCACTTCCAGGCTGTGGGGCTGGATCACCGCATCGTCGTCCATCAGGAGCACATGACTGATATCCTTTGAACTCTGCATCTTCATGGCCTCGATGATGCCTCTCGTAAAACCGCCCACACCGCCGACGTTCCGGTTCGGATTGATCTGGATATAGGGGGTGTCGCCAATGATTTTCTCCGGATCCAGGGTCTTGGCGTTGTCGGAGATCAGCACATAGAGGTGACGGTACAGCGGAGAATCGGGATTTTCAAGAATCGTCTTTTTCAGCACGTTCATGTTCCGCTCCACATACTCTTCTCTCTTGAAGGTGCAGATATCCACGGCGATATTGACATTCATATTCACCGGCATCCGCACTTCCTCAAAATACTTTCCCTCCCAGAGGATGGAACCATGGGCATTGGATTTGACGCTGAAAGAATAGATGCCATTATCCTGTCCCTCACCAAAATCGAAAGTAAATACCTTCGGCTCCGCACTGAGAATGGTCTGCTCTTCCAGAATCTTGGTTTTCACCTGACCCTTGCTCAGCACATGATGCTTCAGAGAAACCGTAAAACTTCCCTGCAGCTTCAGACTCAGGGAAACGGTCTCAAGGACTGTATATTTTCTCCATTTTCCAATGGAAAAACTGTTAAAGAACGTATTGAAGTCAGCCGCCCCTCCCTTGTGGAAGACCAGACTGCCATCCTTCCCTGTCTCTACCAGTTCCTCATCCTTCCGGTAATACAGGAGTTCATCAGTATCAATTGCCTCCGGCAACAACACCTGTTTGATATCCATACGCTGTTTTTCTCCATTTCTATTTATCAATTCATTCTGTTTTTTTCTTATCCTTCGATTCTTTGACGTCTGCCGCCTCCATGGCCTCGATATATTTCGCGCAGACCTCTTTTGCCGGACCTGACATGACCGTATCGCCGTGATCCAGCCAGAGGGCATGGGTGCAGAGACTTCTCACCTGCTCGATATTATGGGAAACGAAAAGCAGGGTGGTGCCGCCATCCAGAAGCTCTTCCATTCGTTTCATGCATTTCTTACGGAAACGCACGTCTCCCACAGCCAGAACCTCGTCCACGATCAGGACGTCCGGTTTTACCACCGTTGCCACGGCGAAACCCAAGCGCGCTTTCATACCTGAAGAAAAGTTCTTGATCGGGGAATCCAGGAATTTCTCA
>OLSO01002087.1_pt1 | contig 13136 bp, 18 predicted proteins | sample 1672441 | NCBI WGS metagenome assembly OLSO01 (sample SAMEA3136686, study PRJEB25190) | human gut metagenome | biome: human gut; feature: human-associated habitat; material: faeces | place: Austria | collected 2013 | reverse complement strand
AATGTGAGATAGAGCGTATGGAAATAATCTATACGTTCTATTTTTTTGCCTTTTTGAAAAAAGTGATTAAAAAACTATTGACATTTTGTTACTGGAAAGACAGCAAAATCTATTCTGATTAGCTGTGGTGCAAGGTTGGCACCATTTGACATCAAGGAGCTGCGTGACCTGACTGCTTATGATGAACTGGAGCTTGATACATTAGGGGAGAAAAAGAGAAAGATACTCTGAAAGATCTGGCAGAAATCCTTGGGAAAGAAACGATTGATCTTTACAATACCTCGGATACAAGGGGTACGAGCCAGTCTTACGGTCTGAATTACCAAAAGACCGGAAAGGATATGCCATACTTGTTTATGAAGAATTCAGTTGCCTTTAAAATTCACATGAACAGGGACACGAACAACTGGATTCCGCACAATCGAATACAGGAGGTCGTGACATGGAGAAACTACCGGAAAGGATTCAGGAAAACGGCATAGACTACGTGCTTGCCGGTGACTACTACATTCCCGATTTACGGCTGACAGAGGAACCCCGTCCTATCGGGCGTTGGGGACGGCTGCATAAAGCCTATCTGAAAGAAACCCGCCCCGCCCTTTATACCAGCTTATTACTCAAGGGAAGCCTTTGGACGTATCTGGCAGACCTCAATGAGCAGGCGGGAGAACTTATGGAACGGATTGTCATGCAGATGAAAGCTGCGGAGGGCGTGACAGAGGACTTGAAAGCCTGCAACGCCCTTGCATGGGTCGGTCACATGAACAGCATACGCTGCCGGGCGGAGGAAATCGTCCTCTCGGAGTTGATTTACGGAAAGGAGCCGCTATGAGATACCGGATTGAACGCATGGAAGGTCAGCACTGTCATTTTGTCAATGGCAGGCAGGAACTTCTCATTTACTTAAAACACGCACCGGCGGGGACGGTCACGGATATTCGCAAGGTCTACAAAAGCGGGGTATCCGATTCCGTCATGGAGACGTATCTCCCATATAGCAGGAGCGGCAAGTCTTTGTAGCGATGTTGCAGGCTGCCCTCACCACCACCAGAAGCCATTTACCAGATGCAAGGTAAGTGGCTTTTGCTATTTCCGGCGTTTTCCTATGTGGGGAGGAATGGGACTTCCTTTCCCCCTCATGCTCTGCTGTTTCTTATTGTTTTTTGACTTGCCCAGAATCCGCATAAAGGCGGAGAATTCCTCGGAGGTCAGCTTCTCGTAGGGAATTGCCATTTCTTCGCAGAATACTTGGATAAAGGCTTCCTCCCCGCTGTTTCCCGCCTGGATTGCCCGGAGAAAGTGTTTCTGTATTTTACTGTGATTCGGCTGCTCGTCAGCGGTGGTGGTATCGGTTTTGTGTGCGTCCCGTATGTCCCTCACAATCCGGTCAATGTCCTCATGGACGAAGTGGCTGAAATATTCGTCCTCGTCCACTTGGGCAATTTCAAGGGTCCGCATATAAAGGTCGTCTTTGTCGGGAGCGTACTGTCTCCGGATTTCCTGCCGGGCGCTTTCCATAATGCGGTTAAGCTGCTGGATTCGCATATCCGCTATCCGGTCAACCATGATGGTGATGTCCGTCATAAGCCGGGGGAAATCTTTGTGGGCGGCAATCTCGCAGAGAAGCCGGTTATTGATTCTGCCGCTTCTTAAAAGCTCCACCATTTCATCGGTTAAGTGCAGGGATTGGAGGTCAGCGTTTGGGACTTCTTTGTTTTCGGTCAGTCCCATCAGGTAATCGGTGGACACGCCGTAAAATTCCGCCAGTGTCGCAATAGCAAACGGGCTGATGTCTTTGTAATCGTCACTTTCGTATTTACTAAGGGCAGATCTTGAAAGTCCGGTCTGCTCCGCAAGCTGCTCTAAGGTCAGGTGCTTGTCTACTACCCGCAAGTCTTTCAGACGTTCCGGTATGGATAGTTTTATATACATGGTTGCAGTCCCCCTTTTGCTTGGAAATATCGTTCCTATAAGCATTATAGCACGATTTCCATAAGCGTGGAAAATTTCTGTTTTTAAGGGATTTTCCATCGTTTTGGACATACGGGGGAAGCCGGTTTATTTCGATAAAATAGGTTTGTCAGCAGACAGGAACCTTGACAATCGAATGACCGGCTGCAAACGGGTATGACCTTGGGGGAAGTGCCGCCATGAAATGAGCGCACCAACAGGGACAATACGCCGGGAGAAACCCTCCGGGCAGGAGCATATTGCAGAGAACCGGCGAATGGAACAAAGAAACAGAAGGGAAACCGCAAAACGGTATCCCGCACAAAGGGACTGAAAGGACAGTCCCGGAAAGAATGAGGTAGATTGCAGATGAAATTAAACATCAGAGAAAAGAAAGTCCTGTATGTGTTTGGCTGCCCCAGCCACCACAACACGGTGACACGTTTGAAATGGCTGACTTCCCTGACGGTTGACCCGGAAGCGAAGCATTTTCTGCTGGAACTGGCAAACAAGATTGACCGGGAAGCCGGTGAAGCATGGTTCCCCTGTTTTTATCATCACCTGCGGGCAGAGATGGACGGGTATTTCCGTTCCAAACGCCATCTGCGGCTGGTGGAGAACAGCACGGATTATAAGGAGGATTTCTATGAAGAAGCCGTCTAAGTATGAAAAAGAAACCATTATCCTGTTTAACGAAGCGGAACAGGAAGCAAGCATTTACACCTTTAATGCGGATTTAAAGCGCAGGCTGGCGGAGTTCAGTAAAAAGTATCCTCTCTTGTGCCGGTTGGAGAAAGCAACACCGGAGGGAAGCGTGACGTATGTGCTGGATAAGTCCAGACTGTCTATCCGGCTGGTTCCGCCATACAGTGAGGAACGGCGGGCGGCGGCAAGGGCATACGCAAAAGAACACGGCTTTCAGTCTTTGCCGGTGGGACAGGAAATTGCCTGATTTCGGGGCGTTTTACGGTCAAAATGGCAGGTGTGGAGCCGGTCTTTTCTCCGCATACCATGACAAGGGTATCAGGTATCGGGGAACCCCCGGACGGCAAAAATGCGCTGTCCGGGGGCGGTTTTTGCAGGAGTACAGAGGACGGCAGTCCTTTGTGCCGGGTACAGGGGCGCAGCGTCCTGTGCGGGTTAAGGGCGGCAGTCCTTATCGGGTCAAGGGTGAAACGCCTTGCCCAGTTAGAGTTGATGCCTGCGTCAACTCGTACTGGGTATTACCTGACGCAGATTCACGCAGGACTGGCAGCTTCCCCGCCTGCTTCCCTCCGGGGAAATTTAGAAAAGAAGGGAGGATTCCGATTTGAAACTGACACGCCACAATGGACGCTCCGGCAAACATGGCGCTTACAATCCCCGCCATAATGACCGCCGGTTTGACGTGGAAAACAGTGAGCATATTGATTTGGAACGGGGACGGAAAAATGTGTACTGGGACTGTTACCGGGGGTACACCACCTTGGAAAACCGGGAGGATTCTTCCCAGCCGGATTTCAGTTTTGAAGAGATTGAACGGATTTATTACACGGAAAAATACGCCGCTTCTGTCAACGCCCAGAACGCAAGGAATGAGAAAACCCGGCATACGGAACGGAACCGCACGGTGGAGGATTTGCTGAAAAACAACAAGACCTGCCCGGAGGAAAGCATTTACCAGATAGGTACGGTGGAACAGTCGGTTCCTGCGGAAACGCTGGTCTTGATTGTGGGGGAATTTTATGAGGAGTTTGAACGGCGGTTCGGCTCCCATGTCCATCTCCTTGACTGGGCGTTACATCTGGACGAAGGGACGCCCCATATCCATGAACGCCATGTATTCGACTGTGAGAACCGGTATGGGGAGTTGTTTCCCCAGCAGGAAAAGGCATTGGAGGAACTGGGAATCCCTCTCCCTAACCCGGACAAGCCAAAGGGCAAGCACAATAACCGGAAACAGACCTTCGATTCTGTCTGCCGGACGATTCTCTTTGACATCAGCAGGCGGCATGGCGTTCATCTGGAACAGGAGCCGTCTTACGGGGGGCGGTCATATCTGGAAAAACAGGATTATATCCTGATGAAGCAAAAGGAACAGATGGCGGTTCAGGAAGAAAAGCTGGAGGAACTGACCGTCCGTGTTTCCGATGTGGAATCTTTGATTGAGGAAGTGTCCGATACCGCTTATGAAAAGGCGGTGGAGGTTGTCACGGATCAGGTGCGGGAACAGACCCAGCTCGAAGATTTGGCGGTGATTGAGAAATACAGAAAAAGCGTCACTTCCCCCCAGGCGAAGAACTCGCCGGAAACCATCAAAATCGCCAATACACTCCTTGAACGGGTACAGGAAAGGCTGCGTAAATCCGCCGGTCGGATTCTGAAACAGGTACAGGCGGTATTGCAGAAACCGGAGGTCAGGCAGGAAGGCAAACGGCAGGTACAGGAGAAAGCAAAGGAATCTGTCCGGCAGCATTTGAAAAAAGCACAGGAGGAAGCGGCAAGACGGGAGCAAAACCGCCGGAAACCGGAGCAGAGAAAACAGGATATGGAGCGTTAGGCAGGCACTTGTTTGTGGGATACCGCTGGCAGGTGCTTTTTCTTTCAGCCAGAGAACAGGAGGTTTGAGATTGAATGTATTTGAAGCGGTAAAGCAGACAGTGACCACAAGGCAGGCGGCACAATCCTATGGAATCCGTGTGGGGAGGAACGGAATGGCTTGCTGCCCCTTCCATCAGGACAAAAATCCCAGCTTAAAGGTGGATAAACGCTTCCATTGTTTCGGCTGTCAGGCGGACGGGGACGTGATTGATTTCACGGCACGGCTGTTTGATTTGTCTGCGGTGGAAGCCGCTAAAAAGCTGGCTGCGGATTTTGGTATCTCCTACGGCAATGATAAAACTGCTTCTCCCAAACCGGTGAAAAAGAGCATATCAAAGGAACTGCGTATCTTACAGGCGGAGCAGAAATGTTTTCGTGTGTTGAGCGACTACTATCACCTGTTGGGACGCTGGCGGACAGAGTATGCCCCGAAGTCACCGGGGGACGGGTGGAACCCGCTGTTTGTGGAAGCCGTGCAGAGAAGGGAGTATGTGGGGTATCTGTTAGACTTGCTGCTCACCGGCACGGCGGAGGAAAAAGCCGCTGTTATCATGGAACACGGAAAGGAGGTGAAACAACTTGAACGGAGAATATCAGAGTTTGCCGGAAACCACGCTGACCGGCTTGGAAGCTGCCGCCGACAGCCTGAACGGTGACAGGACGGTTTCGGAAGTCCGGGAAATGCTGGAACTGACGCAAAAAGGGCAGACCGCCAACACGCCGGGAAATTATAAAACCGTATTCCTGTATGACCCGGTACTGAAAGGGGCGTTCAGCAACAATCTCCTGACAGACCAGATTGATATTGTAAAACCCCTCGGCTGGTATCGGGACGGGAACCGGCTGACGGATGTGGATATTCAATATCTGGTTCTGTACTTGGAAAAACACTATGGGCTGACCTCGGAAAAACGGATTGACGGGGCAATCAAGGTGGCAGCCAACGAATACCGCTACCACCCAATCCGGGACTACTTAAACAGCTTACAGTGGGACGGCACAGAACGGGTGCGGTATGCCCTCCGCCATTTCCTTGGTGCGGAGGTGAATGATTATAACTATGAGGTGCTTTTGCTGTTCATGCTGGGAGCCGTCACAAGGGTATTCAAGCCGGGGACAAAGTTTGAAGTCATGCTTTGTCTGGTAGGCGGTCAGGGAGCCGGAAAGTCTACCTTTTTCCGGTTCCTTGCTGTCCGGGACGAATGGTTCTCGGACGATTTGCGGAAGCTGGACGATGATAACGTGTACCGCAAGCTACAGGGGCATTGGATATTGGAGATGTCGGAAATGATTGCCACGGCAAACGCAAAGAGCATTGAGGATATTAAGTCCTTTTTGAGCCGCCAGAAAGAGACTTATAAAGCGCCCTATGAGATTCACCCCAAAGACCACAAGCGTCAATGTGTCTTTGCCGGGACTTCTAACACCTTGGATTTCCTGCCCCTTGACCGTACCGGGAACCGCCGTTTCCTGCCGGTTCTGGTACAGACGGAAGCCGCAGAGGTTCACATTCTGGAAGATGAAGCCGCTTCCAGAGCCTATGTGGAGCAGATGTGGGCGGAGGTGATGGAGGTTTACCGCCGGGGTGAGGTGAAGTTGAAATTAAGCCCTGCAATGGAACGGTATCTGAAGGAACATCAAAGGCTGTTCATGCCGGAGGACACCTTTGCCACCCGGATTCTGAACTTTCTGGACGGCTATGGCGGCAAGATGGTCTGTTCCTTGCAGATTTATTACGAAGGTCTGGGACATTCCTCCTATGAAGAGCCAAAGCAGTATGAGATTCGGGACATCAACTCGGTCATGAAGAATTATGCCGCAGGCTGGAAAGCCTTTGAAAATCCCAGGCATTTCCCTTCTCCCTATCACCGGCAGAAAGGGTGGGAACGGGTGGAGCCGCCCGACAACGGAGGACAGGAAAAATCTGATTTTCAGTTTTTACCGCAGGAGGAAGCCGTCCAGCTTGGTCTGCCGAAGGAATGGCTGGAAGGGGGAAAACCATAGCCGGTTGTCGGCTGGTTGTCCTCCCGTTGTCATGCCCGTTGTCGGAGGAACAGCCTGCAAACGCCGTATTTCAGGCGTTTTTCTTCTCCTGACAACGAAAGCAACGGAAAAATAAGAAAAAAAGAAATCAGAACAGAAACCGGATTGTCCGGGGTTGTGTGCGGAGTTTTTAAACGTCCGTTGTCAGACCCCGTTGTCAGGCTCCCACCTGACCGGCAATCCACACGTCACGCCCGGAAACAGGATTCCGGGTATTTTTTATGGAGGTAAATGCCTATGGCAAAAGAAGCAGCTTATCCGGCGCAGAGCCAAAAGAAGAATAAAAAGGTGCAGTTTATCGTATCCCGTGAGTTTGCGGGCAGCCAGTCCATGCAGGAAGTGTTTGAACAGCTGATTGAACGGCAGACCTGTGAGCAGTTTGAGGAATGGCTGGAGCAGAAAGCCTGCTGATACCGGAAATATGGCGGAAAACAGTTGAAAGAAGGACGGGGGCATGGTACTATAATGGTATCGTGTCCCTGTTCATAGAAGGAGAACCCTATGAGCAGGAAAAATCAATTCAATCAGAAAATAACCGCCCTCTATTGCAGGATTTCCCTTGACGATGGCAGCCAGAACGAAAGCATGAGCATTTCAAACCAGAAGCTGATGCTGAAAGATTATGCTGAAAAAATCGGTCTGTCCCGGTATGAGTATTACGTGGACGATGGTTATACGGGACGCAATTTCAACCGCCCTTCTTTTAAACGCCTGATTGCGGATATTGAAGCCGGGAAGGTTGGCTGTGTCATTACCAAAGACCTGTCAAGGCTTGGGAGAAACTACATTGAAGCCGGCAGTTATATCGAAATTTTTTTCCCGAAACACAATGTAAGATATATCGCAGTCACGGACGGCGTGGACAGCCTGACCCGTCAGGAAATGGACATTACGCCGTTTAAAAATATCCTGAACGACATGTATAGCCGGGACATTTCCAAAAAGGTGCTGGCGGGGCGAATGACCCGTTCCAGACAGGGGAAATTCTGCGGCGGGCAGCCTCCCCTTGGGTTAATGCGTGACCCGGAGGACAGGGGACATTTGATTCTTGACCCGGAAACCGCCCCGATTATCCGCAAAATCTATGACCTTGCCTTGAACGGCTGGGGGTGTATGCGGATTGCAAAGCGTCTGATGGAGGATAAAATTCCCATTACCAGAGTAAAAAAGAATACCGCCTGCGATGTCAATTATTATTCATGGGGCAGCGCAAGAATCAGTCATATCCTGCGGAATCCCTTTTACAAGGGCGCACATCTGGTCTGCCGGACACACCAGAAAGGGATTCGTTCCGGCACGGTGGATTTGATTCCCCGTGAGGAATGGGAGGTTTTGGAAGGCTGCCATGAAGCGATTGTGTCCCCGGAGGACTGGGAAAAGGTGCAGGAGCTGATTGACCGCCGCCCGCCCATTATGGAAGGGAACGCCTGCCCCTTTTATAACCTGTTCCACGGCATTATTTACTGTGCCACCTGCGGAAAATCCATGCAGGTGCGGTATGAGAAAGTAGGCAGGACAGGGAAAAACCGCTTTACCGGTCAGGAACGGGAAGCCATTGACAAGGCGTATTATATCTGCCAGACCTATAACCGGCTGGGGAAAAATGCCTGCACCAGTCACAAGCTGGAAGCACGGGATTTATATAATCTGGTGTTGAAGGATATTCAGGAGTTGGCGGCGATGGCGTTAAAGGACGCTGACACGTTCTACCGGAGAATATGCAGCCGCATGGAACGTCGGTATCTGTCGGACGCTTCAGAGATGGAAAAGGAACGGGAGAAGCTGGAACAAAGAAATCAGGAAATCGACCAACTGTTTTTAGACCTTTACACCGACAAGGCAAAGGGTATCTTATCGGAACAGCGGTTTTTGAAACTGACGGCGGCGATGGAGAAGGAGCAGGAAGAAAACCAGAACCGGCAGAAAGAATTATCCCTTATGATGCGCCATTCCACGGAGCAGGAAAGTGATGTCCGCACCTTTATCCGTGAAATCCGGCGGTATGCCACGATTCAGGAATTGGACGAAACTATCCTAAACCGCCTTATCAGCCGGATTCTGGTGGGTGAGGTCAGGAAGGTTGACGGGGAGAAGTTTCAGGAAGTGAAAATCATTTATAACTTTGTCGGGGAGATACCGGCAGGAACCGAATAAGAATTGCCGCCCTTCTCTTTTTTTAGGAGAAGGGTATTTTTTATTGGCAGGCACAAAAAGAAGCCGGGAGTTTCATTCTCCGGCTTCCGGGATAAATTCCAGATGTTCCAGTGCATAACGCAGAGCCATGCACATCAATTCGTTGCGGGAACGGTCGCTTTTGCTGGACAGTTTATCAAATTCCTCCTGCAATTCCCGGTCGATACGCAGCGTCATCACTACGGACTTATCCTCTTTTCTGTCTGGTTTCTTTTGTGTTACTACAAATTTATCAGCCATGTTACACCTCTGTATTACACTTTTGAAGTTATTATAACCGATTCTTCTTGACTTTTATATATTGCATGATAGAATACAAATATGTAACACTTAATAGTGTTACAAAATGAATGTAGGAGGATTGCAGAATGAGGAGCATACTGGAACAACTTTATGACGGGGAAATCTATCCGGCAGAACAGTTCAATGTGAAAGCAGAGGAATATCAGCGTGTTATGAAAGAACATAGTGACCATTATGAAGAGTTTGTCGAAAAGCTAAACAATATCACCCCGTCACTGGGGGAACGGTTCATGGAGATTATGGACGAACAGCTTGACGCAGTCCCCATTGAGATGGCGGAAATCTTTATCGCCGGTTTTCGCTTGGGGGCAAGGCTGATGGTGGAAGTGTTTGAGGATTGATAGAGGGAAAGGCAGCCGGGGGTGATTGGCTGCCTTTCTCTCTATAAAAACTTTTCATTGTTCATTACTTTCCGCCATTGATGGGATAACTGAGTTATTGGAAAAAATAAGCGGAATACGATATTTGTATAATGTACCATTTTTATAATCGGTTAATTGTATTGCAATGGTATCTTCCCGGTCATCTTCATCTTTGGGAGCAGTATATGTAAATGAATTTTCTGCTATATTAGATATTTTTCCATTTTCAGCCGAAACACTAAAATCCCAGTCATTTACATTTGATGTAATAATAACAGTTACTTCTTTCTCTTTTCTGATTTGTAGAGATGTTTTGTCAATTTGTACTTCAAATGGCATAGAAGTCGAGGAATCCTCCGCTGCTTCTATAATTTCTAATTCCTTAGTATTTTCAATCGTAGATTCGATATCTTTATTGTTCTCAAATTCTGTTGCTTCTTGTAAGGAGCAACCAGATAAAAACAGACCAATAATTACAATAGAAAATACAAAAAGTTTCTTTGACAATTCAGTGCCTCCCTTCAAATAAAAGAAAAAGCATTGAGGTTACTTGTGCAATTTTCAGAAGTATCCTCAATACTTTCCCTTTTAATTTTTATTTAGTTTACTTCTTATCGTTACTCATTTACTTTTTAGCATAACCTTTGTTACAGTATGTACACGCCCCATTAACCCAATTGTGTGACATTTCTATGGTTTCTGTTTCATAGACTTCTACGGTACCACATGTTAAACACTGGTGGTAATTATATACATGACGTGTTGCACACTTCTCCCAGTCATCGAAGATATCTGGCATCTCGTCCTCATAACCATAAAATGCGGGAGAACTCCAGTTATGGGTATGAGCAGCAAATGCAGTCATAGGTGTGGCTACCATTCCAACCACCAGTGAAAATGCTTATAAAGTGTGTCTAAGTTTCATAATTTTCCTCCCTTTCTTTTGGTTTGTAATATTAAGTTTCTGATATTGGTAATTATAACAGAATATTGACATAAAATCAATATTTTTTGTTGAAAATTTTGTTTCTGATATTCTGAAGAAAAATGAATTCATCACTTGACAATATGGTAAAGAACTGATGAGCCAGGACGAGATTGCAGTCATGGATGGCAGCAAGTGTATCATGCAGCTTAGGGCGTGAGACCTTTTTTCTCAGACAAGTTTGATATAACGAAGCATAAGCAGTACCCGCTGTTATCCGATTATGACAAAAAGAATGAGTTTGACATTGAAAAATACGTCAAGAACCGCAACAGACTCCGCTTTAAGAGGAATGATGTGGTGGATGAGGTATGCGATGTCGGAGAAATCATAGCTTAACTTCTGGACATTGTGACCAGAAGTTGTTTTACAACTGAATATGGAACTTATGACATGGGAGCTTTTCTAAAAATTATAATTCAGAGAAGCTCCCTTTTTATTTTTGGAAAAAGGAGACAAACAAATGGGCTTTTTTACAACATCAGTAACAGGACTTAAAACAGTAGTAACCGCAATCGGCGCAGGTGTATGGGGCGTTATCAATCTTCTTGAAGGATACGGAAATGATAATCTCGGTGCAAATGCTCATGTGCGGTAAAGTAACACACAAGAATTTGATAGACAGCCACTCACTTTTCCGAATGTATTTACATCTTTTCTCTTGACAGGTTCACACAAACCGCCTATACTGTGCTTATCGAATAAGTACGCTTATTACGATAAGTACACATGGTGAGGTGAGCAAGTGGAGATTATCATAAGTAATAGCAGTGATAAGCCTATTTACGAACAAATCTGTATGCAAGTAAAAAGTTTTATTATGGACGGCACATTATCTGCTGGCGAAGCCCTCCCTTCTATGAGAGCTTTAGCAAAAGATTTACATATCAGTGTTATTACCGTTCAGAGAGCATATGAAGATTTAACGAGAGATGGATTTATAGAAACTGTATCTGGAAAAGGCAGTTTTGTAGCATCACAGAATAGGGAATTTATTCAAGAGGAACAGTTACGAATTGCTGAAGAACTTTTACAAAAGGTCGCAGAAATTGGTCGAGCACATGGCATTAGTCTTGGGCAAATGACGAATATTCTAAAACTATTTTACGAGGAATAACGAGAGGTGACAGGCATGGATAACAACATTTTGGTGCAGAATTTATGCAAGCAATTCGAGGATTTTTCTTTGGACAATGTTTCGTTCAAAGTCCCTAAAGGCAGGATTGTAGGTTTTATTGGCGAGAATGGTGCAGGAAAAAGCACTACTATCAATCTGATATTAAATGAACTAAGCAAAGATAGCGGACAGATACAAGTCTTTGGAATAGACCATACAATTCCAACTGTCAAAGAAAATATTGGCGTCGTTTTTGATGAATGTAATTTTCATGATGTGTTTACAGCCGCAGATATTGAAAAAATCTTGAAAGAAGTTTATAAGACATGGGATAGTAACCTTTTTTCACAATACTTGAAAAAATTCAAAATCCCGACCAAGAAAACGATTGGCACATTTTCTAAAGGCATGAAAATGAAGTTGTCTATCATTTGTGCTATGGCACATAGACCTAAACTGTTGATTTTGGACGAAGCAACAACAGGTCTTGACCCCGTTGTGCGTGATGAAGTATTAGACCTATTTTTGGAATTTATCCAAGATGAAGATTGCTCTATCTTCTTTTCGTCGCATATTACTTCGGACATACAAAAAATTGCAGACTATGTGATTTTAATTCATCAGGGAAAAATCATTTTCGAGGAACAGAAAGATAATCTTGTTTATAATTATGGCGTGGCAAAGTGCGGAAAAGAAAAATTTGCACAGCTTTCCTCTGATGATTATATCATACACCGAACTACAAATATGAGCGTGGAGTGTCTTGTTCATGACAAGGAAGCATTCAAACGAAAATACAAAAACATCATTGTGGATAATGCCACATTAGAAGATATTATGCTTTTCTATGTTAAAGGAGGTACATCATGCGAGGATTGATATATAAAGACATATCCATTTTCTTCAAGAGTATTGATAAGAAACTTATTCTGATTGCAGCAGCAGCTATTGTTCTGCTTATTTTCAATGCTGGAATTTATGCTGGCTTATTTGCTTCCGTTATGTTTGCCATGACAATCGGTATGCAAAATATTATGAGTTTCGCAAGTGATGAAAAGGCAAGCTGGAAAAAATATCAATTAGCTATGCCGATAAGCAATTTTACTGTTGTTGCAAGTAAATATGTTTCCGTAATATATACTGTTGCAATCAGCATTTTGGGAAGCATTGCGTTCAATAGTTTATCCAGCATAATTTTTCAAAACTTTGATATGCGTATCTGGTTATTTTCGATTGCAGCAGCAATTATTATCCCATTATTATGGACAGGAATTTGCTTGCCATTAACTTATTGGTTTGGTTTTCGTTCTGCGCAAACTATGGGATTGATTGTGGTAATTCCAATGTTTTACTTTGTAAAATATTTTGAAGATGGGCCGGGAATGGCTGCTATGGTAAATTCTGTTCATTCATATGTGCTAATCACAGGGATAGCGGCAATTTTGATTTTTGGAATTTCCCTCATAATAAGCACCATTGGATATAGTCGCAAGAATTAAATCTGCAATTACCATTCAAAAATAGCAAACCCAGCCGAGCCACACTAGATGAAAATTTCAAGAACGATATGGATTCTGCTTCGAGCATTGAGCACCGTATCGCT
>OLSO01002084.1_pt1 | contig 13145 bp, 6 predicted proteins | sample 1672441 | NCBI WGS metagenome assembly OLSO01 (sample SAMEA3136686, study PRJEB25190) | human gut metagenome | biome: human gut; feature: human-associated habitat; material: faeces | place: Austria | collected 2013 | reverse complement strand
GTTTTTTGCAGTTAAAAAATGCCGTATTTATGCGGCTTGTGGCGTTTCGCAAACGCCTAATAAATAAGTAATAAGGAGGGCTAAAAGCATGAAAATGAAAAAGTTTTTAGCGGTTGTATTATCATTTGCGTTGTCTTTTTCCCTTGCAATGCCGACATTTGCACAGGATAATACAGCAAGCGCAGCCCAGGCTGTGCAGTCCGAAGTAACGGAAACTTCGAACGATGAGAACGTATCTGCAGACGAGAATACGTCCAAAGATGCGTCTGCCGAAACTGTAAAAGAAGATTCTAAAACAGAAGCTTCCAAAACAGATGAGAAGGCAGAGGATGCTTCTGAGAACGCAGAAGTGAAAAAAGAAGTAACCAAGACGACCAAGACGGATAAGAAACAGGCAGACTCTGACGCATCTGCAAGTGACATCGACACATCTGTATGGACAGCAGAAGATTTCACTTACACAGAGATGAGCCAGAGACTGAACGGCTGTGATTACAGTCGTGACTTTACCGTATCCGGTACAGCAATTTCAGGATTTTCTGAGACAGGTTCAGAGAAGATCAAAGTGAACAAGAATCTTGTCATTCCGTCTGAAGATCCGAATGGAACTACAATCGTAGGTATCGCTGACAGTGCATTTAAAAAGCAGGGGATTGAAAAATTGACACTGCCGGATGGTATGATGGTAGATTATAATGACACAGTTACACATGTAGTAACAAGAAGAGGTAATTTCCTGATTGGCGCAGGTGCTTTTGACGGAAATGAACTGACCTCTCTCGATCTGCCGGAAGGTGTGATCTATATCGGACCAAGTTCATTTGCAAGAAATAAACTGAAATCCGTAACCATTCCACATACATTCTGGTGGCTGGAGAACTCTGCGTTTGCATACAATGAGATCACAAAGGTCAACTTCCCGAAGACCTGTGATTTCCAGGCACAGATTCATGCCTTTGCATTTGCACACAACAATATCAAATCTGTAAGACTTCCGGATTACATGGAAGTAGTAGAGAAGAAAGCGTTCTATTGGAATCCGGGAATGGAAGAGTGTTCCAAAGATGCACCGGAGAAAGAGCAGGAATTTGGTGGCGTTGTTTATATGTATACAGACAACGAGAAGCTGTTTGACATGGAACGTATCCACCATATGGATCGTACCGCAGAGTCACAGCACTCCTGGCATCAGAAACTGATCCTTGGCGAAGATCCGAATGCGGACAAGACATGGACAGCAGATGATTTTACATTTGACGGAACAACGATTACCGGTTTCTCTGAGAGCGGTATTGAAAAGAGAAAAGAAAATAAAGATCTGGTATTACCGGACAAGAATCCAGATGGTGAGTATGTAACAGCAATCGCTGATTACACAGGAAATGGCTATACTGGTATGTTTGCAACAGCGGACGAGAAGTTTACAAGCATTACACTTCCGGCAAAACTGGAAAAGATTGGTGCAAAAGTTTTCGCAGACTGCGGTATTACGAAGATTGAATTTCCAAAGACACTGACAGAAATCGGTGTGGCAGCATTCCAGAAGAATCAGTTAGAGAGTATTATTTTACCGGACAGTGTTACAAAGATCGGCGGTGGCGCATTCGGAACGAATCCGAAGTTAAAGAAGATTATTCTTTCCAAGAACCTGACAGACATTCCGGGAGGAGCATTCGGATGCAGCGATGCGCAGAATTATATGACAGATCTGACAGAACTGACCATTCCGGAAGGAGTTAAGACGATTGGAAATAATGCATTCGCAGGAAATAACATCCATAAGATTGTCATTCCATCTACGGTAACTTCGATTGGAAATTATGCATTCTCTACTAAAGAATATCTGACAGATGACTGTACACTGACATTGCCGGAAGGTTTAAAGTCAATCGGAAGCAGAGCATTCCGAAATAAAACAATCGCATCGGTAGTGTTACCGTCTACAGTTACAAAACTGCAGGCAAATACATTCGAGAAAGTATATTCTTCCGGTGCTGCAGCAGTGAAGACAAAAGTATTTGTAAGTTCGGAAACACAGTACAACGATACAAAGAACTTCCCACAGTCTGATTATCACAGCCTGATCCTGAAAGTACCGGGACAGGAAGATAAATGGAACGCAGAAGATTTTACATATGGTACGATCAGTCAGGAATTATATCCGGCAACAGATACATCTGATGTAACAACAATCAGTGGTGTTGGTATCACGGGCTTATCTGCATCCGGAGAAGAAAAATTAAAAACAAACACGGATCTTGTGATTCCGGCAAAAGATACAGATAGAAATACGATTATTGGTATCGGAACAAGAGCATTCTATAAGAAAGGACTTACATCTGTAACATTCCCGAAGGGAGTGATGGCAAGTTACAGTGGAAGCGCAATTGCAGAAGGATTGACAGAAAGAGGAAATTTCATTATTCAGAATAACTCTTTCACAGGCAATAAGCTGACATCCCTGGATTTACCGGAAGGCGTAATCTATGTTGGTGGAACAGCATTCCAGAGCAACCAGTTAAAGAGCGTAAAATTCTCTCATACAATCTGGCAGATTGGAAATGCAGCGTTTGCTAAAAATCAGATTACAACTGTTGATTTCCCGAAGACATGTGATTTTAATCTGAATCTGGATAATATGTGTTTTGCATATAACAACATCAAATCTGTAAGACTTCCGGATAGAACAGAGAAAGTCACAGTATATGCATTTGGAGCAAACACAGGTAAAGAAGATCTGGAGTCAGGTGCACCGACAAATACAATCTTAAAGGCAAGTCGTATCGTATACATGTACAATGAGAATGTGGATCTTCGAAAGAAGGGAATGATCCAGCATGTAGAGGGTACCGGAAATGGTACAAATACACAGGGAACCAAATCCTGGGTACAGAAAGTCATTTACGGTGAGATGCCGGCAGAAGAGCAGCCATGGAATACTTCCCAGTTTACATTTGACGGAACAACCATTACCGGATTAAATGATGCCGGAAAGGCGAAAATCGCAAATGGTGATACAGAAATAACACTTCCTGAGACAAACGAAAACGGCGAAGCAATTACTGCAATCGGCGCAAGTGCATTTGCAACAATCGGAATGACAAAAGTTACTATTCCGGATACGGTAACATCTATTGGCGCAACAGCATTCCAGACAACAGCGCTTACGGAAGTAACCATTCCGGACAGTGTAACAACACTTGGAAATGGAGCATTTACAGCAAGTGCTTCTTTGGAGAAAGTAACACTTTCCAAATCCTTAAAAGAAATTCCGACTTCTGCATTTAATGCAACAAAGATTAAAGAACTGACAATTCCGGAAGGAGTAGAAACGATTGGAAGAATGGCATTCAGAAATGCACCGCTTACTTCTTTAAGCCTGCCTTCTACAGTGAAATTAATTGACAGAGATGCATTTAAAGGAAACCAGTTAGAGTCTGTAGACATTCCGGAATCCGTAACAACCATCGGACAGAGTGCATTCTCACAGAATGTAACCGGAGAAGGTTTTGCACCGAGAATGACAAGTGTAACATTGCACGAAGGTCTGACCGAGATCGGAAAGACAGCATTTGAAAAAACATTATTAACAAGTGTATATCTCCCATAAAGCCTGCAGAAACTGGCAAACACAGCATTTGTCAAAGGTGAAAAAGGACAGGTCAAATTATATACTTCAAATAAAGCACATTTAGAAGAAGTAGCAAATGTATTCTATCCGGAATATGCAGACAAGAACGATGGAACCGGACATAAAGTTATCTATGATGAAATTGTAAGAAGCGGCTGGACACACGCAGACTTCACTTATGATGGAAATAAGATCACAGGATGGAGCGAGCAGGGAAATAAAACACGTAAGAGCGATGCAGTTGTAAAAGACGGTGTACGCACACTCGTAATCCCGTCATTGAATCCTGAGACACAGGAAGCAATCACAGAAGTTGCAGACGGAGCTTTTGAGATTCCGGATGGCGAATGGGTACAGGGAAAAGACAGCGTAGAATCACCGAATGGTATGGATACGGTTGTATTACCTGACACACTTACAACCATCGGCGCAAGCGCATTCCGTTATAATAAGATTAACAATGTAGAATTCCCGGCATCTGTAACAAAAATCGGAGAAAGTGCATTTAACTCCAACCAGTTGAAGAAACTTGTTATTCCGGATACGGTAACAGATTTAGGAGCAGGAGCATTTTCAACGAATGACATCACAGACCTTACATTATCCAAGAATGTAACTGTAATCCCACAGGGAGCATTCTCAATGAACATCCGCTTAGATCATGTAGACATCCCTGATACAGTAACAGAGATCGGAGAAATGGCATTTGCAGGAGCAAGACTTACAAGTCTTACAATTCCGGCATCCGTAACAAAGATTGGAAGAAAAGCTTTCCACTTACATCACATTGAAGAACTTACTATTCCGGGAACTGTAAAAGAAATCGGAGAATCTGCGTTTGAAGGAACGTTCAAAGCAATCACATTAAAGAAGCTGACGATCGAAAACGGTGTAGAAAAGATTGGTAAATACGCATTCAAGGAAGGATATCTTGAGAGCGTAGATATTCCGGCATCTGTAACAGAGCTTGCAAGTGATGCATTCTATGGCAATGCGGGAACAAATAACGACCATGTTGTAGTAGTTCGTGTATTTACCAAGAGTCAGGCAGAAAAATTTGAATCCAGCGATTGCCAGAAAATCGTCTACGTTGACAATACACCGATTAAGAAAAAAGTTACATCTAAAAACGTAACATTATCAACAACTGCTTATACATATACCGGAAAGGTTCGCAAACCTGCAGTGAAAGTCGTTGTAAACGGAAAGAAAGTTGCTGCTTCAAACTACGCTGTAAAATACAGCAGCGGAAGAAAGAATGTCGGAACATACAAAGTTACTGTAACAATGAAGAACAACTATACAGGAAAAGTTACAAAGACATTCAAGATTCTGCCGAAAGGAACAAGTCTGAAATCAGTGAAGAACTCCGGTAAGAAACAGATCAAAGTAATATGGAAGAAGCAGAATAAGCAGACAACCGGTTACAAGATCCAGTACACAACGGACAAGAAGTTCAAGAAGTCTGTGAAGGCATCAACGATAACAAAGAACAAATACACAAGCAAGACCATCAAGAAATTGAAAAAGAATAAGAAATACTATGTAAGAATCTGCACATACAAGAAAGTAGGCAAGACTACATATTATTCTACATGGTCAAAAGTAAAAAGCGTAAAGGTAAAATAAAGAAATATTTTGCTTAAATAAGAGAGGCAGCCGTTTCCGGAAAAATTCTGAGGCGGCTGCTTCTTTTATAAATTGAAGAACCGGAGAGTTAATGTTATACTGTGGATAAACGTTGCGGAGTAAATCATTACATTGGAGGAAATGCGTGATGAAAAAGAAAATCAAAAAACAAGCACTGGGATTGCTTGCCTTAGTTGTGGTTATGGCAGTTGCATTTACTGCAATCCCGAGTAAAGCGGCATCGAAAAAGCCAACAAAGATGTCACTCAAAGTTACAGCGAAGACGATTGATATCAAAGGACATGCAACGATATCTGTAAAATCCGTCAAACCGTCAAAAGCAAGCAAAGCGGTAACATTCAAATCCGGCAATAAAAAGATTGCAACCGTATCATCCAAGGGCGTTGTGACAGGAAAAAAGACTGGAAAAGTTAAGATTACAGTAACAGCAAAGGCAAATAAAAAGCTGAAAAAGTCGGTAACAATGAAAGTAAAAGATTTAAAACCGACAAGCATTTCAATCAGTGCATCAAAGGCGGCCTTATATATTGGTGGGACAAAGACATTGAAATCGACAGTTAAACCGTCAGGTGTGTACTGTCCGGTAAAATGGTCATCCGGCAATAAAGCAGTTGCAACAGTAAGCAGCACCGGAAAGATTACAGCAAAGAAGCCGGGAACAGCAACAATTACTGTTCGCGCAACACAGAAGAACAATAAGAAAAAATACCTGGCAAAGAGCTGCAAGATAACGGTGAAAGTAAAAAATGTTCCTAAGAGACAGGTGTATGTATCACCGGAGTGGTATAAGAGTGCGGCAGAAGGACAGCAGCCTGGATATGAACATGTGTTTTTAGCAGAAGTTGCCTATGGCAAGACAGAAAATGACAAAGCTTATAACGAAGCACATATTCCGGGAGCGGTTCATATCAATTCCGATGCAGTAGAGTATGACGACTGGAATCTGGATGGAATCGACGATCAGCAGCTATATGAAGAGACAGAAGTAAAACCAGAAGACAATTTCAATATCCGAAGTGCAAAGCAGCTTGGAGAATTTCTAAAAAACAACGGAATCACCAAAGATACCAAGGTAGTACTGTACGGAAGAAGTGCATCGGATTCCAGTGTTACACGAGTAGCATTCGCTATGTTATACGCCGGTGTAGAAGATGTCAAAGTGATAGATGGTGGCATGACAGCATGGAATAAACTAGGATTACCGACAGAGACAAAAGTAAATGAAGCAACAGCCGGTGTCACAGATTATACGTTTGGTACGACGATTCCGGCACATCCGGAATATATTCTGTCCACCGATGATGCAAAAGAAAAGTTACAGAATGATGCTAATTTCCGCCTTGTAAGTATCCGTTCGGAGAAAGAATTCCGCGGCGAAGAGACAGGATATTCCTATATTAAATATGCAGGTGAACCGTTAGGTGCAGTATGGGGACACAATACAGACGATGGAAGCTATATTGAAAATGGAAAAGTAGTCGGACTTAATAAAGTGAAATCCATTCTTGCAGAATCCGACTCATCCCTCGATAATGAATTATCCTTCTACTGTGGTACCGGTTGGCGTGCAACGATTCCATTCATAATTTGTTATCAGAATGGAATAAAAAATATCAGCGTCTTCGATGGCGGCTGGTGGGCATGGCAGGTAAACTGGCAGAAAGAGCCGGAAAATTGGCCAATCCAGAAAGTTTCACCGAAAGATGCAAAGAATTATGGTCAGTTGAAATTTGCGAAAAAAGAAGTTACAACAGACAGTGAAGGACATAAGCTGATGGCGCTTAAGGCAACTGTTGCCGAAAATAAACTGACCTGCTGGCCGGAGAGAGTTCGTAAGAATGTTGAGTATGGTTATGGTTCGGAGTTGAGTAATCGGATCGTTAATGTAGATCAGAATGGAAAAGTGAACACAATTGGCTTTGGTAATGCAACTATTACGGCAAAGACAACAGCATCAGAAGAAGTAAGTTATAAAGTTGCAGTGTCAAGGGGCGAAGATTATCTCATGCGGTGGGATGATATGTATCTGGATGCAGATACTGCTCTGAAAAGGGTAAAAGCCGGAACATTGAATGTTCTCGACATTCGATTTGAAAAAGAAGTAGTAGGCGGTGTTGAGGCAGGATATGCGACCGGACATATCGAAGGATCTATGTGGGCGCCTGCATGGCCGACGGATACAGCAGAAAAACAGGCGAATGTGCGGAAAGAAGAAGCGAAGATCAAAGATCTGGATGTTCCGACAGTTATTGTATGTATGGCTGGTGCGCATGGAGCTCAGCGTGCGGCAGCAGTCCTGATGGATGCAGGGGTTGCGAAGAAACAACTGTATATTCTGACCGGTGGTGGCAAGAATCTGGTGTTGAATTATAAAGACCAGCTTGTAACCGGAACAGAGAAATAAAAGGAAAGCGTGGCAAAAGACCACGCTTTTTTGCTATATAATATATAGATAAAATAAATAAATCGGATGGTATATTTATAAAAACGATTGGATACATATCATAAAAGAAGGTAAAATGAGAATGTAAAAGACTGTCTGAAATCAATGGATTTCAAAAAAAGAAAAGGAGAAACGTTATGGGGAACAAGAAGAAAATTTTGGCTTGGATTCTGTCCCTTGCAATGGTCTTTGGATTGTTTGCAGGACAGGTGAGTGTAGCAAAAGCTGCAGGAGATAACTTGAGTGTTTACAAAGCGGAAGTGAGTCCAGCAGAGCTTACAAGCAAAGGCGGAACTGTAAAAATAACACTTACATTTGATGAGTTTAGTGCAGAAGAAGGTACACTATATTATCGTTTGGTAAAAAATGGTAATACAGTGACAGGAAAAGAAAACGCTACAGAGTCTCTGAGTAAATCAAATAATTCGTTTACTATTGATGTGCCAGAAAACAAGGGAAGCAAGCCGGAAGAATATAAGGTATGGCTTTCTGGACAGGAAATTCCATCTTGGCAGATGTTCTGGGGTGGCAAAATGGCAACTTTTACTGTTGCAGCAGCAACAGGAACTACAGAGCCGGAGATTCCAGAACCAACAAAAGTTTTACCAGATAAAAGCCATTTCCGTGCAAGAGCAGTAGATCAGAGTGGCAATCCGGTAGCTGGTGTGGAATTTAATGTAAGAAGAAATTATGGAACAAGTGGAGCGGCCACAGTGACAAGTACTGAAAAGGGTGTTGTTGAGTATAAGATAGGTGAATATGATATTCAGGACACAAGAATTGTATCACTTGCAGAGAATGACAAGTGGGAATGTGATACAATGTACACATATACAACCAATTATCAATCTCCGGAAATTGAGAAGATTAATAATCAGAATCTTAACGAAATCAAAGATGAATTATTATTTGTTCTGAAAGAAAAAGGTGCAGCTGAAAAAGCGGATAAAGTAGCTTTGAAAGCAGCAATTGATGAAGCAACAGCAATCGATACAAACAAATACAGTGCCGGAGTAGAAGAACTCAAGAGTGCACTTGCAGAAGCAAACACAGTATATGCAAATGAAAAAGCAACACAGACAGAAGTAGATGCACAGGTAAAAAGCTTAAAAGCAGCAATCTCAGCATTAGTAGAGAAAGAGCCACAGCCAGAGCCAAAACCAGAACCACAGCCGGAAGTGAAGAAGGTTGGAACTGTAGCACTCAAGACAACAGTTTACACATACAACGGAAAAGTGAAAAAACCAGCTGTAGTTGCTAAAAATGATAAGAAAAAAGTCATTTCTGCATCTGATTACACAGTAAAATATGCAGCAGGACGTAAAAATGTTGGGAAATATTCTGTAACAGTAACATTTAAAAACGGTTACAAAGGAAAATATACAAAGACATTTACAATTCTTCCAAAAGGAACAAAGATGAGTTCTGTAAAAGCAGCGAAGAAAGCATTTACTGCAAAATGGACAAAACAGTCTGTACAGACAACAGGATACCAGGTACAGTATTCTACAAGCAAAAACTTTAAGAAGAGCGTTAAGACAGCTACAATTTCTAAGAACAAAACAGTTTCTAAGACAGTGAAGAAATTAAGCGCTAAGAGAACATACTATGTTCGCGTTCGGACTTATAAAACAGTGAAAGTAAATGGAAAATCTGTGAAGTTATATTCCGGATGGTCTAAAGTGAAATCTGTTAAGACAAAATAGTTAAAATGAGCGTTGCATAACGTATAACAAACTGACGTATGAGAATATAAAATAAAGACTTTCATACGTCAGTTTTTGCATAAAGATATATGGATATCACCTATAAGCGTTATATAAATTATAAATCTATTTGAAGGAGAAATAGTAATGAACTGGAAAAAATTAGGACAAAAAATTACAGTAGCGTTACTGGCAGCTATGTTATGTGCGGGAAACATATCTATGGCAGCCCATGCAGCAGATGCGTGAGTGAATGTAGAGGAAGAGGATGTCTTCCAACCGGCACCAGAAGATGTGATCCAGGACTGGATGTTAAACTGGGTTATCCGTGGTGTGACACTCGATCAGAGTTATAAAAAAGAAGATTATAAACCCATTACACCGGAACGTTTTGAAGGGCTGAAACAGTTTACTTTCTCAGCAGGTACACATCCGGAAGCATATCCGGAGACATTGGATATTTATGTACACAGCTTAGAAGGATTACAGTATGGTAAAGATCTTTACAAGATTGATTTATCTTACAATAAGATCAAGGACTTAAGCCCACTTTCAAAATTGACGAATCTTGGTGATTTAAGATTTTACATGAATGAGCTTACAACGCTCAAGCCACTTTCCGGCTTAGTGAATCTGGAACGTTTGAACTGTGGGTATAACACAATATCAGATCTTACACCGCTAAAGAAGATGAGCAAGCTGAAATATCTGGCGATGGAGTCTAACAACATCACAACGCTGAACGGTTTAGAGGGATGTACAAGTCTGCAGGAAGTAACACTGCGTAATAATAATATTACTGATATTTCTGCACTGGAAGGTGTTACGAATATAGAGAAGATGCTGTGGCTTGGAGATAATAAGATCACAGATATCAGTGCTCTTAAGAATATGACAAAGTTAAAAGAACTTGATCTTATTAACAATCAGGTTTCAGATATTACTCCACTTGCAAATCTTAGAAATCTGGAATCTTTGAATCTGGGTAATAATAAAAATATCTCAGATATTACACCGCTGACAGAGCTTACAAAACTTACAAAGGGTAAATTGAACTTAAGTGGTACAAAGATTGAGACAAAGAAAGATTTGTTATTCGAAGTAATAAATGTAAATCGTTTGATTGAGAAGTTTAATGCGAATACAGTAGAACTTGGTGACAAGACAAATGTGATTGCTGCAAGAAAAGCATATAACAAAGCTTCCGAAGATGCGAAATCCTATATTAATGAGAATCGTATCAGCGTTGCAGAGAAGAATATTAAACTTTTAGAAGAAGGAAAGGCTGTTGAGCCAGACAGTTCTCTTTCCAAATACGATAAGTACTATGAAGCAGACAAATCTACAATTAATATTTTTGTTGGTAATGCAGACAGACAGCCACTGAAAAATGTAAAATTCAGTGTGAAAAAGCAGGGCTCCGATGAAGTGCTTTCTGAAATCAGTACAGATGGCAACGGAATTGCAGAGTACACATTCCCGACAGCAGTAAAGACGCTTACATATAATATTTCACTGAATGAAGAGTCTAAATTTACCGGAGACAAAGATGTGATCACAGTTGAGGTGAATGAAGAAGGACAGATTGGTAAGATTAATGGAACAGCAGTTGATAAGCCATCCATTAATCGTACACTACAGCTGAACGCAGGTGAGGTGCTTTGTGTAAATAAACAGAATCTTGAGAAAGCAATCAAAAAGGCGGGAACAGTTAAAGAGGCTGGGCACACAGAAGAGTCTTATAAAGCATTGAAAAATGCACTTGCTCAGGCAAACAGTGTCAATGAAAATGAAAATGCGACGCAGGAGCAGATCGATGCAGCAGAAGAAAAACTGATCAATGCCATTGATGGGCTCGAAAAAGGACCGGATTACAAGACACTGCACTTTGCTTTTGTAGACAGCAAAGGTGTTGCAATTCCTGGACTTAAATTTACGGTTGGGAATTCCTGGACACCGGGAATTACAGAGATAGAGTCCGATGCAGATGGACTTGCAGAATATACGACACAGGGCAGACCTAATAATTACTATACAATAGACATGCTTGAATCGAAAAAGTATGAAAAAGTAAGAATTCGTCTTGTAGAAGAACAGTCAAAAGTAACGAAAATAGAAGTATATTATGTGAAAGGCGAATATGGCGCAAACAGTGAACTTATAAAGTCGATCACTGTAGACGACCCTGCGGATCTTAGTTTCTTTGTAGAAGTAGCAGAAAAAGAAAAAGAAAAGCTTGATCTGAAAGGACTTCAGACACAGCTTAGTATTGCAAGAGGACTGAAAAAGGCTGATTACACAGAAGAATCATGGAACGCTTTCTACCCGGTATTCTGGGAAGCAAATGAAGTCAGAAATAACGAAGATGCAACCCAGCAGCAGGTAGATGAAGCAAGAACAAAGCTGGAACAGGCTATTGCAGGACTGGAAAAGATTGCGAAACCAGAACCGAAGCCGGAACCGACACCGGAAGTTAAGAAAGTATCATCCGTAGCACTGAAGACAACTGTTTACACATATAATGGCAAAGTAAAACGCCCGGCAGTTGTAGCGAAAAATGATAAGAAGGAAATTATTCCATTATCTGACTACACAGTAAAATATGCATCCGGTCGTAAGAATGTAGGCAAGTATTCTGTAACAGTTACGTTCAAGAATGACTACAAAGGAAAATATACGAAAACATTTACAATCATTCCGAAAGGAACACAGGTGAAGTCATTAAAGGCAGCCAAGAAGAGTTTCAAAGCAACGTGGTCAAGACAGAAAACACAAGTATCTGGATATCAGTTGCAGTATGCAAGAAACAAGAGTTTCAAGAGCAGCGTGAAGACTTCGACAATCTCTAACAATAAGACTGTTTCAAAGACAGTAACGAAGTTAACTGCGAAGAAGACATACTATGTTCGCGTTCGTACATACAAGAATGTGAAAGTAAACGGAAAGACAATGAAATTATATTCCGGATGGTCTACAGTTAAGAAGACAACAGTAAAATAATTAAATCCATTTTATGAGCAGGAAACCCTTACAATAAGGGACCTGCTCATTTGTTATATAGCAATAATGTACAATAGATGACATCTATAAAAAGGCTTGTTTATCAATGTAATCGATTGGAAGGAGTGCGGAGAATATATTACAATAAAAGTAAAGAAAAGTAATGATTTAACGAAGAATTACAAGAAAAATGGAGGGAATATGAAAAGGAAAAAGATACTTACAGGCTTACTTTGTGCGGCTGTTGTGGGGAACCTGGTCGCAGGCGTTGCACCGGGGATGATGTGTGATGTAAGCGCTGCGAGCGCACAGACAAGTATAGAACAGAAGAAAGATGTGCAGACAACAAAAGAGCTGGAACAAAAAAGATACAATGGAGTACCGGGATATCAATACAAGGATATTTACGCGACCGAACGGGTTACGATTAAAGGAATCAATGTCAATGAAGTTGTGATCGCTTCCGCAAATCCAATTGTCACGCGACCTATGACGAAACCAGTCAAATTTGTAATCTATAACACGACTAAACAGGAGACGGAAGGCGAAGTAACAGTAGAAAATGGAAAACTTCCGGACTTAAGTCTCGTCAATGACAATAACTATATGATCTATGCGCAGGATGAAGAATACCGTACACCGATTCTTTATATCTGGGTAAAAGAAGGAAAGATTTATAATATCAAAAAAATAAGTCAAGGATCAGACAATCAGA
>OLSO01002076.1_pt1 | contig 13171 bp, 13 predicted proteins | sample 1672441 | NCBI WGS metagenome assembly OLSO01 (sample SAMEA3136686, study PRJEB25190) | human gut metagenome | biome: human gut; feature: human-associated habitat; material: faeces | place: Austria | collected 2013 | reverse complement strand
GCCGCCGAAGCGGTGCTTAAGCCGCTAGGCGGGAATTGTGCGGTGTTGCCTCAAAAATATCCGCCGTCCATATGGGTGCTTTGGGCCACTGGCTGGTCGTGCAGCCCCATCGAAACGCCCAGTGCTTCATCCACGCGGCGCATGTCATCTTCCGGAATGCGCCCGGCGCGCTCCCTCAGGCGGCGTTTATCCAGTGTGCGAATTTGTTCGGTCAGCACAATGCTGTCTTTGGCTAGGCCGCAGCGGTTGGCCCGCACGCCGATATGGGTGGGCAGGCGGTTTTTATCCTGCCTGCTGGTGATGGCGGCAGCGATCACAGTGGGGCTGTGCCGGTTGCCGATATCGTTCTGAATGATAAGTACCGGCCTGACTCCCCCCTGCTCCGACCCAACCACCGGGCTGAGATCTGCGTAAAACACTTCACCTCTGTGCACTTCCATAACAAAACCTCCCTGCTGATACTGCAATGCGTTCTGTTTACAGTATAAGCAGGGAGGCTTTATTTTAATCATGAATCGGTGGGGCAAAAAAGCATAGCGATTCTATCTGGCGGGGAATGCAAGTGGTTGCCATATGCCCAACATGCGGGACAGCAAGCATCGTCCCCTACAAATGATTTGCAGCGTTTGCTGCAATCAGCAAGGTTTCCATGCGGCGGGGAGGGGCCTTGAAATGTACCGCAAACCACACAAATGCTTTGCCGTGCTTTACTGCTTGCGGCAAACCATTTATCACTCCACCCGTTCCAACACCACAAACGCACCGGCAAGGCCGGCCTCATGGGTCAAGCTCAAATGAGCCTGCAAATGGTTCTGCGCCATGAAACGGGCGGCTTTACCGGTAAATTCCAGGTAAGGCGCACCGCTTGGCTGGCGCAGGGCGGCGATTTCCGCCATGGAGAACCCGGAAAGGCCGGTGCCGCAGGCTTTCAAAAATGCTTCTTTTGCAGCAAAGTTGGCCGCGGCGGTTTCCGCCTGCTTCTTGCCCGTATGGGCGACAATGAGCTCCTGCTCCGCCGGGGTATACACATGCTGCAAAAATGCCGGGCGGGCAATGCTCTTTTCAATCCGGCCCACATCACACAGGTCTGTGCCAATGCCGTAAATCACAGCAGGCCCTCCTTTTCCAGCGCGGCCAGCAGGGCAGCTTTCTCGTTGGGCAGGCGGCCCTCCATCACGGCGCGCAGCAAGGTGTTCAGCGCCTTACCCACCGCGGGACCGGGGGTGATGCCTGCATCCATCAGGCTGGCCCCGTTCACGGCAAGCTGGCCTACCGTATAACAGGCGGTAGCCGAAAGTTCCAGCATCCGTCCCTCAAAAGCGCGCACCTGCTGTTCGCGCTGCATCACTCCCGCATTGCGGGCATGGGCGGCAAGATCCGCGAGCTTCAGGCGGCAAAGGCGCTGCAAAAATGCGGCACCATAGCGGTTCAGCATGTTCAGGATGCCGGCATCATCGCTGGGCAGGGCACCATCGTGGATAGCAACCAGCGCGCTGGCGCTTTCCACAAGATAAGTAGGCGCCTTGAGCCGCAGCAGGATGCTGCGCGCCATTTTACTTCCGGCCTGGTTGTGGCCGGGGAAATGCGCCGCGCCGTCCGGGCCGACGGTGCGGCATTCCGGCTTGGCCAGATCATGCAGAAAAACACTCCACCGCAGAATGCGGGCATTTTTATCGTCCATGCCCGCCACATCCAGCAGTTCCACCGCCACGGCGGTGTGCTGCCACACATCATAGCAGTGCCAGCGCCCCGGCTGGGTGCAGCCGATGCATGGCTCAATCTCCGGCACCGCCACGGCAAGAATCCTGCCATAGCGGCTCAGCACTTTGCCCGCAGCGGGGGCGGCCAGCAGCTTATCCAGCTCGGTATAAATGCGCTCGGCAGAAATATTCTGGATGCTCTGCCGCATGTCCAGCGCGGCGCGCTCGGTGGCTTCCTCCAGAGCAAAATCCAGCTGGGCGGCCAGCCGCACCGCGCGCAGGATGCGCAGGGCGTCCTCGGCAAAACGTTCTTCCGGGTCGCCCACGCAGCGCATCAGGCAGGCGTGCAGGTCACTGCGGCCGCCGTACAGGTCGATCAGTCCCTCGCCGGGGGCATAAGCCATGGCGTTGATGGTAAAATCCCGCCGGGCAAGATCCGGCTGCACCTGCGGCACAAACTGCACGGCATCCGGGTGGCGGCTGTCATGGTACTGGCCATCCACACGGTAGGTGGTGATTTCGTAGGGTGTGCCGCCCACGATGACGGCAACGGTGCCGTGCTTTTCCCCCGTTAAGATCTGGCGGTAGGCGGAAAACACCGTCCGCACCTGTTCCGGTCTGGCAGAGGTGCATATATCCCAATCGCCGGGGGTACGCCCCAGCAGGCTGTCCCGCACGCAGCCGCCTACGACATAGGCTTCAAACCCGGCGCGGCGCAGTGCCCCCAACAGGCGGGATGCCGCCGCGGGAATGCTGATTTTGATTTGCGGTTCATGGCCAGACAAGGCGGTCACTTCCCCTCTGCAAGTATTTCAGCCGCACGGCGGTTTATCAGCCAAAGTTCCATTCTTCGGCAAGGTCTACGCAGCAGGCCACACAATCGCCTTCCTCACGCAGGGCGGCAATCTTAGCTTCAGCTGCTTCGGCATCCGGCATCCAGGTAACAATAAAAAAGTTCTCCGCCGGAACGCCGTAATACACCCAGGTGCCATCGGCACGCACCAGGTCTGCCAGGTGGTCCAGTTCCTCACCGTCGGTCAGGCCCTGGCCTTCTTCGGCGTAAATCATTTCCGGCTGCACCTGCATGGAATCGATCACGGTAATGCTGCTGTTGATGTAAGTATCGCGGTCGGTGCTTTGGTCGCTGTTTTTCCACGCGGTAGCAAACGCTTTTACAAGCAGCTCCCGCACTTCCAGCATTTTATCGCCTTGCTGATACATGATAACTCTCTGCCTTTCCATTTATAAATATATGAATACAGTATAACACGAAACAGGCCTGTACGCCATAAGAATAGAAAGAATTTTGGCGCGCGCTCCGCAGGGCAATGCCGAGCAGTGCTTTACCCCCGCCGCATATACAAAATCGGGTACGGGCCTCCCTGTTCATCCAGCTCACTGCGGCGGTATACGGCAAAGCCCATGTGCCGGTAAAAACCGGCTGCCGCCGGGTTCTGCTCGTTCACGGTCAGCTCACTCACGCCGTACTGCTCCATGCCAAGGCACAGCAGGCGGGCACCAAGGCCCTGGCCGCGCGCCTCCGGGTCCAGAAAGAGCATTTCCAGCCGGTTCTCCTGCACGCCCATAAAGCCGACCGGTGTGCCGCTTTCATCCTGCGCAACAATCAGGTGTTCCACCCCGCACAGGGCCTGCGGAACATAAGTACGGATAGCGGCAATTTCCGGCGCAGACAAAAACAGGTGGGTTGCCTGCACAGAGCGCTGCCATACCTCCACCAGCTGTTGGACCAGCTGCGGGGGCCGGGCAGAAACTTCGGCTATTTTCACGGTGATATCCTCTCTTTTGTTTTATGCCCTAAATCCTGTAATAACAAACAACGGGGAGCTGCCAGGCAGTCCCCCGTTGCTTGTTATTATTTAGTTGAACTTAAAGATTTTTTGCGCCACATGGTAGCCCCACAGGGTGATCTTGTGACCCAGCGTACCGGGCAGGTTGCAGGCACCGGCGACGGAATGGCGGCACTTGTTGTACACGCGCTCATCGTGGTTTTTCAGGTACTGCCACAGCTCGGTCTTTTTTTCAAAAGCCTCCGGGCGGCCATCCATCGTCAGGAACACGCTGGAGATCGCCATCATCATGGACAGATAGTTGAACATGTAGGCGCGCAGCTTTTTCTGGCTTTCCGGCAGAGCATACAGATCCACCGCGTCGATCATGATCTTGGTCACGCGCAACTGCTGGTCCACGCGCTTGACCATCACGCTCTCATTCACGCTCTGGTCATCACGGCCAATAAAGTAACGGTACAGGTCAATATCCATATAGTACAGACGCTGGCAGAGCGGCAGCGGCTGGTAGACGAACACGTTATCAACATAGAAGGTATGCTTGGGCAGCTCCAGGTCGCTGTCACGCAGGATCTGGGTGCGGTAGATGACAGTGTGCATCAAAATGTTCTGGCTCGGCGGGAAACGGCCGATCTCATCCCAGGCAAACACACGGTCCTGCGGCAGAATACTCTTGTAGCTGACGGTGTGGTGGGTGTTATCCACCACATGCTCGTACACATAGTTGCACATCAGCAGGTCCACCGGCTGCTCCATGGCGGCAAAACCGCGCAAGGTCTGCATGACCTTTTGCAGAGCTTCGGCATCCAGCCAGTCGTCAGAGTCCACGACTTTGAAGTACATACCGCTTGCGTTGCGGATGCCCTGGTTGACACCCTCGCCATGGCCACCGTTTTCCTGGTGGATGACCTTGACGATGTTGGGGTATTTTTCAGCATAGGCATCGGCAATTTTGCCGGTGTCGTCCTTGGAGCCGTCATCTACAAGGATGATCTCGGCCTCCTCCCCGGCGGGCAGCAGCGTTTCTACGCAGCGGTCCATATAGGCTGCGGAATTATAACACGGTACGGTAAAGGTGATCAGCTTCATAACAGGCCTCAATTCTTATAGTTTCATGCTTATTTGCGGGGTGCGGGGCCGGTCTGCTGCACATTTTGCAGCCAGTCCTGCCAGGTGCGGCTGGCAAAATCCGCCGTTTGGGTAATCTGCGGCCAGAACTCTGCCATTGGTTCATCATAAATGCCAACGGTAGCGAAACCGGCGGCGCGTGCGGTGGCAATCCCCACGGGGGAATCCTCAAACACGGTTGCCTGCACGGGGTTCTGCACGCCAAAACGGTGCAAAGCATCCAGATATACATCCGGCTTCTTTTTGCCGTCAGGGTTCTTGCAGTCCACCGCAAATTCAAACCAGCGCATCAGCCCGTGGGAGGTCAGCGCGGCTTCGATCAGCGGTGTTTCGGTGCCGGATGCCACGCACATGCGCACACCGCGTGCGTGCATGGCTGCCAGCACCTGCTCAACGCCCGGCTTTACGGTGGCTTCCTGCGCATAGCCGTACCGCGCTTCGGCACGGATCAGCTCTGCGCATTCAGGCTCCGTCAGCGGCACGCCAAGCCGCTGCACAAACATCGCGGCGGTTCCTTCCACCGTAAGGGTCATGTTAGCCATGCGCTGTTCATGGGTGATGGTTTTGCCATATTTTGCAAGGATGCGGTCCGTTACATGGTCCCACATGCCGGTGGAGCACAACAGGGTGCCATCCATATCAAAAATTGCGTAAGGGGTCAGTTCCACGGCGTACCTCACAATCGTTTTGGGGTGCAAAATTGTACCCTGCAATAAGCAATACGTTTTAAGGATACTAAATTTTGCAAAAAAAAACAACCCCTCCGGCATAACCATTGCCGGAGGGGCTGCGCACCGGGTGGGTGGCCTGGTGCCTGCTTGCTTGTTTCAAGGTGCAACAAACAGTATTATGGTGAATCAATCATCCATATCTTATTTACGCCCTATTCGTGGTAAATTCCGGTCAGAGCCGCATCCTTCTGCGCACAATTACCGTGTGCGGGTCCAATCGTCGAGAACGATACGGTACCGTCTTAGTACTCCCGGTCGAAGCGGCAGAAGTCATGAACGCCGGAGGGGATCACGTCGTTGTAGACATCTTCCGGCAGGTTATAGGCTTCCTCACTGTCCAGAATACCACGTACCCACTTTGCAAACGAACGAAGGTTCAACATTGCAACCCCATCTCCTTTCTGTCTTTATTATATCCAGCGCAGGGGGATTTTGCAATGCACGCTTTGTACAATCTTACAAAAGTTTTTTGTATATTATAATCTATTTCGTTATTTTGTATATTTTGCGGTTGCATCTGTACGCGTCACGCGGACATTTCGTCTTGGTAGTCATCCCATGCCTCCTGCATGGTATCGGCGGAAAAAAGGAACTCGCCCGTTGCGGAATAAACTTCAATGTGGCCTGCTACATACCGGAATTGTGCTGTCATGGGAACCCCTGCCTTTCTGCTTTGCTATGGTTTTATTATAGCAGACATCCAGGGCGATAAACCGGACTTCCAGTCCTCGCAGACGAAAAAGCAGGGTGATAAAGTGTACTTTAAGCCTTTGTGCGGGCCACATAGGCGGCAAAACCGCGCAAAAAGCGCATCATACCCAGCACCCACAGGCACAAAAGGAACCAGAGTGCCGTGTATTTTGGGCACACAAGCCCGGCAAGGTTGCCCCATTCCTGGCTGTAATCCCACACCTCAACATGCAGCAGACGGCGGCAGGCAAGCCCGGTGCCCAGTTCCAGCACCGAAACCCCAACCGCGCCGATCCCCGCCAGCAGCGGGGTGGGCAGTGGCAGGCGGCCGAGGGCATCCAGTGCGCAAAGGCAGGCCCCGCCCGCCAAAAACATCGTCCAATGGGTTGTGCCGCGCCAGGCGATCTCCAGCGCAAGGTACGCGGTACCGCCCATGGCAAACAGCACCAGCTGCCCCGGCGCAGCCAGACGGTGGAAACAAACAGACATACAAACGCCCCCTGTACAGTATGGAAGAATGACCCAGTCATCCTTTGCCATAGTATGTGCAGAGGGCGCAGTTTGTAACCATTTTGTAATAAAATTACAGCATTTTATTTGGACAGCTTCTTCAGCAGTTCGCTGCGGGTATCCCACAGGTTCCTGCTCAGGTCAACATAATAGCGGTGCGGGTTTTCAAAGCGCTTTACTTCGTCCCACAGGGTGCCCACCTGAGCTTTGCAGAACTTGCGGATATCAGCCAGGTTGGGGCTGGTGTAAACGCGCTTGCCGTTCTCATAGATCGGGGTGGAAATGCAGCGGGCAGTGCTGTTGACATAGGTGCATTCCTTCCAGGTCTCGATGGGGTCAAACAGGGTAATGCCGTTCTTGGTATCCACCACTTCGTCTGCCATAGTGATCAGGTCTGCCTGGGCTTTGCCGTCCTCATCATAGATACGCCATACCTTTTTCAGGCAGGGAATGGTCATCTTTTCCACGGATTCGGAGAGCTTCATCTTGGGGGTATAGCTGCCGTCATCCTCTTTCACTGCAGCCAGCTTGTACACGCCGCCAAACACGGGGTCGCTCTTGGCGGTGATCATGTTCTCGCCAATACCAAAGCTGTCCACACGGGCACCCTGCAAAATCAGGTCGCGCACGATGTATTCATCCAGAGAGTTGGAAGCGCAGACGGTGCAGTCCGGGTAACCGGCGGCATCCAGCATCTGGCGGGCCTTTTTGGAAAGGTAGGCAATATCGCCGGAGTCAATGCGCACACCTTTGGGGCGCTTGCCCATCGGCTTCAGCACTTCGTCAAACACCTTGATGGCATCGGGCACGCCATGGCGCAGAACGTTGTAGGTATCCACCAGCAGCACGCAGTTGTCCGGGTACATCTCGGCATACTTCTTGAATGCGTCATACTCGGTGGGGAACATCTGCACCCAAGAGTGTGCCATAGTGCCGGATGCCGGGATACCGAAGTCACGGGCAGCCATCACGCAGGAGGTGGAGCTGCAGCCGCCGATGTAGGAAGCGCGGGCGCCAAAGTAGGCGGCGTCATACCCCTGGGCACGGCGAGCGCCAAACTCCATAACCGGGCGGCCAGCGGCAGAGCGGCAGATGCGGTTTGCCTTGGTGGCAATCAGGCACTGATGGTTAAAGGTGACCAGCAGCAGGGTTTCCAGCAGCTGGCACTCAATAGCCGGGCCTTCTACGGTCACAATGGGCTCCTGCGGGAAGATGGGCATGCCCTCTTCAATCGCCCAGATATTGCAGTGCAGCTTAAAGTTGCGCAGATAGTCCAGGAACTGCTCATTGAAAGCACCGGTGGAGCGCAGATAATTGATGTCTTCCTCGGTAAATTTCAGGCTGTCCACTGCGTTGATGAACTGCTCCAGGCCGGCCATAATGGCGTAACCGCCGCCGTCCGGCACCTTGCGGAAGAACATATCAAAGACGGCAATTTTATCCTTATACCCTTCGTCCAGGTAGCCGGCCGACATGGTAAGCTCATAAAAATCCGTCATGGTCGTCAGGTTGCGTTTTACATCCAACATAGTACAATGTACCCCCTTATGGCTGGCTGGTGCCCGCCATTATTCCTTATTTCAATCGTTCGGTTTATTTTTGCGTTTTGGGGTCGGTTGCTCCACACGGCGCACCGTAAGCAGCATAACATACACCCACAAAACCGCATAGACAACAGCCGCTATGATGCAAAGCACAATAACGACCTTGAAATAAGTGCTTGAAAAGAAAGCCTTTACCTTCGCCATGGTATACAACAGCTCGTTGCGGTCCACGCTGCTGCCGGCCAAAAGGTCCACCGTGCCAACGGTTTCGCCCTGCATGGTAACGGTAACGGTACCCACCACATCGCCCTGCTTGATGGGCGCCGAGAGGTGCTCCGGAACATTGAAGGTCTTTTCCGTCAGCTCTGCCCCGCCCTGCCGCGGCAAAAGGGTCTGCATATCATCCGCCGGGTAGATCATTACCGTATCCGTCTGGGAGGAATATACAATAGGCAGCTCGGTGATGGGCTGGGTGGTATCCAGCGCCGCGGTTACGGTAAAGGTGGCGAACGCCCAATCCATCAGCTCGGCGGTTTCGGTCAGCGCCGGGCGCGGATCTTCGTCCGTTTTGGGACTGTGCAGCACCACGCTGACATAGGTTTCGCCGTCCTGGGTGTGCCAGCCCGCAAAATTCTGCCAGTCATCCAGGCTGCCGGTTTTGCCGCCTTTGGTGTAAGAGCGGTAATAGTTGCTGCTGGGCGAAACCAGCTTATCACTGGTCAGGATGGTATAGGGCGAATCATGCTTGGTGGAGGCCGGCATCTGGTAGCTTTCCTCCCCTGCCGCCTGGGCAAAGGCATCATAGCCCATAGCCACCCGCACCAGCAGGTAGGCATCCCGCGCGGTGGTCACGTTGCCGGGATCCAGCCCGCAGGGGTCAGTAAAGGTAGTGCCGGTGCAGCCGATGCGGGCAGCTTCATCGTTCATCATGGCCACAAAGTTATCAATGCTGCTGTCGCTCATATAGTCTGCCACGATATACGCTGCCTCGTTGGCGCTGGGCAGCAGCATGGCATACAGCAGGCTGCGCAGGGTATGGGTCTCGTCTTTCCAGATATCCGCCGTGGAAGCATTTTTGCCGTACAGGTAATCATAGATATAGCCCGGCGCTGTAATGCTGATGGTATCCAGCTGGTCCTGGTAGCTTTCCAGCATCAGGATCATGGTCATCAGCTTGGTCAGGCTGGCGGCGGCCATGGGGGTTTCGCTGTTTTTTTCATAAACAACCAGCCCCGTATCGGTGTTAGCCACATAGGCTGCCTCTGCGGTAACAGAAAATCCCGGTGTCAGGTTGGGGGCATCGGCGGTTTCCTCCGCTGCGGCGGGCAGGACCAGCAGCACCGCCAGCAGCAGTACCGCAAGGCAGGCAGACAGGAATTGTTTCATGGCATGTCCTTTTTGGTTTGTCGGCTCAACCTGTAAAGTTATGTGTCAATACAGGTTAAACCTTAGTATAGCAAATTTTTTCTGCAAAAAAAAGAGATTATACAAAAAAATCAAAAATAATTTGGGCAGTTTTTTATTGGAAATAAAGATGTCAAGACTAATTCATGGCCCCGGCTGTGGCAAACAGGCGCTCCACTTCGTCCGAAAGGGCTTTGTGCTCCGGTTTGGCCAGGTTGGGGTCCAGGGCCAGCAGGGCTTTGGCTTCCTGCTGGGCAACGGTCAGGGTGCGGGTATCCTGCACAAGGTCCGCCACATGCAGGGTGGGCAGGCCGTGCTGTGCTTCGCCGAAAAAGTCGCCGGGGCCGCGGGTTTCCAGGTCATACTTGGCAACGGCAAAACCATCCGATGTGCGGCACAAAAAGTGCAGCCGCTGGCGTACCGCTTCTCCCTCGTTATCCGAAATCAGGATACAGCAGGAATTCGCCGCACCGCGCCCCACGCGGCCGCGCAGCTGGTGCAGTGCCGAAAGGCCGAACCGCTCTGCATTTTCGATCACCATTACGGTTGCATTGGGCACATCCACACCGACTTCAATCACGGTGGTGCTGACCAGCACATCCAGCTCCCCGGCCTTGAACTGCTGCATCACTTCATCTTTATCTTTCGGCTTCATTTTGCCGTGCAGCAGGCCGATGCGCCGCCCAGGCAGCAGCGGGCAGGCCACCTGCTCGTAATACTGCTTGACGGCTTTCATGCCGGAATCCATTTCGTTTTCCTCAATGGCCGGGCAGACGATATACACCTGATGCCCTGCGGCGATCTGTTTTTCCAGAAAGCCGTACATATCGCGGCGCTTTTTGCCAGTGATGAACCAGGTCTTGATGGGCTTGCGGCCGGGGGGCAGCTCATCCAGGATGGAGATATCCAGATCCCCGTACATCAAAAGCCCCAGAGTACGCGGGATGGGGGTTGCGCTCATGACCAGCAGGTGCGGGTTGTTGGCCTTGCCCGCCAGAATGCCGCGCTGCCGCACGCCAAAGCGGTGCTGTTCGTCCACAATGGCAAGGCCGAGATTTTTGAACACCACGCTGTCCGTCAGCACCGCATGGGTGCCAACCACCAGCCCGGCACGGCCATCCGCAATGGCGGCAAGGGCCACCCGCTTTTCGGCGGCTTTCATGCCGCCCACCAGCAAGGTAACGTTGACGCCAAACGGCTCCAAGCGGTCGGCCAGGTTGGCGGCGTGCTGGCGGGCCAGAATTTCCGTTGGGGCCAGCATGGCGCTCTGCCAGCCATTTTGCGCGGCAAACCAGATGGCCGCAGCGGCCACCAGCGTTTTGCCGCTGCCCACATCGCCCTGCAGCAGACGGTTCATCGGGGTCTGGCCGCACAGATCATGGCAGATTTCTTCCGCCGAGCGGCGCTGTGCCCCGGTGGGTGCATAGGGCAGGCTGCGCCAGAACGGCGCAAGGTCCAGCTCCCGCATGGGGGCACCGGTAATTTTGCGGCCATGGCCCCGCATCAAAAATATGCCCAGCTGCAGGATATACAATTCTTCAAAGATCAAACGGCGGCGGGCGGCAGCGGCATCTGCCGCGTCCCGCGGGGCATGGATGGCCCGCACAGCGTCCGCTTTGGGCGGCATGCGGTAGCGGGTCAGCAGCTCTGGCGGCAGCGGGTCATCCAGCTGGGCCACATATTCCAGCGCCAGCTGGGCGCAGCGGGTCAGGCGGGCGGCGGGCAGCCCTTCGGTGCTTCCGTAAACCGGCAGCAGGGGCGCCGCAGCAACCTGGGCTTCGGTGCGCACAAGCGGGTGCAGGATTTCCCGCCGGGTCATCATGCCGCCAACGCGGCCCTCGAAATAATATTCGGTTCCAGGTTCCAGCTTTTCCGCCGCATAGGGTGCGTTGAACCAGGAAAGCGCCAACATTCCCGTATCGTCCCCTGCCAGCACATGGGAGAGCATCCGCCCGCCTTTAATGCGCCGGTCCGGGTCCCGCTGCAGCACCGTTGCCTTTACACAGCAGTCCACATCAAACGGCGCTGATACTACCGTGTACGGCTGGGAATAATCAATATACCGCCGCGGATAGTGCAGCAGCAGATCCCGGATGGTATAAATGCCGATCTTGGCAAACTTTTTGGCGTAAGCCGGGCCAACGCCCTTCAGGTATTGGATGTCGCTGTTGATATCCGGCATGGCTGCACCTCCTTCCGGTAGGGTTATAAACAAAGGACGAACATGCGTTTTGATGCACAAGTTCGTCCTTGAATGGTTTTGTCCGTTATGCCGGGATCATTCCACGCTGAGCATATAGTAGTAAACCGGCTGACCGCCATGGATATGGCTGACCTCCACGCTGGAGCCGCACTTGGACTGCACCAGTTCGGTGGTATGTTCGGCATCTTCCTCGCTGACTTCCGCACCGGAGATCACGGTGATGAACTGGCTGTCCTTTTTCTTCATGGAACGTGCCAGGCGGTAGGTCATCTTGGTAATGTCGCTGCCAGTGGCAACGATCTTACCGTTTTCCAGCGCCATGATCTCACCCTTACGGATGGGGCGGCCGTCAAACTCGCTGTCGCGGGCGGCATAGGTGATCAGGCCGGTAGCAACCTTTTCGGCGGCGGCCATCATGTTGACGGCGTTCTCCTCCGGGGCGGCTTCGGGGTCAAAGTTCAGCATGGCGGTCATGCCCTGGGGCACGGTACGGGTAGGCAGAACCAGGACCTTGCGGTCAGCCAGCTTTTCTGCCTGTTCGGCAGCCATGATGATGTTTTTATTGTTGGGCAGCACCAGAACGGTCTTGGCGGGCACGCTCTGGATGGCAGCCAGGATATCCTCGGTTGCCGGGTTCATGGTCTGGCCGCCGGAAACAACGGCATCCACGCCCAGGTCCTCAAACACGGATTTCAGTCCATCGCCCGCCGCCACGGCAACAAAGCCATAGGCGCGGTCCGGGTCAACTGCAGCGTAAACAAAAGTTTCCTTTGCGCCGGTCTCGGCAGCCTTTTCCTCGGCTTCGGCCTGCTTTTCCAGGCCCTTGGCCTGCTTCTGGCGGGCCAGGAACTGCTCGTGCATGTTCTCGATCTTAAAATTGGTCAGGTAGCCATACTTGATGGCCTCACTCAGCATCATGCCGGGGTCAGCCGTATGCACATGGCAGTTGGCCACATCGTCATCCTCGATCACAACAACAGAGTCGCCGTTGGATTCCAGAAAAGCGCGCAGGCGGGTGACGCTTGCTCCGGGATCCTTATGGACCAGGAACTGGGTGCAGTAGCCGTTTTTGATATCCTCAACCTTCATCAGGTCGTCGGCAAACACGCCCTTGCCTGCTGCGCTGGAATCCAGCTTCGGCTTGGCGGCAACCTCGGCACCGGCAACGATCTCGCCGCCGTCAAACACCTGCTTCATGCCCTCAAACACCAGCATGATGCCCTGGCCGCCGGCATCCACAACGCCAGCCTTTTTCAGCACAGGCAGCAGGTTGGGGGTGTCCTCCAGAGCTTTCTGGCCAGCTTCGCACACGGTGGCCCACAGCTGCGGCACATCGTCGGTTTCAGCGGCAACGGCAGCCTCGGCAGCCAGGCGGGTAACGGTCAGGATGGTGCCCTCGGTGGGCTTCATGACCGCCTTGTAAGCAGCTTCCACGCCCATCTGCAGGGCTTTG
>OLSO01002067.1_pt1 | contig 13198 bp, 9 predicted proteins | sample 1672441 | NCBI WGS metagenome assembly OLSO01 (sample SAMEA3136686, study PRJEB25190) | human gut metagenome | biome: human gut; feature: human-associated habitat; material: faeces | place: Austria | collected 2013 | reverse complement strand
TAATCGGAGCCTTCGGCAGATTCTTGTACAGCGGGATGGACGGGCCGGTGCAGCCCTGTGCGATATGGCGGGCTTCGGTCACGACGTCTCCGACGACCGCGGAGGCGGTCGGAGCGCCGCCGGCGCCGCGGCCGTAGAACATGAGGTCGTCCGCGGCTTCGGCCTTGACGAACACGGCGTTGAAGGAGCCGTGCACGGAGGCCAGCGGATGGGTGTTGGAGATCAGTGCCGGGTAGACGCGCGCGGACACGCCGGCATCGGTGTTCTCCACGACGGCGAGCAGCTTGATCACCTTGTTTTCCGCGGTGGCGGCGGCGATGTCGTCGGCGGTGATCTTGGTGATGCCTTCGACGGAGACGTCGTCGATGGTGACGGAGGTGTGGAAGCCGAGGGTGGCCATGATCGCGGCCTTGTTGGCCGCGTCGTAGCCCTCGATGTCGCCGGTCGGATCGGCTTCGGCGTAGCCCTTGGCCTGCGCGTCCTTGAGCACGTCATCGAAGTCGAGGCCCTTGGTGGTCATCTCGTCGAGGATGTAGTTGGTGGTGCCGTTGACGATGCCGAGCATGCTCGTCACCTTGTCTCCGACGAGGGATTCGCGCAGCGGCTTGAGGAACGGGATGGCGCCGCCCACGGAGGCTTCGAAGTAGATGTCGACGCCCTTGGCTTCGGCGGCCGCGTAGATCTCCGGACCATACTTGGCCAGCAGCGCCTTGTTGGCGGTGACCACGGAGGCACCGGATTCGATGGCGGCGAGCACGAACTTGCGTGCCACGCCGGTGCCGCCGATCAGTTCGATGACGATATCGGAATTGGTGGCCACGCTCATGGTGTCGGTGGTCACGATGGCCTTGTCGATCCACGGGAACGGATCGGTTTCCGCCGGGTCAAGGCAGGCGACGCCGGTCAGTTCGATCGGGCGGCCGATACGTGCGGCAAGCTCGTCCTTCTGCTCGACCAGCAGGCGTGCAGTCTGGGAACCGACGGTACCTGCGCCCAGCAATCCAACGCGAATCGGCGCAACATCTTCCTGTGCCAAGGCATCCTCCCTTGAATGCGAAGTATTGGTGTGACCTTGCTTATTGTACGGTCTCAATATGACGTAAGGCCGCGGAATATCAAGAAAATGGACGGTTTCCGAAGCTTTCCCCGCAAGGAAGCCCGAAAACCGTCCATACCGTGAGACGCAATCGTGGACTATTCGCTGACGTCCCAGCTCAGCAGATCGTCGATCGTCTGCCGGCGGATCATGACGTGTGCGCCGGCCTCGCCGACGCCGACCACGGCGGGAATCAGCGCCTGGTTGTAGTTGCTGGCCATCGTGCGGCCGTACGCGCCGGTGACGGGCACGGCGAGAATGTCCCCGCGCCTGATGTCGGCCGGCAGACGCACCTCGTTGACGACGATGTCGCCCGATTCGCAGTGCATGCCGACCACGCGGCACAGCTTGGTCTCGTCGGATCCCTTGCGATTCGCGATTCTCGCGGTGTAGTCGGAGCCGTACAGCGCCGGGCGGATGTTGTCGGACATGCCGCCGTCCACGGACACGTACACGCGTTCCGTCACCGGATTGCCGCCCTTGTCTTTGGCTTCACCGTTCAGCTGCACCGGCTTGACGGTGCCCACGCGGTACAGCGTGACGCCGGTGGGGGCCACCGTCCAGCGGCCTGGCTCGAAGGAGATGACCGGGGCCGGCATGCCGAGCGCGCGGTTCACGGTGCTGACCGCGTCGGCGAGCCTGCCGAGCTCCACGTCGATGTCCATGGAATCCTCACCGTCGGTGTAGGCCACGGAATAGCCACCGCCCAGATCAACCTCCGGCAGGGTGTACGCATCGGTGGCGTAGAAGGTCTTGCGCAGCAGCATCATGCGCTTGGCCGCCTGGATGAAAGCGTCCGCGTCATGGATGTTGGAGCCGATATGCGAGTGCACGCCGACCAGTTCGAGCACGTCCTGGCGGCGGTAGATGTCCTTGAGCACGGCGAGCGCCGGGCCGTCGGCCACCATGGTCATGGCGTCGGCGAGCTTGCGGTCGCCTTCGGAGACCTTCTCGTGGCTCAGATCGTACGGGTATTTGATGTCGTATTGGAGCTTGCGTTCCGCGTGGCCGGCATGGGCGGCTTGATCGGCGGCATCCGCAGCGTTCTCGCCCAAGCGCGCGTTCGATCCGGCCGGCGTCACGTCGGTCAGGTCGTCGAGCACGCCGAGTTTGGCGGTATCGGCGCCGGCGGGGAGCAGGGCCACGCCGAACTTCTGGTCCTCGTGCGCGGTGGACACGAATTCGTGGCCGCCGGCGTGGATGCCGGAGGTGACGCGCAGCATGACGCGGGCGCGCTTGCCGAGCCGCTTGGCGATCGCGGCGATGCGTGCCGGCTCATCCGGCTCGTCGATCACGATTTTGTTGAAGCCCTGTTCGATGGCCAGCTCGATTTCCGCATCGGACTTGTTGTTGCCGTGCAGCACGAGGCGGCGGCCTGGGACGCCCGCGGCGAGCGCGATGCGCATCTCACCCATGGTGCAGGTGTCGATGAGCATGCCGGATTCGGTGACGATGCGGCAGATTTCCTTGCTCAGCAGCGCTTTGCCGGCGAAGCTGACGTGGGTGACGGTGTTGTTGAACGCGTGGGACGCGGCATGCACGAATTTCGTGGCGCGGGCGCGCACGTCATCGGGGTCGATGACGTAGAGCGGCGAACCGAATTCGTCGAGCAGGCTTGCGGCGGTACGACCGTGGAAGGTGATCTCGCCTTCGTCGTTCACGGCCGAGCCGGCCGGCCAGATTGGACTCACAGACATGGTTTGCGTTATCTCCTGCCGGTCACATCTTGTCGGGGGCGGTGACGCCGAGCAGGTCGAGGCCTTCGGCGATGACCGTCTTGACGGCGTCGTTGAGCTTGAGTCGGGCGGCGGCGCGGGCCGGTTCCGGAGCCTTGGCGATGCGGATGGCGTCGGCCTGTTCCCCGCGGGCCTCCGGATCGGTGAGTTCCATCGGCACGACGCGCTCCACGTTGTACCACTTGTGGTAGGTGGCGGCGAGGTCCTCCAGGTAGTGGGCCACGCGGTGCGGAGCGCGCAGGTCGCCCGCTTCGCGCAGCAGGGCGGGCCACTGGGCGAGCGCGGCGAGCACTTCGCCGTCGGCGGTGGTGTCGAGCAGGCTCACGTCGGCGCCTTCGTAGGTGATGCCGGCGGCGGCCGCGTTGCGGTCCACGTTGCAGGAGCGGGCGTGCGCGTACTGCACGTAGTAGACCGGGTTTTCGTTGGAATGAGAGGCGAGCAGGTTCAAATCGATGTCCACCGGGGAGTTGTAGTCGGTGCGTGCCAGCGAGTAGCGGGACGCGTCCACTCCGATGGCGTCGGTCAGATCGTCGATGGTGACGACGTTGCCGGCGCGTTTGGACATGCGCACGGCTTTGCCGTCCTTCATGACGTTGACAAGCTGGCCGATGAGGATCTGCATGTTCTCGCCCGGCTTGTCGCCGAAGGCCGCGCACATGGCCATCATGCGGCCGATGTAGCCGTGGTGGTCGGCGCCGAGCATGTAGATGGCCACGTCGGCCGGGTTGGTCTCGCGGTGGCGCTTGTTGCGGTAGTAGGCGATGTCGGCGGCGAAGTACGCGTAGTTGCCGTCGGACTTGATGATCACGCGGTCCTTGTCGTCGCCGTGCTTGGTGGACGCGAACCAGGTGGCGCCGTCCTTTTCGAAGATGTCGCCGCGTGCGCGCAGGTCGGCGATGGCCTTGTCGACCTCGCCGTCGGAGTACAGGCTGTTCTCATGGAACCACACGTCGAAGTTGACGCGGAAGTTCTTCATGGACTTCTGAATCTCGTCGAACATCATCGGTACGGCGCGCTTGCGGAATTCCTCGCGCTGCTCGGAATCGCCTTCGCCGAGCGGTTCGCCGTCCTTGTCCACGCCACCGTCGACGCGCGGCAGGTTCAGGATGTCGACGCCGTCGGCCTGGGCTTCGTCGATGACGCGCTTGGCGATCTCGTCGATGTAGGCGCCCTTGTAGCCGTCGATCGGGGTGGTCTCGCCGTGGGCCGCGGCGACGAGCGACTTGGCAAAGCGGTTGATCTGCTCGCCGTGGTCGTTGAAGTAATATTCGCGCACGACTTTGGCGCCGTTGGCTTCGAGCACGCGGGCCATGGAGTCGCCGACGGCCGCCCAACGGGTGCCGCCGATGTGGATCGGGCCGGTCGGATTGGCGGAGACGAATTCGAGGTTCAGGGTCTCGCCGGACAGATGGTCGTTCTTGCCGTACGTGTCACCGGCTTCGAGCACGGCGTCCACCACGGCCGCCGCGGAGGCGGAGTCAAGCGTGATGTTGATGAAGCCGGGGCCGGCCACCTCGACGGATGCGATGCCGTCCGCCTTGGTCAGTTCGGCGGCGAACAGCTCGGCGAGATCACGCGGCTTCATGCCGGCCTTCTTGGCCAGCTGCATGGCCGCGTTGGAGGCCCAATCGCCGTGCGCGCGGTCCTTCGGGCGCATCACGGCGAATTTGGCTTGCGGTGGAATCAGGTCGGAGGTCAGGGTGCCTGCCTTGCCTTCGGAGACAAGGGTGTTGGCAATGTTGAAAATCAGTTCACTAAGCGCTTCTGGACTCATTCCTCCAAGTCTACCGGGCGCGCAGACAGAATCAGCGCTGTCGTCCAGCGTTGTCAGGGCCAGTGCCGGGACCGTTATCCGAACCGGCGCCCGCAGGCGTCACACCGGTGGAGGAATCGGCCGCGTCGCGTTTTTTGCGCCAGGCCACGGAAGCGTAGTATCCGGCGTAGCACAGCGCCACGAACGGGATCATGGTCAGCAGCGTGGATCGTTGCGACGGGTCGCAAATCACCAGAACCAGCGCGCCGACGCACATCACGATCGCGGCGACCGGCACGAATGGATAGCCCGGCGCACGATACTTGAGCTCGCCAACCGTATGTCCCTGCGCAACCCATTGGTGGCGGAATCGCAAGTGGCAGACGGAAACCGACGCCCACACCACCAGTGTGGCCAGGCCGGAAACCGCGACCAGCGCGAGGTAGACGGTCGAAGCGGCCACCACGGAGGACAGCAGCGCCAGCAGGGAGCCGGCCATGCTGAACAGCACGGCGCACACCGGCACACCATGGAAGTTGGTTTTGGCGAGCACGCGCGGGATCATGCCTTCCTGCGCCAGCGACCACACCATGCGCGAGCACACGTAGAGGCCGGAATTCGCGGCGGACAGCACCGCCGTGAGCACCACGAAGTTCATGATGTCGCCGGCGAACGGCATGCCGATCGATTGGAAGACAAGCACGAACGGGCTCGCGTCGACGCCGGACTTGTGCCACGGGATCAGCGCGGCCATGACGGCGATCGAGCCGATGAAGAAGATCGCCAGACGCAGCACGGTGGTGTGCACGGCCTTCGGAATCGCCTTGGACGGATCCTTCGTCTCGCCGGCGGCGACGCCGACCACTTCGGTGCCGGAGAAGGCGAACACCACCGTCAGCAGGGTGGAGAAGATCGGCAGCACGCCGTTGGGCAGCCATCCGTCGCTGTAGAAGTTCTCGAACATGGGCGCATGGCTATAGCCGGCGATTGGAATCGCGCCGAACATGGCGAGCAGGCCGATGACGATGAACGCGACGATGGCGAACACTTTGATGGAGGCGAACCAGAATTCCGATTCGCCGTAGAGCCGCACCGACAGGATGTTGAGCAGGAACACGACAGCGATGAAGACGGCCGACCAGATCCATGCGGGCGAATGCGGGAACCAGCGTTGCATCAGCAGGCCCGCGGCGGTGAACTCGGAGGCGAGCGCCACCGCCCAATTCAGCCAGTAGAGCACGGCGATGGTGAACGCGGTGCCGGGGCCGATGAAGCGCTTCGCGTACAGGTGGAAGCTGCCGGCGTACGGCATGGCCACAGAGAGTTCGCCAAGACTCAGCATGATGAAGTAGACGAGCAGCGAACCGATGGCGTACGCGATGATCGCGCCGAGCGGGCCCGCCTGATGGATGGTGTAGCCGGAGCTTAAAAACAGGCCTGTGCCGATCACGCCGCCGAGCGAGATCATGGTCAGGTGGCGCGTTTCCATCTTGCGTTCCAGGCCGCCCTGTTCGACGTCGGGCTTTTCTTGCGATTGCGCCATGCTTGCTTCCGGCTCCTCTTACGTTTGGTTGGGTACGGCACATAGTTTGGCTGGCCGCACAATCGCAAATACTATACGTCAGACTCACGGCAACGTGCGATGGTCGTCCATAGTTCGCGGAAGTGTGCAGAAGCCCGCGGAAGTCCGTAAAAAAGCGTCAGCCCGCATGCTGGAAAAGCGTGCGGGCCGTTTGATCGCAGGTAGCGGTAGGCAATCGCAGTAATCGCAATGCTTGCGATACCTACGAAACGTGCGAAATGCTCAGAGCGCGGCGATGGCGTCGATCTCGACGAGCGCGCCCTTCGGAATGTCGTTGCCGCCGAACGCCACGCGGGCCGGCTTGACGGAGCCGATGAAGACCTTGGCGTATACGTCGTCGACCTCGTGGAAGTCCTCGACGTTCTTCATGTAGATGGTGGCGCGGCACACGTTTTCGATGCCGCTGCCCGCGGTGTCGAGGATGTGCTTGATGTTCTTCAGCGCCTGCGCGGCCTGCTCGCCCGCACTCTCGCCGGCCAGTTCGCCGGTGGCCGGGTCGATGCCCAGCTGGCCGGAGACGAACACGAATCCGTTGGCCTTCACAGCCTGGCTGTAGGCGCCGAGTGCTGCCGGGGCTTCGGAGGTGGCCACTGCTTCCAGCTTTTCGCTCATACTGTTCTCCTTTGTCGTAAGGTATGTTGCCGTAAGGTATGTAAACGCGCGCCGAGTATGTGCCAATATGCCCGTACATGCGCTATTTGCGTCGCACCTGAAATCATACTTTTCCGATGGGTGGAAGCGGGAAAAACCGTTCACAGAACGATATGGCCGGAGTTGGCACCACACGGCGCAGCAGGCACGAAAACGGCGGAATCGCAAGGAAAACCGCGGAAAAATACAACAAACGAGCAACAAAAAGGCTCCAGCCGTTCGACTGGAGCCTTGCCCGGTGGGCTTGATGGGGATCGAACCCACGACCTTCTGTTCCGGAGACAGACGCTCTATCCGCTGAGCTACAAACCCATGCAACGCACTACTGTACACGGTCTGCGCCCGTTTGCGACACGATTCGGCGAAAAACGTGACGCAGACCTTGCAATCGTTGGGAAAGTCAGTACGCGCGCTCAATGCATCAGAGTGCTCGGCGCAACCAGCACGCGCTGCACGCTCAGTACATGAGGGTGGCGAGGCGACGACGTGCGCGCTTCAGACGCTCGTCGGTCGGCTCGGGGATCGTGAAGTATTCGAGCAGACGCTGGCGCACCGGCTCGATGTCAGCCTTGTGGCCCGCCGCCACGAAATCAAGCAGACGGTCGAACGCGTCCTGGATCTGCCCGCCGATCATGTCGATGTCGGCGACGGCAAGCTGCGCGTCCACATCGTCCGGCTTGTCGGCGGCAGCGGCACGCACCACGCGCACGTCCGCATTGGCGGAACGGGCCAGCAGCAGCGCCTTCGCACGTTCGCGGGCGGCGCGCGTATCGTTCGGATCGGCTTCCAAAACCTTCTCGTACGCGGCGGCGGCACCGGCGTAATCGCCCTGCTGTGCCAGCATGTACGCTTCCTGATGTTCCGGCGGCACCTGATTCTGCACACTGCCGGCGGATGCGGAATTGGCCGCGTCGGAATCCGGATCGCCCGAATACGGAGCGGTGCCGGTCACGCCGGCCTGCTGTGCGGCGGCGATAAGCTTCGGCACGACCACGTCTGTGATCTGCTGCAGTTCCTCGTCGGACGGAAGGCCCTGCAGAATCGGCATCGGACGGCCGCCGATCAACGCGAACAGCGCCGGCGCGCCCTGAATCTGGAACGCCTGTGCGATGGAGGGATTGGATGCGATGTCGATGCGGGACAGCTGGATCTGGCCGTTGAGCTTGTTCACCGCGTCACCCAATGCGCGTGCCATGGCGAACAGACGGTCGTCGGTCGGCACCCACAGGAACAGCAGAATCGGGAACGTGGCGGAAGTCTGCACCATGGCCTGGAACGTGTTCTCCGTGGTGTCGATGACATATCCGCCAGCCGCCGGAGCGCCGCCCGCCTGCCCCGGCTCGGCCTTCACCTGATGCTTGAGCGCTTCCAGATCAACGGCTCCCGCCAATGAAACACCCGGATGGAACGCTTGCTGCTCTGCCATACTTGCCTCCAAAAACACGAAATCGTTGCTGGCACCAACTATAGGTGCCAACAACGATTTCCCGGTTTTCATTCCCACGGATGCGCGATAGGCGGAAAACCGCCGACGATGCGCGTCCAAGGACCCGTCGTTTTACAGCGCTTCGACCTTCACCGGCTGGCGTTCGGAACCGACCGCGGTGATTTTCTGCCCGGAATTCGCCGGCGGAACATACAGCGCGATGACGTTCACATAGCTCGTCTTCATGGTGCTGGTGGCCTTGCCATTGCCGAACAGCGCCTTTTCCGCGTCAGAGGCCGGCTGCGATTCACGGCCAGCGCCGGCGGAACGCGTCCATTCGGAGTTGATCTGCGCCACCACCAGATCGCCGCCGTCCGCGGAACGCATGACGCTGATGGCTCCATTGACCGGTTCGAAGGTCTGCTGCTGCGTGCCTTCGTTAAGCTCCATGGCCTTCTGCACCTGGGCAGTCAGATCGGCAAGCTTCGATCGCAGATCATCATCCGCGAATTTGCTGGCGTACTTGCTGTTCGCCCCGTTCTGCAGCAGGTCCGCATACGCGTCCACCGCCGCTTTCGGCGTCATGACCAGACCGGTGTCCGTAGGCGTTCCCTGCGCGCTGCCGGTTTTGGAGATTTCGAAACTCGGCATCTTCACGCCGGAGAACAGTCGCGCCACACCCCACAGCTTGTAGTTCTGGCGTGCGGAATCCTGCCTGAACACCAGCAGACGCTTGGACTGCTGGTCCTTGGTTGTGGACGTGATGGAGAACACGGACCGTGGCCAGCCGGCATCCGTGGAGATCACGGCCTGGGCCAGATCCGTGGGGATGGTGGTCTTACGGTCAAGATTGCCCGTGGCTTTCGCTACGTTCAGCTCGCTGGTGCGGATGTCCAGTTCCGGACCTTCGAGAATCGTCGGCAACGTATCAGTGTCACGGTTCTGATTGCACTGGTCGAGCGTTTTGAGAATCCTCGTGCGGACCTTTTGCTCCTGCTTGGCGCTCAAGTTCGGCGCATCCTGCCGGGTGGTGGCTTTCGGGGTCGGCAGCTGGCCTTCGCAACCGCACATGCCGACGGCCATTCCCAGCGCGAGCATGGCCGCGATAATCGCCTGACTACGCTTCCTCATCACTGGTCCTCCTCTTGGCCGTCTTCCTGCGTTTCCGTCTGAACCTCCTCTTGGGCAAGACGAGCGAAATACGCGGCAAGCTCATCCTGCGAGATCACGGAAGTCGCCTCGTCGTCAACAGACGATTCGCCCGCCGTCGATTCAAATACGGTCGATTCGGACACAGTCGGCCGGCTTTCCGCAATCGTGTTCTGCTGGTCGGCGACCAGGTTACGTGCCACAGGATCGACGATGACGGGCTGTTGCGTTTCCTCGAACGACGACGTACGACCGCCGGTGCGATGTTCCGCATGGCGACGCCTGCCGTGACGCGACCTGCTCCGTGCCCTGTTGCTGGCGGCGGTTTCGGCGTTCTTCACCCAAGCCGAAACCTCGTTCTCATCGCCTTCGTTGACGCCAACGCCTTCGACCATGGCGAAAGCGCGCTTGTTGCGGCGCTTATGCGGCGGCATGGCGAATACGGAAGCGGAAAGCACGGCGAGAATCGCCAGCAGTCCGCCGGCAAGATACAACGGCATGGCGAAATTCGGCAGGCTACGACGGTCCCAATTCAGAGTGACCGTGTCTCCCTTGCGGTTGCCGAAATCAATCAACGCCACAACATCCTCGGCGTTATTGCTGTTCGATCCTTTGACCTGCATATCAACGGCACCGTCATTGCACTTGATGGTGCGCCACATGTCGGAGTCCTTGAAAGCCACCTGGTTCTGGGAATTGTCCGCGGTTCCCTGCGCGGAGACCTCCATGGTGGAAAGCGTCGTCCAATCGGACAGACCGGAGACGCGCATGTACTTGCTTCCCGCAATCCATCCGGCAACGTCGCGCGCGGAACCTATGGCGATGCACACATTGGATTTCTTGTCACGGGATTTGGCCGAAATATTGACGCGGCTGTCTACCAGCTGCAGCACGTTCGGATCGGTGACCACGTATTCCGAACCGTTCACCGGAGCGGCGGCGGTGATCTCATTGTCCGGTTTCCAGACGGTTGAATTCAACACGCCAAACACGACGCATGCGATGGCAAGCAAGCCGAAAATAGGCGTGACGATGCCACGCATGATCTTCGCATGCCGGGTAGGGCCCGTCTCGATCTGCGGCTTCTCTTGTTCTTCCTGCAATACAGTCATAGCTTTTCCATTCTACAGGGTCCGTTTGCACAAGCCTGAAAAAAACATGAAAATCATGCTTTGCCGCTATGGTTGGCCCTATGCGTAAATCACTTCTTTCCAAGGCCGTCACGGCAGTCTGCGCAACGGTCATGTGCCTGGGCGTCACTGCGTGCGGCGGTAATTCCAGCGCGAAATCCGACAAATCGAACTCGGATTCCTCCTCATCTTCCGAAAAAATCGGCATGCACCAGATCGCCGGCGTGACCGCCAAGGGCGAGCTCGGCAAGAAGCCGACCGTCTCGTTCAAGACGCCGATGACGGTTGAGGACAACAGCTACGTGGTGCTGCAGAAGGGCGACGGAGCCCAGATCGAGGACGGCGACCGCGTCTGCTCGCAGGGCATCGCCATCAGCGTCAAGGATGGTTCCGAACTGGCCAGCACGTGGGAGAAGAACACCCCCGACTGCTCCACCGTAGTCACCTCGGATACCAGCCAGATGACCGAGAACTACTACAAGATCTTCAAGAGCCTCAAGCTCAATTCCACCGTGGCGTTCGGCGTGAACGACTCGAATTCCTCCGGCACCTCGTATCTCATGGTACTCACGCTGGTGTCCAAGTCGAAGGACCTGAAGAAGGCCACCGGCGAGAAGGTCGCGGGCGTTCCGGCCGACCTGCCGAAGGTGACGCTCGCCAAGGACGGCAAGCCGTCGATCGACATGAACGGCTATAAGGGTTCCGATTCCCTGGTTTCCCAGGACCTCATCAAGGGCAAGGGCGCTGTGGTCAAGGATACGCAGTCCGTGGTGGCGCACTACACCGGCTGGCTGCTTGACGGCACGCAGTTCGATTCCTCGTGGGACCGCGGACAGTCCTCCGCCTTCTCGCTTGACAGCGTGATCAAGGGCTGGAAGCAGGGTCTGGCAGGCCACACGGTCGGTTTCCCAGGTGCTGCTGGTGGTGCCGCCGAGCCTCGGCTACGGAAACAAGGATCAGGAGAAGATTCCGGCGAATTCCACGCTGGTCTTCGTGATCGACATTCTCGCCGCCTACTGATCCGCCGAACCGACTGATAGGTTCCTCCAAAAACAAAATAGCCTCCCCCTCGGGAGGCTATTTTCATATGCATGCAGGTCCTAGGGGAAATCGCGGCAACGCGTGCGGTATCGAGGCGTACCGAGGGAAGGCGTACGAAGGTACGTCGACCGAGGAACAACGAAGATAACGCTCCGTTGCCGCGATTTCCAGAGTTGGAACCGAAAGAATCAGAACAACCGTAAAGAATCGTCCTCAGTGCCCTTCATCTCCTCGTAATCCAAAAGCAGGCATTTGAAACCGCGGTCCTGCGCGAGCACGCGGGCCTGCGGGGTGATGGTCTGCGCGGCGAAGATGCCGTGCACGGGGGCCAGCAGCGGGTCGCGGTTGAGCAGATCACAGTAGCGGGTGAGCTGTTCGACGCCGTCGATGCCGCCGTTGCGCTTGATTTCGATGGCCACGTGCTCGCCGTTGCCGTCAATCGCCATGATGTCGACCGGTCCGATGGCTGTCGGGTATTCGCGGCGCACGAGCTTCGCGCCTTTGCCGATGCGTTCGATCTGTTCGGCCAGGTACTTCTGCAGATGGTCTTCGACGCCGTCCTTGATGAGGCCCGGATCCTCGCCGAGGTCGTACGATTCGTCCGAATAGATGTGCTGCAACGTCACTTCCAGCACGTCGTTCGATTTGTCGGCCGACGCGCGGATCACCTTTTGCGGCACTTCAGTATCAACGTCGTCATCGGCGTGGTCGGGGGTGATGTCCCTGATGCTGCATGGCGCGGACATCCAGTTGAGCGGCTTGTATGAGCCGAGTTCGGAGAAGATCAGCAGGCTGTTGTCCGCCTTGATGAGCAGCACGCGCTTGGCGAGCGGCAGGGAGGCGTTCAATCGTCCGGAATATTCGGCAGAGCAGTCAGCAACAATAATTCGCACGAGGCACTACCCTACCATGCGCGTCGCCGTACGTACGGCATACGTATTCGCGGCGGCGGAAAGCCACGTAAAAGACAAAAGCGGCCCGGTAATCGCAATACAAAAACATATTGCGATTACCGGGCCACCTTACGTCAAGCGGAAACGGCTTATTCGGCGCGCTTCACGTTGGTTCCACGCTCGACCGCGACGGTGAGCTTGTTCGAATCGAAGGAGATGAAGCCGTCAGTCACCTCGAAGGAGAGGCGATTGCCTTCAGGATCCACCACAACGATGGTTCCTTCCTTGATCACGGTCAGCACAGGCTCGTGGTCGGGCAGGATGCCCATTCCGCCTTCGGAGGCAGGAATGGTAACGGACTTCGCCGTGCCGTGCCACACAGGGTGGTCAGCGGCGACGATGTTCACCTGCATAGTCGATCCGGCCATCACGCACCGTATTCCTTCTGCATGTCGTGCCACTTCTTCTCGAGGTCGTCGATGCCGCCGATACCGGAGAATGCCTGCTCCGGAACGTCGTCATACACGCCGTCGCAGATGCGGGTGAATGCTTCGATAGTCTCGTCCGCCGGAACGTAGGAGCCCGGACGGCCGGTGAACTTCTCGGCGACGTAGAAGTTCTGGCCAAGGAACTGCTCGATCTTACGAGCACGGTTCACAGTGGTCTTATCTTCTTCGCCGAGCTCATCGATACCGATCAGGGCGATGATGTCCTGCAGCTCCTTGTTACGCTGCAGAATCG
>OLSO01002058.1_pt1 | contig 13235 bp, 15 predicted proteins | sample 1672441 | NCBI WGS metagenome assembly OLSO01 (sample SAMEA3136686, study PRJEB25190) | human gut metagenome | biome: human gut; feature: human-associated habitat; material: faeces | place: Austria | collected 2013 | reverse complement strand
ATAGGCGGCGTTCTGAACCCGAACGTGCCGCAAGGCGTGCTCCTGCCGATGAGGGCCATCGTCAAAGGGCTTGGTGGGGTACATGTGACCGTTGCACTCCGAGATGAGCAGCGCCTTGCCCATATCCGGGGTCACGTCCTTTTTGGGCTTTGCGCCGGGCGTTACGCCGTTGTGGGAAAAATCGTTGTAGGCGTAGACGTCCTCCAGCAGATGGCTTTTTTCCAGATACCGCACACCGGAGGTGGCACGGCTGGGGTCCAGCTGATGGGCGATTTTGTTGGTGCGGGTATAGAAGGCATCGTCGTCCACGCTCTCGTTGATGCGCACACCCCACAGGATGATGCTGGGATGATTGCGGTTCTGCAAGATCATCTCTTGTAACATTGCACAGGCAGCGTCTTTCCATGCAGCATCTCCGATGTGCTGCCAGCCCGGCAGTTCGGTGAACACCAGCAGACCCCGCCGGTCGCACTCGTCCAGAAAATATGGACTTTGGGGGTAGTGGCTGGTGCGCACGGCGGTGCAGTGCAGCTCCTCCTGCAAAATGCGGGCATCCTCCCGCTGCAGGCTTTCCGGTGCGGCGTAGCCGATGTAAGGGTAGCTCTGGTGTCGGTTCAGACCCCGCAGAAAGGTCTTTTTGCCGTTGAGGTAGAAGCCATCCGCCCGGAACTCTGCGGTACGGAAGCCAAACGTCACCTGTTTGCGGTCGATGGGCTGTCCCGCTGCGTTCAAAAGCTCTGCAATGGCATGATGCAAAATCGGGTGCTCGGTATCCCACGGCTGTGCATCCGGCACAGAAAGCTGGATCTTCCCGGTTTCTGCCGCCTGTGCGGTCTGCTCTGCCAGCAAAGTGCCCTCAGCGGTCTCCAGCCGGATGCGGACCGCCACGGCTGCGGGGGTGAGCTCTGCCGTCCACTGCACCACAGCCTCTCGCAGGGTGGGCGTGTACACGAATAAATCTGTCAGGCGGCTTTCTGCCGTAGCCTCCAGCCAGACCTCCCGGTACAGCCCACCGTAGGTCAGGTAGTCGATGACAAAGCCAAAGGGTGGAATGGCCGGGTCTTCACGGGTATCCAATTGCACGGTCAACAGATTTTCACCCTCCCGGTCCACAAGGTCGGTGATTTCCACCGCAAAGCCGGTATAGCCACCCCGGTGCTGCCCGGCAACCCTGCCGTTGACCCGCACCACCGCCTGATGGGCAGCGCCGTCAAAGCGGACAAACAGTCGGGGCGCAGCCTGCACCGGCGGCACCCGGAACCGCTTCCGGTAGCCGCAGACCATCTCGTAGTCTGCCGGAGACGCATAGTGCAGCGGTACCTCCCGGCAGGTATGGGGCAGGCGGACGGCTTGCTGTTTTGGCACCGGCAGCCCCTTGCCAAAGGCCTCTGTCCAGTGTCGTGTGAACTCCCAATCCTCGCAAAAACTGTGTTTCATCGCGGCAGCACTCCTTCCAGTAAAATCGAGATCATTTCTTCCAGCACAGCCACATACTGCACCCCGCTTTCTGCCAGACTGCGGTCTGCCAGAAAGCTCTCAATGGATGCGGTGATCATCTGCCGCAGCACCGGCAGGGATACCGGACGCATGACCCCCTCTGCCACAGCCTGTTCCAGCAGCGCCATGGTGGGCTCCCAGCCGTTTTCCAATTGACTGCGCACCCGCGCCGCCACCACCGGGTATTTCTCGTCCAGCTCCTTCATTTGCCGCAGGTCCAGCGCGGCGTATTCTGTCGGCATGGCAATGATGACCGCCCGCAGCTTCTCCTGCAAAGTACCGCTGCCCGCCAGAATTTTCTGCTTGCAGCGGTGGATGTCCGCAAAGGCGTGGTCTACCATGTCCAGCAGAAGGGCCTCCTTGGAGGGGTAAACGGTGTAGATGGTCTTTTTGCTGATGTGCAGCGGCTCTGCCACCTGTTGCATGGTGAAATGCAGCCCCTGTTGACGGAATAACTGCATCGCCTGTGTGCGCACCAGCGCATCGAGCTTTTCCTGCATGAGCGTCCTCCTTGTGGAAACTGTGCTTGCTTTTCTGGTTTCCATTCTAGTGCGGAAACCGAGCTAAATCAAGCGGTTTCCGCATTTTCTGCGTTCTGCCAAGAAAGTGCAGACATTTTGCAGCAGAATGACAAAAAGAACCCCGGCGTGCCTTGAAAGCTGCCAGGGTCTTTTGCGTGCAGGTGTTTTTCCGCAGCGGCAAGCCCTCGTCAAAACTCCGGGTGCCATTCATCCCGGATGCCAATGTCGGCACAGACGATCTTTCCGCACAGCGGCGCAGAGGTTTTTGCGATATGCAAAGGCTTATAGCTGTCGAAGGTTACGGTCAAATCTGCATGGGCAGCACCCTCGGCAACCTCGCCGGTGTCCGTATTGATGCCGCTGGGCAGGTCTACGGCCAGTACAAAGGCACCGCTCTTGTGCAGATGGCGTATCAGTCCGCAGGCAGCAAGACCGGAAGGCCGCAGTTCACTATGAAACCCAGTGCCGTAGAGGGCATCCACAACGGCAGCAAAGCTCTGGGTTTCCAGAATGGAACAGTCGGTGCAGATGTGCACCGGCAGGGAGTGCAGACGCTCAAAGTTGCGGATGGCGTCAGCAGTTTTCGGCTCGCCCTCGGCCAGAAAAACGGCCACGTTCCAGCCATCTTTTGCGGCGGCGCGGGCGATCACAAACCCATCGCCGCCGTTGTTGCCCTTTCCGCAGACCACCAGCAGCCTGCCGGGATGCGGAAACTGCTTTTGCAGCTCAGCGTAAGCCGCCAGCCCGGCGTTTTCCATCATTTGCAGGTAGGGCAGACCGTGGGCATCCCCGGCTTGTTCAATTTCCTTCATCTGCGCAGCCGTCACAATGCGATGTTTCATGTTGGCACCTTCTTTCTATCTCTATTATAGTGGATGAGAATGTTTGGAACAAGATGAAAGATACCGGTGCATAGAATCGTCCCCGGAGAGTTGGAACAAGCCCTCCGGGGGCATTTTTGTTTTTCACTATCTTTTCCGCAGGGGAAAACCATGGTATACTGGACGCAACGAATCCAAAGTAATAAACCGGGAGGTACCGTTATGAAGTGGGGAATTTTAGCCACCGGCACCATTGCCAAAAAGTTTGCGTCTACGGTGGAACAGATGGGCGCAGAAGGGGAGCAGCTTGTTGCCGTGGGCTCACGGCATCTGGAAAGCGCGCAGGCGTTTGCGCAGCAGTACGGCATTCCCTGCTGCTATGACTCCTACGAAGCCCTTGCCGCAGATCCGGAGGTGGAGGCTATCTATATCGCCACCCCCAACACCCTGCACTACGAAAACTGCAAGCTCTGCTTGGAGCAGGGCAAGCATGTTTTGTGCGAAAAGCCCTTTACCATCAGCCCGGAGCAGGCACGGGAGCTGTACCGTCTGGCAGAGGAAAAGCACCTCTTTCTCATGGAGGCATTCTGGATCTGGCTGCTGCCGCTGTACGACCGCCTGCGCGAGATCCTTACTGCGGGCACCATCGGGGAGCTGAAGCAAATCACCTGTCAGTACGGCTTTGTTGCCTCCGGTGCCCGGAAGGACCGCAAGTTTGATTCCGGTCTGGGCGGCGGTGCGCTGCTGGATATCGGCATCTACAATCTGGGCTTTCTGCGCATCCTTACCGGACAGGACCCGGAGAAGGTGGAGACCAAAGAGGTCCACATCAACGAGTACGGCACCGACGATTACAGCCGCCTTGCGCTGACCTACCCCGGCGGCTGCATGGCAGAGTCTGTCCAGACCATCGGGCAGGAACTGGAGCGCAACGCCCGCATCGTTGGCACAAAGGGCAGCATCTTTCTGCCGGATTTCCAGCACGCCGAGACCATGACGCTGGAAGTGGAGGGCAAAGAGCCGGAGGTCATCCGCTGCCCGGTGGACATCAACGGCTTTGAGTACGAGATCCGGGAAGCAAGCCGCTGCGTCAAACTGGGGCGCACCGGCAGCGACCGCTACACCCCGCAGGACAGCCTTGCCCTGACCCGCCTGATGTACGACACCCGCATGAGCTGGGGCATGAAGTTTGCGGGGGAGGTGTAAGCGCACACCTTGCCGCAAAGGGCTTTTTTTGCGTGCGGAGACTATGGCATACGGAGAGCGACAACTCGGAATTGATATAAAAAAGAAGGACACATAGATGAAAACAGTGGTTCTTTATAATATTATTTCTTTTATCATCCTCGTTGCTTTGATTTTTGTCTTAAGGATTGTTAGTAAGAGTGATTTAAGACAAAATCAACAACTTGTTATTAAAGTCATTGCAACTATTTTAATTGTTTGTGTGATAGCGTTCGTGCTTTTTATTGATGCAATAGCATTTGGCATTATAGGACCAGTTCAAGATTAACAATTCCAGTTTGACAAGGAAGTGCTTTGCATGAAAAAGCGTATATCAAGGATTCTCGGTTTAATAATGCTGATTATAGCTATTGCATTTATAGTGTTTGCATTGAACCATCCAGAAATGAGTTTTCCTTGGAACAATACCATTACTTGGTTACTGTATGGTTTATATATTCTTGTGACAGTCATGTTGCTTATTGCGCCTAAGACGAAGAAGTAAACAATTCGCGTTTGTGGAGCGAAGCGGAACAATGAAAGCCCCAGTGGGGCTTTTAAGTGACAGAACGGTCTTGCGGCAGCAAGATGGAGGGGCCTCGCCCCGACAAGTTCGCGTTTATCAAGGTGAACATTTAAGTATTAAAAACGGGAGTGAAACAAATGATGACCATTGCACAGATCATGGAAAAGATGATCGCCTTTTCCGAAGGGAATATCCATGACATCACGCACCTGAGCTGTGTGTGGACCTATGCCAAAACCATTGGTGAGCTGGAGGGGCTGGACGCAGACACGCAGTTTATTCTGGAGGTGGCGGCCATCACCCACGATATCGCTTGCCCTCTCTGCCGCAAAAAGTACGGCAACACCAATGGTAAATATCAGGAGCAGGAGGGTGCCCCGCTGGTGCGGGAGTTCTTGGCGGATACCGGCATGACAGCGGCACAGATCGACCGTGTGGCCTATCTGGTAGGGCACCACCATAGCCCGGCGCAGATCGACGGCATTGACTATCAGATTCTGATTGAGGCGGATTATATCGTCAATGCGTCCGAAAGCGGGTACGACCAGCAGGCAATCCGAACCTTTATGGAACATACGATGAAAACGGCAGCAGGTATCCGGCTGACGAAAACAGTGTTTGGAGTGTAAAAATGATTCAGAAGCATTGCTTTGAATCTGGACGAAGAATGTACAGGACAACGGTGGAGGACTCGAAGCGCAGATTCAGCTGGCAAATCAGATCGTAAACACGATCCAGAACACCACACAGGAAGCTGACTTTGCTTCGCTGGGCATTGACCAGCGGGCAGAGCAGCTTCTTGCGCTTTTACGAGACAACGACCCGCGCCTTGCCACAGGAAAAAGCGCAAAAGAGCTGGAACGACCGGAGACCTCTATTGCACAAAGCTCGTTGTTCACCGGTGCCATTCATGAGCCTTAGATGTATACCAAGCTGAAAAAGGAAATCGTGTCTGCTGACCGCATTGACATACTGGTGTCTTTCATCAAATGGAGTGGTCTGCGGCTTATTATGGACGAGCTGCGCCAGTTCACGCAGAGTGGAGGCGAGCTGCGCATCATCACAACTTCCTATATGGGGGCTACAGATGTGAAGGCTATCGAAGAACTGCGTCAGCTGACCAACACCAAAATCAAGGTCAGTTATGACACGAAGCGTACCCGGCTCCATGCAAAAACTTATGTGTTTTACCGGGATACCGGCTTCACGACGGCGTATGTTGGTTCCTCTAACCTGTCCAATGCCGCAATTTCCAGCGGTTTGGAATGGAATGTGAAAGTTACAAAGAAGGACTTGCCGGAGACGATTGACAAAATTGCAGCCACCTTTGAAAGCTATTGGAACTCCAACGAGTTTGAATATTATGATGAAGGGCAGAAGGAACGCCTGACCCGTGCCTTAAAAGATGAAAAGTACAGCGAAACCGACAACAGTGGCATCTACACGCTGGACATTCTGCCATATTCTTACCAGCAGGAGATTCTGGATAAGCTGGAAGCAGAACGCACGGTGCGAGGGTACAACCGCAACCTTGTAGTGGCTGCGACCGGAACCGGAAAAACTGTGATCTCTGCACTGGATTACAAGCGTTTCTGCAAACAGTATCCGGGTCACCCCTGCCGACTGTTGTTTGTGGCGCATCGGGAGGAGATTCTGAAGCAAAGCTTGTACACCTTCCGGGCGGTGCTGAAAGACGCCAATTCCGGCGAGCTGTTTGTGTCCAGACCGCCGGAATATGCCAGTACGACCTTTTTGACCTCAGACATAGGAACTGCCTCCGTTCAAACCAACTTATATACTTTTCGATTTCCCTCGTGCAATTTCATGATTGCAGCGTCCATTGTACGGGCACTTGGAAAATGTGTAAAAAGTGTTCTGCATATAGCAGCAATATGAAAGCAGTATTTCACAGCGGGGCATTATGAATCTATAATAGGTAGTTGGAAATAAACAGAAAGAGGGTCTTTTTGATGGCAACGATATTTCCAAGAGAAGAAAAGGCAGAGGCACTGTTCGGGGAGATCCTGAAAAATCCAGAAGCCTGCCACCGCCTGATGGATACCTTCAACGACTCGCTGGACATGGCAGAGGTACTGGATGCGCCGGCCGTGAGTGCACAGCAGTTTGCCGCGGCGCTGTTCAATGCCTACGAGAACAAGGATCTGTCTGCCTTTCTGATGGCGATCTGCCAGCACAGTATGTTTGACCTGCTACGGAACGCCGCCCTGATCCCGTTTAAATTCAACGCCGATGGTCAGCTGAACCCGGTGATCCTGACGGATGATGCCGGCGTTCTTTTGCCGAACAACAAATTTGCCGTGAGCAGCAAAGTATACGACCGGTTCATCCGGGTGTTCCAGAAGCAGGAAAAGGTAAAAATGTACCTTGCCAGCGGCTACTGCAAGTATCACGGCTACGACGAAGGTTCGATGGATGTGGTGGAGTACCACTACAACCAGCATTTGGGGCTGCTGCTGATCTACGAACTGCCGGACACCGTGAAGCAGAAGGTAACGGAAGCGGAGGCATACTCTACCGTCTGGGATATCCAGATGAAGCTGCAGCACGCACTGCCCCGTTCCGTGGTCTACTATGGACAGGATACGCTCAAGGACGGCGGAACCCGCTACGATGAACTTGGCGTTTTTCTGCCGCTGGAACACTTTGCCGACCGGCTGGAACGCCATGTAGAAACTGCTACCAAGATCGTTTACGGCGAGTAAACGCCCTGTAAACGAACTCCCTTTATAAGTGCATCACAGCAAAACAAAACGCAGCGAACCGTTAAAAGATTCGCTGCGTTTTGCCTTATATGGGAGAACGGAAATGCTGCACATCAGGTGCAATAACGGAAAGTCTTGTCAGTGACAATACGGGCGAAGATCAACCCTAACGGCAGTGCCACGATGATGAGAATGGCATCTGCAAACCATGTGGCGGAGTCCATCAGAGACAGGATGCCCAGATTATAGATGGCACGGTAGAAATACAGTCCCGGTACCATGATAACGATGGACGGCACGGTGACGGAGATGCGGGGATAACCGGCGGCGCTCTTCAGGCAGGAGGCCAGCAGTCCGGCCAGCAGTGCGCCCAGAAACGCTGCAACAGCGGGCGGAAAGCCCGCAAGGCTCACCAGCTCCAGTCGAAACGTGTTCGTTACCGCACCGATAAGGGCGGCGCAGACTGCCAGGTTCCGGGGACTGTTGAACATGAGCGAAAAGCCGAACACACCGCCAAAACTTGCCAGCAGCCGGAACACGATCTCTTCCGGGAGTGTCAGGCTCAGGGCAGGGAACTGCACCGGCTGCAAATGCAGCAGCAGTGCCATGATCCAAGCTGTCATGGTTGCCACCAGAATGATGAGGACGGCGTAGGCCAGACGTTCCAGCCCGGAGCGCATATCCAGCTTGGCAAGGTCGATGCCGCTGGTGATGAACGGAAAGCCCGGAATGATGAAGAGCATGGAGCAGATATACCCCGCCTCGTGCTGCGCCGATACGGTAAACAGCACCTCTGCCAGCTTCAGCAGGATGGCATACACGAGGCTTGCTGAACAGACCGACGCCGTAATGCCCAGAAACAGGGTGAAATGGTGCTTTGTCAGCTTGCACCGTACAAAGTTGCCGATGCCTGCACCGCAGAAGGCACACAGCATTTCCACAATGCCGCCGCCAAGCAGAAAGGTGAAGCAGCCGCAGGCCAGTGCAGCTGCAAAGCCCAGTGCGATGGGCGAATACAAGCCGTGGATGCGCTCGATCTCATCGAGGTGGCTGTGCAGTTCTTCGCCGGTCATAAATTTTCCTTCCCGGTCGAAGTCGTTGACGAAATGCTCCAGTCGGTTCAGCCGGGAGGTATTCACGCCCGTGTTTGTCAGACAGAGTGACTGGGTATAACACTGGTCACCATCAAAGCAGGTGAACTCAATGGACAACAGGCCGATGTCCGCTGTTGTTGTGACTCCCAGCTCCCGCGAAAGGGTGTTCATGGAGCTTCGGACACGCCATGCGCCAGTGCCGCATTCCAGCAGCATCAGCCCGGTGCGTCCAATGACGGAGGCTTTTTCCACAAGCCCCGCCTCGGTAATGGGAACGCCCTTGCTGGCCGACGCATAGTCGTGCCAGTAGATTTCCATGTGATTTTTGATGATCTCGCTTTGCCGTTGTCCCATACCGGAAAGCCTCCTTTGTGATATGGGAATGTTGCAGCTGTTTTAAGACTGCGGTGCTATTATAAGGGAAATTGCAGGGCGGGTAAAACGTATCTTGGATATGCCGGCAATGTTCGTTTGGTATTTCAAAGAAGAAAATACGTTGCGTTTTTGGCGGCTCTGCGGTAGGACAAAAAAACACGCCGAAAGGAAACTGCCGTGACCCTTCAACAACTCCGCTATGTCACGGCTGTTGCCGGCACCGGCACCATCAGCCATGCGGTGCAGCAGTTCTATATTTCTCAGCCCAGCCTGACCAATGCTATCCGGGAGCTGGAACAGGAAGTGGGGCTGGCGCTTTCCAAGACGGCAAGCTCTGTGGTGAGCCGGACGCTGCTGGAATATCTGAGATCCACCCGGCAGCAAAAGGATGCACCGCAGATAAAATAAGAGCAAATAGCGGATAACGGTATAAAAGCAGCTCTCCGCTTTGCTGAATGGAGACGTGCAGTTGGAGCAGGATGGTGGTTCCTTGTTTTTCTGGTAAGAGCACAGGATTCATGCTATCATAGCAGTCATATTGAAAGACATCCCGCTTGAAAGTGAAAGCTTTACTTTCAGGCGGGATTTTTTTGCTTTTTGGGACTGTTGTATACAATATATGGACTAAGAGGGTGGGTGACTTGGACTACGAGTCCATAAACTTTTGCTCGAAAGTACGATACACTATTGTCACGGCAGCGGCCCACCTCCGAAAGGGAGCGGGAGCCGCAGCCGGGCGGACCTTGAAAATTGAATATGCAGCTTCAGGTACTTCCAGATAATGATACTTCCGTAATTCGCGGCCCGGTCATAAAGAAGACGGGGTGGCCGAGAGGCCAATGGAGTGGTGCAAATCCAACGCCTGAATGTTTCCCTTTCTCAGGGGTGCCGGGGGCAAATTAAGAGAAACCATATAAAACCTTTTCCAAACGCCGTTCGAGGGGAACCACGGACGGCGTTTTTATATATCAGCGAAAAGGAGTACGCAAATGAACCGCAAGACCACAAAAAAGGTGGATGAATCCACCCTGACAACTTTGTGCGCCGTCTGCCGAGGGGCATTTTTGGACGCAAAGGGCGTCCATCTCCGCAGAGCCGACCCCAGACAGCTCGTCAAGGATGTCTGCACGTATTGCCAGACACGATATGGGTTTGACTACTATGCAGACATGGAGCCGCATATCGGCTCGGAACAGGGAGGGAAACGCCCTGTGGTAGTTCTGCAGAACAACATTGGAAACCGTCATTCGCCTACACTGATCGTTGCAACTGTTACCACCCGGACGGAAAAGAAGAAAAACCAGCCCACCCATGTGCTGGTGGATTCCAACCCGGCCTTTGAAGAACCGTCCATGATTCTTCTGGAGCAGATCTTCACGATCGATAAATCCCACATCGAACGCTTTATGGGCTATGCCAGCAAGGCTGAAATGCTCCGCATTGATATGGCTTTGCTGGTCAGTCTGGCTCTGAACGTTCTGAGCGGAAACCGCAGCGAATAGCGGACAACCAGTAACCCGTAAAAATGAGGTGATAGCGATGTAATCGGAGGTGAGTGAGCCATGCGAAAGAGTGCCCCCATTGAAGTGGTGGTACATTACCCCAAAACGAAAGAGGGATGGGACGAACTCGGAAAACGGGTCGCAACCGCCCACGCCAACTATGTGATTGAAAAAATCGACCGTCTGAACTGCCCCACATGGCAAAAGCTCGAATTGCTGCAGGCGGTGATCGATACTACCAAAGGAACTTACAAACCCAAGGAACACCAAGAGCCCGGCTGGCAGCCGAGCCGATAAACAAAGCCCCACGCTCAACATATGCTTTTCTGCTCCGACCAGAGACGGTCAGATTCAGAGGCAGTGTTGAGCGTGGGGCTTTTTGTGTTACATAAGTGTTTTGAAATGCTGCCGACACAACAAAACGGTTGATTGTTGGCGGCCAATATGGCATCCTGTGACATTGCGTAACACGCAAAATGGTTCCACTTTTTGCTGAAAGAGCGTATCGAAACCGTCCTGATGGAGCAGCAGAAAAAGCTTTTTGAAAAGTAAAAGCTCTTGCGTCCCGTGAAAAAAGAAGGTAATATAAATACAGAGCAAGACACAGAACGCAGGGAGGGATGAAAACCATGTTTTACGAGATCATGCACCGGGAAAGCTGTGTGGCACAACTCAGCACGACAGGGGAATGCAGGGTCTGCCTCGAGGATTTCATGCCCTATGATCTGGTTCTGGTGGAATCGGATGATTTTGACGAGCGCATCAATAATGTAACGAACTTTTACTATTGGTGCGCCTCCCGGATGTTGACGTTGGATCGCACCTACGCCAAGGAAATCCTGAACAGTATCGGTGCATCTCAGAGTGTTACGGACAGGGAACGAGCACAGATTGCATTATCCTACCATTGTCTGTCTTTGCTGGATGTGTTCTGGGTGAAAGAAGAAAACGAGAAGATTCGATTCGAGGATATCAACCTTTTTGCACACTCCTTAAGCAATGCGCTTGTGGATATTGCGCTGCGGGGGCACCAAATGACGGTGACAAACGCCCATCTTCTGGCAAATGACCTGTCTACGGGCGGCTTGTACCCCAAGGCGTGGGTGCGAAAAGAGGATGGCCTCTATCTTTACAAGGATGGTGGCAGGGAAGCGGTGGAACGTGAAGTGCTGGCAAGCAAAATCTGCCGGTGCTTTGACTGCCATCAGGTACTGTATGAGCAGGGGAGGTTTGAAAATGAGCCGGTTTCTATCAGCAAAATCATGACATCTCAGCGATACAGTCTTGTGACCTATGCAGCCTATGACGTCTACTGCACGAACCATGATTGGAACACGCTGGATAAGATCTTAGAGCTGGATGCTCCCAGCTACTATATGATGAACATTCTGGATTATCTGGTGGGCAATACCGACCGTCATTGGGAAAATTGGGGTCTGCTGGTAGACAACGAAACCAATCAGCCCATCCGTCTGCATGACCTGATGGACTTCAACCGGGCGTTTCAGCAGTACGACACGCCAGAAGGCGCAAACTGTCTGACCGTGGGAAAACGCCATCTGAGCCAAAAAGATGCTGCAGTGGAAGCGGTGCGGAACATCGGACTGAACCAAGTCCGTCAGGTGGAGCACACCGTATTCTCCGAGCATCCGGCATGGAAAGCAACGTTTGAAGAACGACTGCGTGTTTTACGGAACGCCATGTAAGTCAGAGCGAATATCAGAATAATTGAAACAGAATGATTCCATAACGAAAGCCCGTCTGCGCTGCCACATATCGTGGCTTGCAGACGAGCTTTTTCGTTTGGCCGGAGAAAAATTACCATACCTCACATGCGAAGCATAGATGGAAAATCGGAACCAAGGTTTTCCACCAGATGGCAAAAGCACTTCTGACTGATGGTCTTTTGTCCACTCTCCCAGCAGCGGATGCTTGTCCGGCTGACCTTTGCATGGTCGGCAAGCTGCTGACGGTTCCAGCCTTTTGCCTCCCGGTATCTGCGGAGGAAGGCTCCTCCGCCCCGGTGCAGAAACAGGGTGTAGTCGTCCAGAATATCCTCCACCGGGATGCCGTAAAGGGCGGCGAGCTTGTCCGCAAGCTCCGGCGTAAAGCTGCGGTGAAATGTGCCGCTTTCCAGATCCCGATAGAGCCATTCCTCCATGCCCACCATGGCGGCAACCTCTTTTTGCAGCAGGTCAAGACCATAGCGGCACCAACGCAGACGGTCCCATGGGTCCGGGATGTCGGCGTAAGAGTGGGGATTCTCTTTTCCATCTGAAAGTGCGCTGGGGAGAGGATAGCATTTTCGATGCACCGGCTTGCATAGGTGGAGAACCGCGCCCGGCGGGTGGAGTCGAAGGTGTCCACTGCTTTCATCAGGCCAATGGTGCCGATGGAGACCAGGTCCTCCTGATCACCCGGCAGGGCGTAGTATTTTTTTACGATGTGTGCCACCAGCCGGAGATTGTGGCGGATCAACTTTTCCCGGGCGGCGGCATCCCCGGCGCGCAGGGCGCTGAAGGCGGCAGCCTCCTCCCGGGCTGTGAGCGGACGCGGAAAACAGCCGCTTTCCAGATGGAGCGCCAGAAACAGAAATTTTGTGGCGAAAAATTGCAGCAAGGTCAGCAGCACACGATATCCCTCCCGGTACATAGTTGTTAGATGGTATGAGCAAGGGCGCGGATAGATGCCGGAGGGCGCGGCAGGGGAGCGCTTGCAAGGCACAGGCAGAAGCTATCGTGAAATTTAAGCCGATCTATGATTGATGCCAAGACCGCCCGGACGAAAAATGTTCGGGCTTTTCTCATATATTCCAAAGTTGCGGTAGAAGTGTACACAAGCTTTATGGTATAATTTGAATAAGAAAACTGAGTGATAAATCGGAAGTTGTGGAGGTGCTTTATGAACGAGAGAGAAAAAATTATCCGATTATGGTTTGATATGTGGATTAAG
>OLSO01002052.1_pt1 | contig 13256 bp, 9 predicted proteins | sample 1672441 | NCBI WGS metagenome assembly OLSO01 (sample SAMEA3136686, study PRJEB25190) | human gut metagenome | biome: human gut; feature: human-associated habitat; material: faeces | place: Austria | collected 2013 | reverse complement strand
CGAGAGCTTTGTAAAAGTGCTTTGCGTTTCGCAAAACATACCCATAAGCGTGTCGTATTGCTCGCCGACAAGTGCGTCAAACAATTCTTCTTTACTCTTAAAATAACCGTAAAATGCACCCGTTGTCACGCCGGCATTTTTTACGATTCTGCGCAGAGATGCCGATTGAAAGCCCTTTTCGGAAAATTCAGCTTTTGCAGCCGACAGAATATCATCAAGCGTATTATTTTCGTTTCTATTCATTTTCAGTCCTCCGCAAAGCAAAATATAACACTGTTATATCCATAATAACAGTGTTATATCGTTTTGTCAAGAGTTTTATTAAATTTTATTTTGTATTTTTAAAATAAGTTGAAATTCTTGCCATAATCGAAGCAAGCTGCGCACGGGTTAAATTTCCGTTTGGTTCGATAAGTCCGCTGTCGTGTCCCTTTATCAGTCCCATTTCATAACAGATTGCCATATCTTCTTTTGCGTAATTCGAAATTTGCTCATAATCGCTATGTTCTTTTATTTTCTCGCTGCCGGTCGGTAAAGGGATCTCTTCGTAATTCAGATAGCGTACAATCATTGCCGACATCTGTTCACGAGTAACTGCACTTTCGGGGGCAAATTCTGTTTCGGAAATACCTTTTACAACACCGTTTTCCGCCCCCCACGAAACATAGTTTGCATAGTATTTATCTGCCGTAACATCGGTAAAAGCCGATACTGCACTCTCTGTATTATCTTTTGAAAACCTACCGAGAACGGTAACCGCCATTGCTCTTGTAACAGTTCCGTCGGGATCGAAAATCGTATCCGATATGCCTGCGAACAAGCCGTTCTTTACGCCGCTGTAAATCGTTTTCCGCCCAATGACCGTTTATATCCGCAAATTTTTTGTCTGAATAGGTTTTTGACGTGTCAGGAATGGGTATGGTTATATCCGGTTTCTTTATACTTCCTCCGCTTGAAGAACTGCCACCACCGCCGCCGGATGTTCCTTGTCGGTTTATTGAAACGGTAAACGGGCTTGATGAGGTATCTCCGTTTGTTTTACCTGTTTCATCAACTATTACAATTTTTGATTCAACTAAGGAAATTGTCCTTATTCCGCTGCCACTGTAAGTATAGTTTAATGTAGCTATTTTCTTTTTTTCGGTGCTGTATTTGTTGGTGTTTGAAAAAAATCCGAAATACAGACATCCGTCTTTTATAGTCTGTACCTTTGACTCATTCTGCAATTCATCTGACAAGACAAGTGATTTAAATTCTACATCGCTTTGTGATGGTTTAATACCAAATTCCGCCCCTGCATATGTACTGTCAGCTTCTAAAAAAATATCAAACGAAATTTCTTTATCGTTTTTACCGAGCGTGATGCTTGTGCTTGAGGGCGTGATTTGTGCCGCATAGGCAGCAACAGACGAAATACTCAAACAAACAATCACAGCAGCCGAAAACAGCTTTTTTGCTATTTTGTTCATAATATCCTCCTACTTAAATGACAGGGCTATAGTAGAATACAGCCCTGTATCATGCGTCATTATTTTGTAAAATTCAGCCAAATTTCCATATAATCCTCGATGTCGATTCTGCCGTCATCGTTGAAATCGCATTTTGATGCATCATTCCAGTTTGAACTGTTCTTATCTGCACGATAGTAACGCTGTGCTTCGGTAATATCCAAAAGATCAATCGTTCCGTCTTGATTTACGTCATAGGAAAGTGCATCCGTAAAGGTTGCCTCGGATGGGTCGATTCCGTTCACTTTGCCGTATTTTACGGTTTTATCGGTGTCCCAACCCGATACCTTGACATCGGTGATTTTCAGTGTTGCATTTTCGGCGTTGACCGTAATTTTTGCAATATCTGCGGACTGAGCCGAGGAAAACAGTTCGCCGTTTGCATTGAGATAACCCAAAACCACTTTGCCGTCCTCTGCGTCGCCGATGACGGTAAATCCGTTAATTCCGCTGACTGTTACATCATTGGTTGATGTTTCAAAAGTAATTTGAATATTTGCAATCCTTGACGATTCGGAAAGTGCAAGCGTGAAATACGATTTTCCTTTTTCGGAAACCGCTTTATCCGCTTTAAGCGATACTTTGGTTTCGATTTTTTCCTCTGCCGGTTTTGGGGTTTCGGAATCCGTAACGGAGATTGTGCAAGTAGCATTTACACCGTTCACTGCCGTTGCCGTGATTTTTGCACTACCTGCCGAAACGGCAGTTATAACGCCCTTGCTGTCAATGGTCGCTACCGTGTTGTCTGAGCTTTCCCAACGAATTGATTTATTCGTTGCCGTTTGTGGCAGTACCGTTGCCGATAATTGTAGTTTGTCGCCCTTTTTCATAGCTGCGGTGGTTTTGTTCAGCGTTACTTTCGTTACTTCGTGATCTTCTCCGCCGGATATTGAAGAATCAATTACTGCAAAATATCCCAAACTGTCCGTCTGTACGGTAAAGGTCTTGCTTACTTGCGATGATGAAAATTCCACCGCCTCGCCGTTTTCATAATAATACAGCTTTGCATTTTTGGAGCAGCCGTCCGGAAGTCCGACACTGATTGTATAGGTATCGCTTTCGTGGGTTGCGGATACTTCATATACTTTCAAAATTCCGTTTTCCGATTTTGCCTGAAATGCATCATATTCGTTGCCCGAATTTATCTCATTCACAACAAGCTGAGAATTAATTGAAAACTTTCCCTCAACCCTGACTTTTTTGTCGAGATTGATTAAGTAAAAGCTTCCGAAATCAACACCGTCAAGATTGGATACACTGTCAAGAATTTTGTATTGATAACCCCAGTCGGCAACATTATTCACCGCCCATCGCTCTCCGTTTGAGCCTTTCTCTACATATACAACAAGGCTTTTCGGACTGTCGGGGAACATATCATAAGCTCCGAGCGTATCATCATTCGGAAATCCCGTGACACTTGCCGGAATCACCACTCTTTGCAGATTGGTGCATCCCTCAAATGCCGCCAGTGTAATATTCACAAGGCCGTCCGGAAGAATTACATTTGTAAGCGATTTGCAATCGGCAAATGCATACATTTCAATATTGGTCGCCGCTTGCGGGAACTCGATTGACGAAAGGCTTGTACAGCCTTTGAAAATGCTGTGCGGTATGCTTGTCAGATTTTTCGGCAACTGAATATGCGTAAGCTTTGTGCAATCTTCAAACGCCCCGGAACCCAGCGACTCTACCGTATCGGGTACTGTTACATCGGTTAATCCCGAATGCTCAAAAGCGTTGCCTCCGATGATTTTTACGTTTTCGGGAATCTCTATATCCGTCAGCTTTTCGGCATTTTTGAATGCCCCTGACCAGATGCGGTCAACGGTTCTTCCTTGAACGCTTTCGGGGATACTGTATAATCCCTCTCTACCGCTCGGATAAGCCGTCAATGTCAAATTCGGATCGTCATACTGCGGCTCACCCTCATTGACCCGCGGTCCGAACATAACGCCATTATCGTCCGTAAAATAATACGGGTTTTGCGGATGTACCTTTATTTTTTCCATACTGCTGCAACCTTTGAATACATTCGCCGTCACATAGCTTGCCACTGCGGGAATTTCACATTCCGTAAGTTTCGGGCAATTTGCAAAAGCATCCAATCGGATAATCAAATCGGCTCCGTCTGTCGGGTCTTCAAATATGACCCGTTCCAATTCGGTACAGCCGTCAAATGCATGGTAGCCGATTACCTGTACGCTGCCTGGAATTGTTACGCTTGTGATATTATCGTTATTTAAAAATGCCTCTCCCGCAATAATGGTGACGGTATCGGGAATTTTTATATCTCCGCCGTCTCCGAAATAACCGAGGAGCTGACCGTCTTTGATATTTGCACCAATCAGTCCGTCATTGCCGGCAGATACGCTGACGGTAAATCCCATCAGCATAGCCGCAATCACTACAAGAGAAGATAATCTGTTAAAAATTTTATTCTTCATATATACTCCTTTTTAGAAATCGCTTAAATGATTGAATATGTCTATGTAGTCCTGAATGTCAACCTTGTTGTCGCCGTTTACATCCATTGCTTTTGCTTTTGCCCAAGTTTCATCCGATGATGCTACCTGATAGTATCTTTGCGCCACGGTAATATCAATAATATCGACCGTACCGTTGCTATTTACATCATAATTCGGAACAAATACGTTTGCCGATGATGTGCCCATTGTGACTGTACCGTTCATTGCCGACTCATCTTCACCGACAACGCCTGCCGCTTTCGCATCGGTTATTTTTGCAGTGATATTTCCCTTTGCATCAGCTTTTAAAGGAACGGCAATTTCTGCAAGCTTTGTTTTTTCTGCTGAAGAAAATCCCGAAACATTTCCGGTAATTCCGACATATGCCTTTAAGATAAGTTTTCCGTTTTCTTCTGTCCAGTTTGATGTTCCGCTTGTGAATTTGTCATTTGCAACCGTAACCGTACCTTCACTAACCTGTGCCGCATCGAATGACACCTTTAAAAGAACCGTATTCACATTTTCGGCGTTATCAAAATAAATGCTGTAAACCGCTTTTCCGTCCTTTATTTCCGGCTCTGCCGAAACAGAAAAGCTTGTGGAAACCGTCTTGACTTCAGGAGTTTGCCCCGCAACAGTTATAGTTGTTTTTTCGGGTGTATAATATTTGGTATATGCAGATGTGGATTCAAAAATCTTTGCAACTTCTTCGTTTTTCACAATGACCTTGCTGCCGGTATTCATCTCGGTGCAAATTTCCGAGCCGATTGACGGAGCTGTTTCATGCTCAAGGACAATTTCCTCAATGGCTTTCATTCCGTTAAATGTGTAGCCACCCAAGCTTGTAATGCTTGCCGGAACGGTAACTTTTTTCAAAACAGAGTTGTTTCTGAAAAGGTGCATTGCAGTGGAAGTTACTGCTTTTCCGTTCACTTCTGTCGGAATGGTGTATTCCGTTTCCGGTTTTCCGCCGGGATATACAACCATTACCGCCTCATCATCGCTGACATTGTAAAGTACATTATCAACAGTGGCAAACTTTTGCGCACCGTCTTTCATTGTGATTGATGTCAATGCATCGCAGCCGTACAGAAAATTGTATCTTGTCGAGCTGAGTCTTGCCGGAAGCTCAATAGAGGTGAGTGCGGTACAATTTGCAAATGCACCTAAATTGATCGTAAGCGACGCTGCCGTATCATCGTCAAAATTTACGGTATTAAGTGCTGTGCAGCCGGAAAATGCGTTTGTTGAAATCATATCCACAGATCCGGGGATTTCAACGCTTTGCAGTCCCGTACAATCCTTGAACGCACTGAGTCCTATTTCTGTATATCCGTCCGGAATCGTGACGCCGGTAATACTTTCGTTTCCCTCAAACGCATTGCCGACAGAGGTTATCTGATATTCCTTCCCGTTGATTTCTGCGGTTGTCGGCAAAGTGATTTCGCCGCCTTTGCCGTTATATGCCGAAATGCTTACCACATACGGCGAGGAGTAGCCGGATTTTGAGCGGTCAACCGTAAAATCTCCGACCGTTGTAGTGGCAGCATTGGCGCTGACCGCGCCGATTCCCATCAGCATCACTGTCGAACACATCGTTATCATTGTTTTTTTGAATAAATTTTTCATCGCATAATCTCCATTCTATTTATTTATCGTTGCTTTATCCGCAAATGGACGAATTGATGCCATACTATCCCATATCATAACTGATATAGACTCGGAATTAGTGAAATCAATTCCGCTGACATCAAGTTTATTTTTACCTTGCTGTAATGCAACATTTTCTTTGTGAGTGCTTACCAATTTGCCGTTTTCGTCATATGCCGCAAAAATCACATCGACATTTTGAGCTTTGGAAGAAAGAATATCAACCGCATCTTGACTGAAATCTAAAATGCTGCACTCTTTTGCGGAATACTTTATACTTGTTTCGTAAACCTTTACATCTCCTTTTACCGCAGTACCGTCTGTTTCGGTAATTCCGGCACATATCACATTTGATATGTCTGCAATAAACTCTCCGGTTGAAGAAACATCAATCGGAATGACGATTTTCGCAACCTTAATTCTTTCGTTTGACGAAAACCCCATTTTATTACCGGTTCTTCCGAGGTATCCTTTTACAGAAATCCTGTTGTCGGTATTCCAAGTTGTATGCAATATGTCAAAGCATTCGTTTTTTTCAAGAGTTGCTTTTCCGACATTTTTACCGTCAAAATTCATCTCAAAGAAAAGCGTACTTAAACAGTTCGTGTTTTCTAAGTATAAATTATACTCTATCCCTGCTTCGGTGCGTTTTGGTTCAACCGCTAATGTGGTTTGCGGTTTTTTCTCTGTCTGTGCAAAGACAGCAATGTTTGTTATTACAATCAACACAGTTACAATTACTCCGATTATTTTTTTGCGTAAGTTCACTTGATCACCTCACTGCTTTAGTTGATTATTAGATTAGTTTTAACTAACTTACCTGTAAAAAAAATAAATATTTCGTACATCACTCCTCATTTGTGGTTTGTCTTAACTAACCGTAGTATTTTTAAAAAGAGCCCTGTTCTCGGCTCTTTTGTTCGGTCGTCACACCATAATTAACAAAATAAAATGTATCACAACAAATTTAATTTGTCAATACTGAAAAAAATATTTGTAGATACTTTACAAATCGAAACATTTGTGATATATTATTTATAGTTAGTCGTCACTAACCGTAAATAACGCCAATTATTTACGAAAGGGTTTTAAAAAAATAAAATGAATAATAAATTTTTCAAACGCACGATTTCAGCATTTATTTCGGCGTTTTTTATAATTTCAAATTCAGCTGTATTTGCCGAAACTAATGACATTTTTGTTCCGCCGTCAAATTGTATCAGCAAGAGTGATGAGAATAAAAACACTCGTATTATTATTGAACTTGAGGACTCGCCTTTGCTTTCTTACAGTGAAAAAATCAATACATATTCTACTGTTTCGGATTTTTTTTCATCAAAAGAAGCAAAAGAGATAGAGCAAAAGCTTGAGCAGAATCGCAAGTCTGTCAAAAAAAGCCTTGTTCAAAGCGGTATGGATTTTACTGTTAAGCGTGAATATTCTACAATTATGAACGGTTTAGCTGTTGAAGCGAATGTTGCGGACTTGGATGCTATCAAACAAACCGACGGTGTAAAAGACGCATTTGTTGCAGAATTTTACTCTTTGCCTGAACCGATAGACACATATTCAAGCGGCGGAGTATCTGCAATAGGAGGCGATATTGTCGGCGATTTGGGTTTTACGGGCAAAAACAGTGCCGTAGCAATTCTCGATACCGGACTTGACTTATCGCACCCGGCATTTTCATCAGTGAACAGTCCGAAATATTCCAAAGAGGATATTGAAAGCGTTATAAAAAACAATAAAATGACGATTGGAAAGTTGAATGTTTCAAAGGTCTATATCAACGATAAAATCCCATACGCATATGATTATGCCGATGTTGACACCAATGTTTCCGGTGGTGAATCGCACGGAACGCACGTTGCCGGAATTGTCGGTGCAAACAGCGGCGGTGTGGTCGAGGGTGTCGCACCGGACGCACAGCTGTTTATCATGAAGGTGTTCGGCGACTCGTCCGGCGGTGCATATGATGACGATATTCTGGCAGCGCTTGACGATTCGGTTAAATTTGGCGTTGATGTTATAAATATGAGCCTTGGCTCAACGGCAGGCTTTTCCGAAAGTGCATATAAATCTATGCGTGAAGTTTATAATCGTGTAAAAAATTCAGGAATAGCTTTATACTGTGCAGCCGGAAACGAATACAGCTCAACATATGAGAATGCAGCCGGAAACGATTTGCCGAAAGCGACAGAACCCGATAACGGTGTGGTAGCCTCACCATCAACCTATGAAGCCGCTCTTTCGGTTGCGAGTATGAACAATATTGAAACGACATCCATCTATCTGCTTTCAAATGGCAGAAAAATTCGTTATAATGACACAGCAGAAAAAGAAAGCGACCGGCTTATATCTCTTTCCGGCACATTTGAATATGTCGATTGCGGCATCGGTGCTACAACAGATTTTTCAGACAAAAACCTTAAAGGTAAAATTGCTCTGATTCAGCGTGCCGGTGAAGAAAACGGGGAAGTTCTGACATTTGCTCAAAAGGAAAGTAATGCAAAAAATGCCGGTGCGATTGCCGCCATCATTTATGATAATGTTGACGGTGCGCTTATAAATATGTCCACCGATAACAAAATACCTTGCGTATTTATCAGCAAAGCCGACGGTGAATATCTTTGCGGACAGCCCGATAAAAAACTTTCAGTAAGCGAAGATTATGTTGACACATTCAAAGATAATTACAGCGGAAAAATGAGTGATTTTTCTTCTTGGGGTGTTACTTCCGACTTAAAATTGAAACCCGAAATCACTGCCCCCGGCGGAGATATTTACTCAACGCTTCCGAACGGACTTTACGGGAATATGAGCGGTACATCAATGGCGTCACCGCATATGGCAGGTGCGGCAGCGGTTATGCAACAATACATTTCGGAAAATCGTGACGGAATAAATATGACAGCCGAGCAAAGAACGAGTCTTTTTAATGCACTGATGATGAGTACGGCAGTTCCCGTTCGGGACGAAAACGGTATTCCGTACTCACCGAGAAAACAAGGTTCGGGTCTTGTACAACTACAAAATGCGGTAAAAACCGATGTTTTTCTTTTAAATTCGGATAATACAAAACCGAAAGCAGAAATCGGATATAATGAAAGCGGAAATTTCAGCTTTGATTTCAAAGCAGTATCTATTGGCGATGATACGGTTCAATATGAGCCAACAATAACCGTTTTGACGGAAGATACGGTTTCGGAAAACGGTGTCGTTTATATGGCGCAAAAGGCAAGAAAGCTTTCGAACGATGAGGTTTCCGTAACAATTCCGAAAAAAATTACAGTTAATCCAAATGGTGAAACTCCGGTGAATGTCAAAATTGAATTAACGGAAAAAGGAAAGGAAAATCTCAAAACTCAATTTCCAAGCGGAATTTATATTGAGGGATTTGTGACGATGACTCCGATACAAAATGATAAAGTATCACTTTCTTATCCGTTTATGGGCTTTTTCGGAGATTGGCAAGCGCTTAACATATTTGATTCTGATATTTATGATGATGAACCTGCTTCAATATGCGAAACACAAATCGGACAGTTCAGAAACAGTGATAGTGGCGGATATATTCTCGGTCATAATTACTATGTCGACGGAGCGACAGAATATAACGCAAATAAAATTGCGATAAAAGGCAGCGAAACCGGCAAAAATGTGACCGCCGCCGTTTCACTCCTCAGAAATGCCGATAAACTGACTTTTTCGGTAGATGACTCTGACGGAAATACCGTTTACAGCGAAAGCTCGACAAATGTTTCAAAAAGCTATCATTCCTCTGAAGGCTATTACACACCAATGGCAGCAAAGGGCTGGGCACCGTTTGATGTATGGAACACTCCTCTCGATGACGGAAATTATGTTTATAAAATAACGGCAACACTTGGACGACACGAAGAAACAAAAGCTTTTCCGATTGTGATTGACAGTGTGCCACCGGAGATAATTTCAAGCCGTATAGAGGGGGCAAATTGGATTGTAACCGTCCATGACAATCACTTTATTCAAGGAGTGTGTGCAACCGCAACGGGAAATGAGCCGATTACCAAATGGATAGAACCCGATGCCACATCGGCAGATACAACATCGGAAATCACTTTTGATTTATCCTCCTCCGGATTTAAAGGACTGACACAGGCGAAAATCGCACTGATTGATTATGCCGGAAATACTTATATTTCTGATTATTATTCGCTTTCCGCAGCCGAAGTGATATATCCGCAATCGGTAACACTTGACAAGTCCGCACTTGTTTTAACCGAGGGCGAAAGTGCAATGCTGAACGCTGAGATTATGCCCCAAAATGCATCAAACAAAACTGTCACTTGGAGCATATCCGACACCGATGTTGCACAAATATCAGCAAGCGGAAAAGTCACGGCAAAAAAGACAGGAAATGCGGTGATTACAGCTCAAACAGTAAACGGAATAAAAGCAAGCTGTGATATTACCGTCAATGAAAAGCAAGCTGAAACACTTCCGATCGCAGCGGCGGTTAGCGTAAAGAAAAATACTCTTACAGGGAATATAATTCCTTTTAGATTTCAGCTTGGAAATATTAAAAAGGTGGCTACCGTATCATTTACATTTCAAAAAGATGATGCTTTGCAATTTGAAAGCCTAATCGGTAAGAACGGTTTTACTCCCCTTGGAATTAAGTGGAATAATGATAACACCGCAACAATAGCACTGTCCTATCTGCAAAACGGTGCGGGCGGAAGCTTAACCAAAAATGAGCTTTTCGATGCAGCTGAGGTTCAATTCAAAGAAATTCTTAACGATATTACTGTCGGAATAAGGCTTGTTGATGTTTCGGCAGCAGGATATGATGAAAACGGAAAAGCAGTTTACTTTACAACTAAGATTACCGCCGAAAGTGCAAATACAAATGTCACTAAAAAGTCAAGCTGTGATGTAAACGCTGACGGAGTAGTTGATCTTCTTGATATTACATATTGCCAAAAATTTTATCGAATGGGTGAAAAATCTATTGATTGGAACGATTTTAAACATTGCGATTTAGATGGTAACGGCTTGATTGACATAGAAGATTTAATTATTATATTGAAAGTAATGTAAACAATATATAACTTTTATACAATAGATATTGAAAAGCTTGTTTTTATTACTATGAACTTTTTGAGCTAAAATATTGATAGATTTGATTATACTTTTATTTAATCCAAATCCATACATTCCATAATAATCAAAAATTTATTAGGGCTACACCATATAAATGTGTGTAGCTCTATTTTTATTTATGTGGGTAGTATTATCCTGCGTGATTACTAAATTAAGCATTGGAGCAGTTAAAAAAACAGCAAAGCACTAGTATAATTATGTTAGGAGTGATACTACAAATATGGATTACGAAAAATTGGGTGATAACATTCGTAATTATAGAGAACAGCAAGGTTTTACCCAAGAAAAATTAGCCGAATTATCTAACATATCGGAGAAACATCTTTCAAAAATTGAAAGAGGAAAAATCAATATAAAAATTGATACATTGGTTAATATAGCTGATGCATTAGGAACTTCGGTTGATAAACTGTTATTGGATGCTTCATCATATGTCGAGCCGGATTACATTTCTCAAATTACATATCATTTATCAAAACTATCGAGAAAGGATCAGGAACGGCTATTATGGCATTTGGAACAAAATAATGTATTCGAGATCAAAAAGAAAGCCTTGCTAAAACTATAATCTGTGCTGACATATACGCAGGTGTTGATTATGAAAAAAAGATATAAAAAAGTAAATAACAAGCAAAAACCAATATTAAGACCGTAGAATTTACAGTAATTCTATGGTCTTTTTTGACTTTTTGCAACAATGAAATAAATTCAATATAACTAAATACATTTGGCGTGGCAATCTTGCACGCATATATGATATCCGCTTTTATAAAGTGAGTTGCCGTGCGGTTAGGAGTGATATATAATGTGTCGTTGTCCAACAACAATTATATTTGTATATATTAGAAGAAATCGCTCTCATCAACACAAGGCAAGCAGCAGAAAGAATAATAATTCGGACTCAGATGGTGGAGCAAAAACACACTCATACCGTACAGCCAAATTTACCCGTATTTTTAGAACGGGCAAGTTTGGCTGTTTTTGTTTGAAATTTATTAGTAAACATAGCCGTGCGCCGCCACGCTCTTTTGTGCAATTTTAACGAAATTTACACGAAAGGGCGATTTTATGAAAATATTTTTTGAAAACCAGAAAAAACTGCATAGTTACTCCTGTACAATGGAAAGCGAAAGGAGGTGCAGTCGGTAATGAAAGACAAGTTGTCCGCATTTGAACGCAGACTTGAAATACTGTTTTTACTTAATAAATGCAAAGAATAAATGCAAAGAAACAACAGCGGTAAAATTAGCCTACTATTTTGCAGTAAATAAAGATACCATATTCAGAGATGTCGATTTTCTAAACCGATATGCACCTATATATACCAAGCGAGGAATGTTTGGAGGAATTTTCATAAATGATGAAAGTCGTAAAAATCTATTCCTATACTTATCAGACAATGAGGAAAAACTCCTTAAAAAGCTGTCAGCAAATCTTGATGATACGGCAAAATATTATATAAACAATATTCTGAACAAATATTCAAAGCCAAGAATCGGTACATAATCCTTTCATTCACAAAGAAAGCACGCAAGATAACGGCGGTGCAGTATAACGGCAAACAGATACATTCCAGTATGGACGAGCCAAGCGGCAGATACGCCAAGACGATAGTTTTTGCTTCTACTTCATCCTTCTTTCAATGATGAAAAACTATCCGAGCGAGAAATATCAATGCCGCAAAGCAAGGCGGCTACCTTGCGGGCGACGACTCTTTATCGGGACAATGATACTTCTGCCCAGCCACAGTCCGAGCGTTAAAAGCGTCGCAGGCAATGGGGGCAGCTTGGTCGGACGACGGAGAGGTGAAATTCCTATGGAGTGTTTTTGCAAAGCACCGTCTGTAATTGCTTCAAAACAGAAATTTTAAGTTGTACCCGTCTTTCGGGACGGGTACGGCTTGACTTTGATATTAGAAATTAACGCATTTTGAAAGTGCTTTAATTTGTGATATTAAAGATTTTTTAAGGAGGTCGCACTATGACAGATATTAAAGATTTAACCACCCCTGACACTCTTGTGGATATAAACGATATATCCGTAAACAAGGACTTGCCAAAGCCGGAACGTATCAAAGAATACATACGGCAGATTAAAAACCCGTATTGTTTTAAGTGAGGAAATTTTGTCGTTACGGCAAAATACAGTGACAAAGGCTTATCCATCGAGGATTGTCTGCAAAGTATTGTCATATAATTTTTTGCGGTGTTCGCCGTTCCGTGATAAAATATATTACGAAAAAAGAATTGAATACAAGATAAATTCAATCCTCTTTGATTTTGCGGACAAGCCGTAAATTTCAAGGAGGTAAAAATTTATGTATTACGCTACAAAATATCTTCGCTTATCCTACACAAGCGACAGGGCAAACGAAAGCGACAGCATAGCAAACCAAAGAAAATACATTGACGAATTTGTCAAACGAAACCCCGACATCAAAATCATTAATGAACAGGTAGACGACGGTTATTCGGGAATCGTTTTCGAT
>OLSO01002039.1_pt1 | contig 13322 bp, 9 predicted proteins | sample 1672441 | NCBI WGS metagenome assembly OLSO01 (sample SAMEA3136686, study PRJEB25190) | human gut metagenome | biome: human gut; feature: human-associated habitat; material: faeces | place: Austria | collected 2013 | reverse complement strand
CCCGATGAGGTTCACCTGGCAGCGCCCGCAGGTGGGGCAGCTGATGAGCTCGGGGGTGCGGCGGCGCAAATCGAGCGCGCCGAGCAGCGTCCAGCAGGCCCGCACTTCCACCACGGGGTCGTCCGTGAGCGAGATGCGCATGGTGTCGCCGATGCCCTCTTCCAGAAGAACGCCCAGACCGCTGGCGCTTTTTATGATGCCCTGGAAAGCCGTGCCCGCCTCGGTGACGCCGATGTGCAGCGGCACCTGGGGCAGCTCGGCGGCCAGCAGGCGGTACGTGTCGATGGTGGTCTGCACGTCGTGGGCCTTCGCCGACACAACGATGTCGTGGAAGTCGCATTCGTCTTCGAAGAAGCGCACGTACTCGGTGGCGGAGGCGGCCAGCTTCTCGGGCAGCGTCAGGTCGTCGCGGGCCGCCAGCGCGTCATCGAGCGATCCGGCGTTCACCCCGATGCGGATAGGAATACCCGCCGCAGCCGCCGCGGCGATCACCTCGCGCGTCGCCTCCAGACCGCCGATGTTGCCGGGATTGATGCGCAACTTGGCCGCCCCGCGAGCCGCCGCCTCAATGGCGATGCGGGCGTCGAAGTGGATGTCGGCCACCACGGGCAAAGGCGATGCGGCGCACACGGCCTCAAACGCATCCAGACAGTCGCGCCGGGGGATGGCCATGCGCACGATCTCGCAGCCGGCCTCGGCCAGCGCCTCGATCTGCGCGAGGTTGGCGGCCACATCGTCGGCGGCGACGTTCAGCATCGACTGCACTGCCACCGGAGCGCCGCCTCCCACGGGCACGTCTCCCACCATGATCCGCCGCGTGCGGTCATGGGGCTTCAATTCCTTGATCATAGGCATTCCTTAGAACACATCAGTTCCAAGCAATTATAGAGCTTGCCGGACCAAAGACGCCCAATCCCATCACAATAGCGAACGGAGCGGAACCTCGCGCTGCCCGATCATCCACCAAGGCGATCGGAACAAGCTAGCCCCAATTTCCAAAGACGAACCGCTGGATGTCCTGGTTCAGCATGATGACGAAGAAGCCGAGGAAGAGCGCCATACCGGCCAGCGACATATAGTTCATGGCCTTCTGGGACACTGTCTTGCGGGTGCCCTTCTGGAAGATTTCCACCACGAAGCGGCCGCCATCGAGTGGCGGGATGGGCAGCAGGTTCATGATGCCCAGCGAGACCGAGATCATGGCCATGAACTCCAGTGCCTCCACCAGGCCCGCCTGGAAGTAGTCTTTCGACATGACGGCGATGCCGACGATGGAGGTGGAATCGGACACCGTCTGAGCCGCCGTAGCCGGGTTGAACAGGCCCACGACCGCCTGAATCACCATGCCGATGTACATGAAGCCGGCCTGCAGCGCCTGCAGCACCGAGGCGTGGATGGTCGTGATCTCGCCGGTCTCGGGGTGCTGCACCTGAAAGCCGATGACGGAGAACACCACAACGAACACGAGCATGGCGAACAGCAGGTTCATGAAAATGCCCGCCAGAAGAATGACCGAGCGCTTCCAGAAGGGCAGCGAGCGGTACTGCTGACGGTACTCCGATTCGTAGAGAGCCTGGGGGTCGGCCACCTCTCGGGCTTGGCCCAGCTCATAGGTTGCGGGTGCCGGCAGACCCGCGGCGGCCGCCTTCTTCAGAGCGCGCTTGCCAGGAGAGACGCGCGGGGCGCGGTAGGTGTTGTACTGATCGGCCTTGGAAGGTCCGATGACGCTGCCCCATTCCACCAGCTCTTCCAGGGCATTGTAGGCTTCGTCGTCGCTGATGCCGCAATCGCGGGCCACGTCTTCCATGTTGGCGATGCCGCGGCGGTAAAGCGACGCGAGCGCCTCCTGCAGGTGCGGCTGCAAAGGGCCGGCCTCCATGCCGCACACCTTCGCGTAGCCGCCGAGGGGCACGGCCGTGACGCCATAGCGGGTCTCGCCCTTCGTGAAGCCGATGGAGGGGCCGGGCAGGCCCAGCATGAACTCGGTCACGCGCACGCCGAAGGCCCGAGCGGCCAGGTAGTGGCCGCCCTCGTGGATGAACACAAGGAAGCCGATGCTGATAACGGCGCAGACGATCATGATGAGGATGTCCACAGATGTCTCCTTATATATGAGAGATTTCCTGCCTCGCGGGGCAGGAACGGGTGTCGCTGGTCATTATAGAAAGCGGGCACCCTTTGTCTTTCCCTTGGAGAGCCGTCTCGGAAAATAACTACAAGCTGGCTACGATCCCTCCATGGTTTCGGAGGGACGTACACCAAATCTGCCGGCTGCGCCCGCCGCCTTGGCTACCGCCACAGCGAGCGCGAGGCACGCGCCTTTGCTACCGCCGCTTGAGAATCGAGCGCCTCGAAGTCCCGCCCTTTTCCCACTGAAGACCCGTCGAAGTCCCTTTTGGCTCCTCGCGCCGACCGCTTTTTCGTCGCAAAAAAATACGACTTCCGCACGGTCGAGGGAGGGAACGAACTGGGACATTCCCGCGTCATTTCTACGGTTCGGCTCTCGTAAGGTTATCGGCGTCAGGCATCGGGCGCCGTACGCCAAACCTTCCAGCCCGCATTCCTTCGAGACACGGACGTCACGATTGCGCCCCACGCCTGACTCTCTTTCGTCAATCGAGCAGCGCGGACACGTGGCCGCGCAGAGAGGAGTCACCGTGGATTCACTCGATCCCGTCCCCGCGCGCCCGCCCCTCCAAGGAGGCCGCGCCCTTTTCAACATGGTTCTTGCCTTCCTACTGCTCGTGGGCCTCATCCCCGCGATGTGCGCCCCTGCGACCTCGGCAGTCGCCACGGAAACCGAGGGGGTGCCCGTCATGTTCCACTTTAAAGACTCTGCGGGCGAGACCATCGACTTCGCCAGCATCACCGCGCCATACGACCTGCAAGAAGGGCACATTGTCGCCACGGTCGATGAGGGCGGAGCGCTTGGCCTCGACGAAGCGCTCAGCTGCGCCGTGTACGAGCACTACGCCACCTTCGGCGACCGCCAGCGCGACATTACCGATGAGTGCTCCCTTGATGCCGCAGCGGGCACCGTAAGCATCCCTGAGTCCTATGCGAACACCCTGGACACCCTCGGCATCGTCTTCGAGCTATCGCCCGCACATCCCGCCTATGAGCGCTTTGTGCTCGCCGACCTCGACACGAGTCCGCAGGAGCTCACCGTCGGCGAAGAGACAACGACCATCGCCTCGGACATTCCCGATATCCTCGCCGAGGCTGGCGGCATCGCCCCCTTCGCAGCCGCCTTCCCCGGCCAGACCGAGAAGCACTACGCGCTCAACCCCTATATGCGCCTCGAAACCTTCGATGTCGACATGCCCCGCAAACAGGAGGCCTATGGGTTCCCCAGCGATCTGGTAGGCTCTTATGGGTTCGGCGCTTTCTTCGGCACCTCTCAGCACTGGGTGAACGGAGTTTCCCAGGGAACGAACTTCAACGACTACGTGCTGAACACCGCATCGAGCAGCTTCGACGCCGTCGTGGACGCGTTCCTTTACGAGACGATCGCCGCCCGCAACGGCGCCGATGCGCCCTTCGCCACCTCGCGCACCGGCAGCGACTACCGCGCTCGCTTCCTCACCACGGGCAACGACTACAAGGACACCAACTACAGCGGGGGAAGCGCACCCACCAACCGCGCCATGGCCCAAGCCACCTGCGGTACTGCCGGCGTTTCCAACGGCTACGGCGCCGTGGCAAGCAACCCCAACGGCGACAACTACATCACTTACAAGGGCACCTACACCGGCTCGCAATCCGCGTACAACGGATGGTACAAGTTCTACTACAAAATCGATGCTCGATCCGCTGCCACCAACAAGGAGTTCCAGGACGTTGTCGGCTACCTGCTGGTGGAGCCCATCAACACCGGGCGCGCCCAGGTCGTGAAAACCTCCGCCAACCCCGCCATCTCCAACGCCAACGGGAATTACTCGCTCGCCAACGCGGTGTTCGGCGCCTTCTCCACTCGTGCAAGCGCCGAAGCGGCGGCCGAGCAGGCTGCCAAGGGCGCCTGGGGAAGCTGGCAGGCGGCCCGCACCTGGGCTCAGGCCAATGCTTCGTTTACCCTCGTTACCGGGGCGGATGGCAGAAGTGCGGTCGCCGAGGACATCGAGGGCGGCGACTATTACTTCTGCGAACTGTTCGCCCCGCCCGGATTCCGCCTGAACAGCGCCGTCCAGAAGGCGACCGTGGAGGCAACCAGCGACGAGAGCGTCGTGTGCCAAGTATCCTTTGCCGATGAACCCATGCGCGGCTCCATCGACTTGCTCAAGCAGTCGGGCTATCCCGAGGTCACGATGGGACACCCCGGCTAAACCTTGGCGGGCGCCGTCTATGGCGTGTACGCGGACTCGGCCTGCACAAAGCTCGTCCGCGAAATCCGTACGAGCCTGAACGGCGATGCCGACGGCTACGGACGCATCGACGAGATGCCCATCGGCTCCTATTGGGTGCGCGAGACCAAGCGCCCTCTGGAGGGCTATGCTCTGGATAGCCGAACCTATGCCGTGACCGTCGCTGATCGTTCCGTCACCCGCGTGAATACCACTGCCGTCAGCGACAAGGCAAAGTTGAATCCCCTCTCCCTTCTTATCCAGAAGAAGGATGCTCAAAGCGGTCAGAGCCATGCGCAGGGTGCTGCCACCCTCGGCGATGCCCACTTCCGCATCGATTATTATGCGGCCAAGAACGCTTCCCTGGACGCCCTTAAGACCCTCGAGCCGCAAGCAAGCTGGGTCGTGCGCACCAACGACGAGGGCGCCTTCTTGCTCGACGAGGCGGAAGGCAGCTTCACACACACTTTGGCCGACGGAACAACCGAAGAGCTTCCCTACAAGGTGGCAGGTGATGCGTTCTACAAGCTCTCCAACGGCCGCATCGCGCTTCCCATCGGCACCTATGCCATCCAGGAAGTGAAGGCACCGCGTGGCTACCTTCTCGACGAGACCGTGCACGTGCGCCACGTCACCGATGCCGACACCGATGGCGAGATTATCGAGACCTTCGATGCAGAGCAGAACGGCGATCTCGTCACCGACCGCGTCGCCCGCACCGATCTGCGCTTCATGAAGCGCGCCGACGGCGCCGCGAAGCTGGCCGGCATCCCCTTCAAGCTCACCTCGAAGACGACCGGCGAATGGCACATCCTCGTCACGGACAAGAACGGGCTCGCTTCCACGGAATCTACCCCGGGCCATCCCCACGACGCGAACACGAACGCCAATGACGCGCAGTTCACCGCTCCTGACGGCAGCTTCCAGATGCCACTTACGTTGGACACCGAGGCCCTTGATGCCACAGCGGGGATCTGGTTCGGTCTCAATGCCGAAGGGGCGTCCGTCGCTGCGGACAATGGACTGGGCGCACTGCCCTTTGACACGTACGAGCTGGAAGAGCTTCGATGCCCGGCCAACGCAATCTTCGAGATGATCCGCGATGAAATCGTGGTTGACGAGAGCGATGAGGGGCTCGTCGTCGACTTAGGCACTCTCAACAACACGGGCACCGACAAGCCCACGATCCGCACGAGTGCCTACGACGGTCTGTCCGACGATCTGTACGACACGCAGATCAGCGCCGACACCAAGGCCGTCGTCATCGACCGAGTCACTTATTCTGGCCTAGAACCCGAAGAGCCCTATCTGCTTCGGGGAACCCTCATGGACAAAGCCACCGGAGAGCCGTTCCTCGTGAATGAGGAAGAAGTCACCGCCGAGCTTGAGTTCACTCCCGAGGATTACAACGGGTACGCGAACGTGACCTTCGCCTTCGACGCCTCGGCGATCACCGAGGACACCAACCTCGTCATCTTCGAGACGCTTCTGCAAGATGGCGTCGAAGTAGCCTCGCACCGCGATCTCGCCGACCGCAAGCAGACCATCGCCGTGAGCCCTATCGCCATCGGCACAACGGCCGTCGACGCCGCCACCGGCACTCACGAAGGCGTGCCAGCCGAAGAGGTCACCATCATCGACACCGTCAGCTACCAGGGACTGACCCCCGGCGAGGAGTACGAGCTATCCGCCGTGCTCATGGACAAAGAGGAAAACGCCCCGTGGCTCGTGGAGGGTAAAGTGGTCATGGTAAGCCACCGGTTCATCCCCGAGGAATCCTCGGGCACGGTGGATGTCGAGATCACCATTCCCGGCGCCAACTTGGACGGCGTAAGCCTCGTGGTCTTCGAATCGCTGCTGCACGACGACATCGAGGTGGCCCTCCACGCCGATATCGAGGATGAGGGGCAGACCGTCTCCTACGCCTATCCCGACCTGCCGCTGCCGCCGACCGGCGGCGACGAGCCGGAAAAGCCCGCAGAGCCCGAGGCCGACGAGCCCGAGCCGACGCGCGTCGCCCGAACCTCTCGCCTCGCTCAAACGGGAGACGAGAGCCTTACGGTGATTTGTTTGGTCGCCCTGCTCGCCGTCGCCGGCGCCGGCGCTGCCTTCGTCGCCTACCGCAAGCGCCGCTGAGAACGCTTCCGGGGGCGGCGCCGCTAACTCTGCCGCCCCCGGGCCCACTCGCTTGCGAAGGCGCGGCCCCATGCGTCGACGGCCTTCAGCTGCTCGAGGCTCTCCACGACTTGGACGCCTGCCCCTTCGTGGGCGTCCATGGTCGCCTCGACGCAGCGGGCGATATCGAGGTAGCCGATCTGCTCGGCGAGAAATGCCGCCACCGCCACTTCGTTGGCAGCATTCATGACGGCGGGCAGCGTGCCCCCCACCTCACCTGCATGACGAGCCAGAGAAAGACAGCGGAACGTATATACATCGGGCGCCGCAAATTCCAGCGAGCCCAACGTCCGAAAATCGAGCGGTTTCACGGGAGCCTCCCACCGCTCGGGATAGGAGAGAGCAAATTGAATGGGAATGCGCATATCGGTCGTACCCAAATGAGCCAGAACCGACCCATCGGTAAACTCCACCATCGAATGGATAGCGCTCTGGGGCTGCACTACCACCTCGATCTGATCGTAGGGCATCGCGAACAAGTGGTGCGCCTCGATGACTTCGAGCCCTTTGTTCATCAGCGTCGAGGAGTCGATGGATATCTTGGCCCCCATATTCCAGGTGGGGTGCGCCAGAGCCTGGACCGGCGTGACCGCCTCCAAGTCGGCGATCGTCTTGCCCCGGAACGGGCCGCCCGAAGCCGTCACCCACAGCTTCGAGACCTCGCGCGGGTTCTCTCCGAGCAGACATTGGTAGATGGCTCCATGCTCCGAATCGATGGGCATGAGCGCGCCTGCCGGCCCTGTCGCCGGAGCGGCACCGGAAGCACGCCGGGCCGCATCCACCGAGGCGGCCAGTGGCATGATGAGATCGCCGCCCACCACAAGCGACTCCTTGTTGGCCAAAGCGAGCACCTTGCCTGCCTTCAGCGTCGCATAGCTCGCCTCCAAGCCAGCTGCTCCTACCAGAGCGTTCACGACGACATCCACCTCGGGCAGTTGGGTGAGAGCCACGACGGCTTCGGAACCAACACCGAAGCTCGCCTCCACGCCCTCCTGGCCCTCGGGAAGGGCCAGCGACCGCACGAGAGCCCGCGCCTCATCGCAACGAGGGTCGTTCGCCAAAGCGGCATTCCCTACCGCCAGATGGCGCACGCCGAATTCCCGGGCTTGAGCGAGCAGGACATCCAAGGAGCTGTTCACCGCAAGGCCGACGATCTCCAGCTTATCGCCGTGCTGGCGCACGACATCGAGGGTCTGGGTACCGATGGATCCCGTAGAGCCGAGTACCGCAATGCGCCGTTTGGCCATGAGAACCCCTTTCACTATGACAGGACACGCAAAGAGCGAACCGAGACGAATCGCCTAGAAAAGAGCATAGGGAATGCAACCGCCGGCTATCAGAAGGATAGCTGCCGTGATGGAGGTGCGGAACAGCGAGTCGCTCCGATCGAGCAGGCCGCCGTGGCCGGGCATAATGGTGCCGGAGTCCTTGAACCCGGAGTTTCGCTTGATGCGGCTCTCCGCCAAGTCGCCCAGCACGCCCATGCAGCCGGAAATGATGCCGAAGACAATAGACTGAGGAATGGCCATGGTGATGCCGGGCACCAGCGTCATGAGGCACCAAAATATCACCGACCCCACCAGACCGGCGATGAACCCTTCCCAGCTCTTCTTCGGGCTCGTGCGCGGTGCCAGTTTGTGCCTGCCGATTTTGCTCCCCACCAAATAGGCGAAGGCGTCGTTGGCCCACACCGACAAGAACAGCAGAAGCACGCAGACGCCGCCCCACGGCGCCGGCAGCGACACACGGATAATCACCAGTCCGCACAGCAAAAGGCCCGTGTAGGCAGCGCCGAAGAAGCTCACCCCCACATCGGGGATGCGGGCCCGCAGCCAGAACACGTACCACACCAAGAGAGCCAGCAGAAGAGCCAAACTCACCAGCATCGCGCCCACCAGACCGGCAATGTACACGCTTAAGGGGTAGAGCACGGCCGCGATGATGCCGAGCATCTCGTTGGGCAGCTTCGCATCGGAGCGCAGCATGTAGAAGAACTCGCCGGCGCAAATGCCGGCGACGACCATCAGCATGAGCACCATGGGGATGTTGCCGGCCAGCACGCAGATGACCGTCGCCGCCGTGTAAATTACCCCGGTACGGAAACGCACTTGAAGATCGGAGGGATTGCGCAGCTTGTCCGGCGTCTTGTCCAACGCCTTCTGCTTCAGGCGATCGCGCTTCTCCTGGCGCGTCTCGCGCTTCTCCTCGCGGGCGGCGCGCTCCTCGTCGGAGAGGTCGTAGTGCCAGGGAGGACCTTCGGGGGCCGATTCCGCATCGCAGACGACGGGAGGCAAGTCGCGTTCCTCATCGGGCTGCAGCCGGTCGAGCAAATGAGTGCGCTCCTCCGGGGGCGCACTCGCCTCGCCCGGAGATGCACTCCTCCCATCAGAAGCCGCTGCCCCACGGGCAGCCGACACACTTCCGCGCTCTTCCGAACGCACGCGACGACCATGGTCGCCTCGGCGCAATCGCTCGCGCGCCGCTCGGGCTCGATCCTTCTTCTCTTCGTCGGAAATCCCCCCGCGCATTTAGGCCACGCCCCCGAAACGGCGGTTCCGCCCCTGATACTCGAGCAGGCACTCCAGGAAGGTGTAGCGGTTGAAGTCGGGCCACAGCACATCGGTGACCACGAATTCGGAATAGGCGATCTGCCACAGCAGGAAGTTCGAGATGCGCATCTCGCCCGAAGTGCGAATGACCAGATCGGGGTCGGGCATCCCGAACGTGTACAGCCCCCGCTCGAACATCTCCTCGGTAGGCTCTATCACTTCCCCGGTCTCTTCGCCCAAAAGCACCGCCTCGCGCATGCAGCCCCGGCAAGCGCGCAGTATTTCCTGACGGCCACCGTAGTTCACGGCCACCACCAGCGTCATACCGTCGTTGTCGCGCGTCTTCTCCCAAGCCTCATCGAAAGCCTCGCGCGTCTCTGCGGGAAGCGCCGAGAGATCGCCGATCGTTCGCACGCGCACGCCCTCTTCATGAAGGCCGTCCACTTCGGCGAGCATGGTCTTGGCGAACAGATCCATCAGCCCCACGACCTCATCTTCGGGCCGCTTCCAGTTCTCCGTGGAAAACGAGTAGATGGTCAGATAGCGCACCCCAAGATCCGACGCGCAGCGAATGGCCTCTCGCACCGCCTCGATGCCGGCCTTATGGCCCTTCAGGCGATTCAGCGCGCGCTTCTTGGCCCAGCGCCCGTTGCCATCCATGATGATGGCCACCGACTCGGGAATCCTCTCCGGATCAAGCGCCCGAGGATCAACCCCCTCGGGCGGATCCGGAAATATGTAATCTAAATCCTTATTCATCCCTACCCACCGGTCGTTCGTGAAGCCAGTGAACCCCCTAGATCTCCATGACCTCGGCTTCCTTCTTCTTCAGAACCTCGTCGACCTCGGCAACGAACCGATCAGTCATCTTCTGGATCTCGGCCTCGGCCCGCTTCGATTCGTCTTCGGGAAGGTTGTCGTTCTTCACGGCCTTCTCGATCGCGGTGTTCGCGTCGCGGCGCGCATTGCGCACGGCCACGCGCGCTTCCTCGGCGTAGGTCTTGCACTGCTTCACCAGATCGCGGCGGCGCTCCTCGGTCAGGCTCGGGAACGGCAGGCGAATGACCGAGCCGTCGTTGTTCGGGGTCACGCCCAAATCGCTCTCGAGGATGGCGTGCTCAATGGCACGCAGCATGCCCTTGTCCCAAGGTTCGATGACCAGCAGATGGGCCTCGGGCGTCTTCACGCCAGCCATCTGGTTCACCGGCGTGGGCACGCCGTAGTAGTCCACCTTGCGATCGAGCACCATGGCGTTGGCGCGGCCCGTGCGCACGCCCATGAAGTTCTCCTTCAGCGCCGTGATGGCCTTTTCCATGCGCTCTTCCGCGCTCATCAGAATCTCGTCGATATCTGCCATGAGGGTTTCCTCCCTAATCACTCAGGGGCTCCTCCCCCTGAAATCCTTCTAGAATCCGCCACGAGCCTCGCGACCCGCGGCATACGCTCGTCCTCGCTGTCGCGCCGACAAGCGGCTCCAGCGCGGCCTGCGCCCCAGGCGCCTACTCGACCACCGTGCCCACCGGCTCGCCCTGCAGAGCGGCCTTGATGTTGCCCGGCTTGGTGAGATCGAAAACGATCATGGGCACGTCGTTGTCCATGCAAAGCGAGGTGGCCGTGGCATCCATGACATGCAGCCCCTGGCTCAGCACCTCCATATAGCTGATATGGTCGAACCGGTGCGCGTCGGGATTCTTCATCGGGTCGGCATCGTAGACGCCATCGACCTTCGTGGCCTTCATGACGCAATCGACGTCCAGCTCGCAGGCGCGCAGGGCCGCCGTCGTATCGGTCGTGAAATAGGGATTGCCCGTGCCGGCCGCCAAAATGACGACGCGCCCCTTCTCCAAATGGCGGATCGCTCGGCGGCGAATGTAGGGCTCGGACACTTCCTGCATATTGATGGCGCTCTGCACGCGGGAGAAGATGCCGTGGCGCTCGAAGGCGTCCTGCAGAGCGAGCGCATTCATCACCGTGGCCAGCATGCCGATGTAATCGGCCTGGGAGCGATCCATGCCCTCGGCCGATCCGGCCAGGCCGCGGAAGATGTTGCCCCCGCCGACAACCACAGCCAGCTGCACGCCATCGTGAACGATCTCGGCGATCTCCTCGGCAAGGTCATCGACCACTCGCGGGTCAATGCCGTACCCCTGATCGCCGGCGAGCGCCTCGCCAGATAGCTTGAGCAGCACGCGATCGTACTTGTATTCGTTCGCCATCGAGTACATCCCTTCGTCGGCAGGATCTTGTAAACGGATACATATTACCCGAAGTCCCTCGCCAACGCAGCGTCAGCCTTCCAAGATCAAAGAATTAGCTCAGTGCTGAGGCGCGAGCATAGGGGCTTACCCGAACCCTCTCCCGCTGAACCGCAAACCGTCGTGCAGACCACTGCGGGCAGAAACGCATATCGCGCAGACGCCAGGCAGCCACTCTTCCCGTGCGCCCATTCTTCAGAAATTGCCTAGTTATGTCATATATGACCTATGACTGATTCGTCATCAACGTACTCTTGGCCCCATGAACGACGAACAGGAAAAGGTGCAAGCCCGCATTCACTCGCTTGGTCAGCAGATCAGGGCGCATCGCATTGCCCAGAACCTTTCCCAGCAAAGGCTTGCCCTCATGGTGCACACCGACCAAGCCGTCATCGCCCGCATCGAGGCCGGCAAGCACAACACGGGCATCGCCAAATATATCGAAATCGCCGATGCCCTCGATGTTCCCTTGGGCGCCCTCATCAACTTCTAAGGTGAAGAACTTCCTCTCGCCCCCCCATCAATCGAGCGAGCGAGCGAAAGGCTCGTGCAAGCTCTTAAGCATCTTTCCCGTGTCTTTTTAAAGGAAAGATGACGAAAGACGCCTCGGCGACACCCGCCGGCTCGGTCAGTCCTGCTCCTCGCGAGCGGGCGGCTCGTACACGAGTAAATCGCCCGGTTGGCAGTGCAGCTCGCGACACAAATCCTCCAGCAGCGAGATTCGAATACCTTTTGAGTGATTGCAGCGCAAGTGGGAGAGGTTCACCGCCGAACGCCCCACCTTCTCCGACAGCTCGTTGACGCTGATGTCGCGGTCGGCCATGACCACCTTCAACTTCGACACAATAGGCATAGCATGCTCCCATCCGCCCAGAAAGCCGCTTTTTGCGTGTTCCTGCAGGCGCCCACACGGGCGCCTCTTCTCCGCGGCGGTACGGTAACCTCATAATGTATTTAATATACTAGCACGTTTTCAATAATTTTAAGGTGATAGTTTCATACCAGGCCGATAGCATTCGCAGCGGAGGGCAACTCTCCGCGACGCTTTTCCCGTTGTCTACTCGCTCACTTTCAGCCCGAACTCCGCGAGCATTTCATCGCGATAGGCAGCATCCTCGGAAACCCGCCTGGCATCGTCGAGGCGCCCCGCGTCCAGAAGGAGGCCGACGAGGGTTCCCAGCCTGTCCATGCCCTGCTCGATGCCCTGCTCGATGCCCCTGGCCTCTGCCCGGCGGCAGCGCATCTCGGTATCCTGCTCGTAGGTCAGCACCTTGGTCACCCACTCCCGGTCACGGTTGTACTCCTCCACGAGGGAGTCTATCTCGCGGGACAGCGCGCCGTCGGGCCGCCCCGTCGCCACGTAGTGTAGCAAATCGCGCAGGTCGGGGTCGGCGACATCCTCGGCGGCCGACGCATTGAACACGCGCCAGTGCGAGTCGTCCCCCGCGACCAGCTCCGGGGCCTCCAAGCAGACCCGCTCGATCGAGTAGACGGCCTCGCCCGCCCTGAAGGGGTCGGTCGCGCAGAAGAACACGACGAAGCTCTCCGGGAGCAGCCCGTAATCTTCCCCGGGGCCCAGCTCCGTCGCGTCGATCGCCGCCTGGTAGTAGCGCATCCGGCGCCCTATCCGGTCCTCGGGGGAGACCTGCATCTCGATGTCGAACACGCGGCTTCCCTCCCGCGCGAACACGTCCATGCGGACGCCGCGGCTCGCCGCCGCCGGCTCCTTCGCCTGCTCGGCGTTCAGGTAGGTTATCTCGCCCACCTCTATCCCCAGCGCGGCGCGCAGGACCTTGCGGCACACCTCCTTTTCGCATAGCACGCGGTTGAACATCCATCGATCGGAGAACTTCAGAAATCTCTTCGGCATGGCGGAATCCTCTCATCGGACATCACGATTCCCCAAGCCTACGACAGAGCGACCGCAGAAATGACGCGGGAATGCCCCGGTCAGTTCCCCGCGCCGACCGCACTTGTGCCGCAGCAGAGTCGCATCGGAGTCC
>OLSO01002036.1_pt1 | contig 13347 bp, 17 predicted proteins | sample 1672441 | NCBI WGS metagenome assembly OLSO01 (sample SAMEA3136686, study PRJEB25190) | human gut metagenome | biome: human gut; feature: human-associated habitat; material: faeces | place: Austria | collected 2013 | reverse complement strand
TTGTAAGTTATCCCAATTTAAAGTTATATTAAAGTCATTTATATTCATTGGTGTTATATGTTTCTTATGATGAACTATCTTTGCTAATCCTCCACATCTTTCACAAATATAATTCTTACTCTTCATAAATGAACTTCTACACTTAATCCATTGAATACTATTGTAGAAGCCTTTTGCATATTCTTTAGCCATTATTACTCCTTTATTTATATAATTTTTTATGCCTTGAATGTATTTTTACTATGAGAATGTTACCTCCCACCTACACCCCCTTAGCCATTGATACTATGCCATTTATTAACACCCTTAAATATCAATGTAACCTCATATAAAAAACATTACTTATTTAATCTAAATTAATATTTTATTTTCTTTATTGCATTATTTAATCTCTCTGTATCCATACCAATATAAGCTAATGTTGTTGCACTTGATTGATGTCCTAATGCCTTTTGAACTAATCCTATATCCTTCTTATTGTCCATATATAACCAATATGCAAATGTCTTTCTTGTTCCATGACACCCTAAGTTTTCTATATTAAAATACTCTTCTATCTCTTTCATAATCCTATAGGCTTGTGTCCTTGTTATTGGTTGATTAATTCCTTTCCTGCTCTTGATTAAATAATCATCATCTTTCATTTCTTCTGTATATTCATCAATTAATTTCTTTAATTCTCTATTTAGTGGAATATTTATCATCTTTCCTGTTTTTTGTTGCTTTATTTTTAAATTCCACTTTCTTCTTACATCTTTTACTTTTAAATTTAAAATATCGCTTATTCTGAATCCGCAATATATCCCTAATCCAAACATAATGGCGTTTCTTTGGTTTTCACCTTCTAAACTTTTCATTATATTTTTTACTACGCTCTTATCTTTTATAGGCTCTGTCATTACATCACCCCCATTTTTTTGACATATGTTCATAATTTAATTCTTGAATAAGTTTTACAACTTCTTTAAGGTCTTTATCTATATCTAAATCGCTTAAAATTATTTTTGTTATATCTGTGCCTATATATTTTCTTTCTCCAATATAACTATTTGTTTTAACTCTATATCCTAATTCATTTATGTAATTGGCTACTGCTCTTACACTTTCTAACTCTAAATATTTTTTAAATACTATAGTTTCAAAATTATCATCTTCTTTTATTTGAGATTTATTTTCTAGGATATTAATTATTTTTTCAATTTTCTGTATTTTTTCATTATGTTTTTTAATTATCTTTTCCTCTAGCTTCCTATATCCTTTTATTTTACTTTTTATTGCTTCACTCATTTTCAGTCCTCGCCATTGAACTTAATACCATCAAAAGGTTATTTATAGGTTTTTCATAATGCTCAAAATTTTGGTCATACATTGAACATATTAAATATCCTGCTAGAGTTTTAACTAATGGATTAATCGGTTGTTCTTCCCATCTTGAACCTGTTTTAGTTTCTAAATAATCTGGAATTGATTCTATCAATCCTACTATAAGTTCATCATCATCTTCAAAATCAACTCTTAACCTTGCTTTTGCTTCTTCCAATGTTAATATCATTTATTCACCTTCTTTATTAAAAAGGTGTCCAAATTGGACACCCCTTGCTTTTATTCTGCTTTTGATAATTTTATAAATGCTTCTGTAACTAATGGTTTAGTGTCTGCTATTGCTAATGCTCTATAATCAATTACTCCATATTTAAAGCTACTTTCTCTTGATGTTTCTACAACTATACCCTCTGGAATGTTGTAACCTAAGTAATTAAAGTTACCTAAGAATATATTGTCATCTGCTATATTGTCATCAATGATAACTGGCTTTCCTAATATGTAACCTATATTTTCATTCTTTGGATCAGCTATAAATATTGGTCTGCCTGTAGTATCTACAATTCCATAAATTGAATTATATAGAGTTGCATTATTCATAGCCCATTTAGCTCCTGCTGAATATCCTCTCTTTAATTTTGCTAACATTTGAGTTAAATCTGTGTAAGCCACTTTATCTGTAAATGTAAAACTATTTGCTCCATTCCATGTGATTCCTGTTGCAATTCCAGTTCCTTGACTTGCTCCAGTTCCATTTACTAATGAATCTGCTATACATTCCATAACACAATTCGTTAATTCTTCAATAATATAGCTTTCAAATGCTGAAATACTCATTTTCTTTGAACTTGCTGAAATAGAGAATATTTTTATTATTTCATATCCAGCAAATGAAACTTTAGCAATGTTTTCTGCTGGATTTTCTGAATCTACTTTTTCACCTTCTGTATGCCACTTTGCTTTTGTACTTGGTGTTCCAATAGGTACTGATATATTTGATGGAATATTAAAGCTTCTACAATGAGATATTAAACCTCCCATAGTTCTAGCTTTCTTAATTATTTCATTTAATGTATGAGTTGGTAGAATAGCAGCACTATTAGTTGTTGTACTGAATGAATCTGCTCTTTTTTCTATATCAACTATTTCCATTGCTCTTTTAAAAGTTCTTTCTTCTTCAACTGTTAACTTTTGCCCTAACATTGTCTTGAAAAATGCATTTCTGTATTCTGTACTTTCAAATACATCTCCTTTTACTTCTCCTGTTGATCCAGTAAAACTCATTCCTGTTATTGGATTAAATTGTTGTGTTCCTTGGCTTCTTTCTTCTATATTTTCCTTGGCTTGTTTTAAACCTTCTAGTTCAATATTTAATTCTTGAATATTTATATTAGGGTCTGTATTAATCAAATTCCCTATCTCTGCCGTTCTCTTTTCAATATCTGCTATGTTATGATTTCTATAACAATTAAATGCTTCTGCTATATTTTTAAATTTCATTTTAAATACTTCCTTTCAATATTTGATTTACTTTTATTCTTAATTCATCTTTTTGCTTGTCCCTGTCCTGCTCTGCTATTATTTGATTTCTAGCTTCAACTGATGTTGTTTGATAAGCTGGAAAGGGAACTACGCTACATTCATAAACTTTTTCTATTTTTGTTATTGTTCTAGTATTAGTTTTACTATCATAAAAACTGCCGTCTTTTGGTACTTTAAATGCAAAACTCATACCAGTTAAATCACCCCTGCATACTGCCGTATGTACCGCCTTGGCTTCTTCTGTGTTTGGCAAAACTGCCCTCATATGAAGCCCCTTATCATCAACACTAAATTGCATTGTCTTTGGTACTCTTGCAAGTGGTAATTTATTAAAATCATGATTATATAATAAACGTATATCGCTCAAGTCTGCCGAATCTAAAGCTCCACGTTTTATAACTTCTTTATAACTTCCCATAGGGTCATTAATTATTGTTTCTTGGCCAAATACAATTGGTGTTCCTATTAACTCCAATTCATTATTGCTCTGTATTTGGGTGTTTCTTATTTCCTTCATTATTTGCCCCCTTTTTATTCATTTGGTATTCATCTACTATTTCTGTATTAGCAACATTAAGTGTCTGCAACCTTCTGTCGCCATTTTCTACACTAGGTAGATTTAATATTTCTAATGCTTGATTTACTGTAAATAATCCTAATGGCATTAATTCCTTTATCATATTTACTTTTGTTGTATTACTCGCAAATTGTAATCTATTAGCTTCCATGATTATTGAATTACCAAAGGCTTGTTCCCTTATAGTGAATATTTTATCTGTCAATTCTAATGAAATTTGAACTCCTAATGCTTCTATTACACTTTCATAAAAAGCTGACCATTCATCTTCATTGTATGTGCTATTAACAATTTTTTCTGATACACCTAAGTAATCATATATCTTTTGTTTTATTGCTAACATTTGCTCACTATCAATAACTGCTCCTTTAATCTCTAAAGGTACATAATCCATTTTGCTATCTAATGCGGCTATTCCTCCATTATTACTTATAGATAAATAGTCCTTTATAAACTCTTCTTTTTCCTTCTTTAAATTCTCTGGGCTTAATATTTGGTTATATTTTAATAATCCCTTTATTGTTGCACTAGATTTTATTGAATTTGCTATACCTTCATTCTGTGTATGTGCCAAATCCAAAGTATTCAATATTGCCGTATTTGTATCACCTAATAAATCATTTGAATTATAAAATCTTCTTATGGTAAAAACATCTCTAAAAGGTAGTGTTACTTGCTTGCCTCCAGCAAAGAAGAATCTGCAATATAATTCTCCTGTTAAGTCTGTTAAGTATTCCATATTTACTGGACTTAATGGATATATACCTGTTAATTTCCCATTTTCATCTTTCTGTAAATAAGCAAATGCATTATTGTACAAATAATAATGAGTTACTATCTTGTAGATCATATCGTATGAAGTCATATATGGATTAGGTCTTACTTGCAATATTCTGTTTAAATAATTATCTCCATCTTTTCTATTTCTCTCTATTGTTACAACATGAACTGGCTTTAACTTAGCCACATTTCTTGCTATTGAATCAACGGCTGACCTGTAAATATCACTTTCATATGCATTGCCACTAAACTGAGTGAATATTGCTGGTCCACCATTCATTACTTCTACTCTGCTTTTTTCGGATTGTATTTCCTTTGAATCTCTTGTTCTAAAAATCTTACGTATGAATCCCAAACCTTATTACCCCCTTTATTTATCAATGCTTCTATTTCTTGATATGTTTTTGGTGCATTGGTTTTTTTCATTAACATATAATGAAATCCTAATCTAGTTGATACAAAAACATGAATATTTCTTTTAAAGTTTATTACTTCTCGCCCATTTTTTTCCCATATTTCTTCATGATTTAATGTATATGGCTTTATCATATCAACACCATTGTTTTTAGTTTTCCCAAACTTTTCCCACTCTTCTTTTTGGATTTCTTCTATCTGCTCTTTGCTATAACCTTTATCCATTAAATATTTTTCTATATATATATATTCGTCAAATATAGTAGTCTTATATGTTAATAATTCTTCTATTTTCCTATTTGAAAATATATTATCTTCAAATTCTTCTTTACTTTCTGCATATTGTATAAAATTAGAAAGCTCATATAAATTATTTAAAATATATGTTAATTTCCCTCTTGTTTTACCTGTTGCAAATATTCTTGTTGGTTTATTTCTTTCTAATTGTTCAAGTAAATATGTAGTTATTAAACTTGATAAATCAACATCTTTTTTTATAGCTTCTTCTTCTAATTCTTTTAATAACCCTTCTGCAATAAGAATTTCCTTTTTTACTGGAGTTCCAGCCATAATAAAATTACTCATATAATTTTGATACTCATATTGTCTTGGAAGATAAGGAATTATATCTTCTTTAACTTCTGTTATGTTTCCTGCATATCTTTTAAAAGCTAATTCAGTTCCTCTTTTTCTAAATTTGTGTAATTTATTGCTCATATAAAACGCTCCTTAATTTACCAATGTAATATCTTAATTTTATTTTATTCATTCGTAGACGCCGCGGGAAATTTTTTTTTTAAAAAAGGATAACGCCAATTTTGCGTTATCCTATTACCCCTTTATAAATAATATTCTATATGCTCTATTTCTTTTAAAAATTTTAAATTGCTTAATCCTGCTCTTAGACCTTCTCTAAAGTAGAATTCGCATAATTCTAGCCATTCAGCTGAAATAGAATCCTCAAACTCATTAATCAATCTTTGTTGCTCTTCTGTGGTATCTTTTTTTAAAGCTCCACGTATTACTTGTGTCATTAATTCTTTTTGCTTATACTCTATATTTTCATTTGTAAATGTTGCTTCTTCATTATTTACAATATTTCTAAATTCATTTTTTACTATTCCATTTACTATATTCTCTATATTTTTAATATTCATTATCTCACCACCCCAAATCTTTTATATATTACTGCTCCCTTTAGGGTTGGTATAACGTTATGAGAAGTACACTTCTCTATGTAATTTTTTAATGTATTAATGTTCATTGGTAATTAATCCTCCTTGAATTAACCACCCAATTAAGATATAATCTAATTAGGTTGAGAGTCTATCCTTATGGGTGGGCTTTTTTTTATTCTTCTTTTTTCTTATTATCTTCTTTTACTAAATCAATAACATACTTATTAACTGGTTTTCCATTTTGAGCTGCTGAAGTTTTAATTAATATTTTTTCTTCTTCTGTTACTCTTAATTCAAGTTTTCCTTTTGTTTTATTCATTTATCTCACCTCCTTGATTTTATTATAAGCCCGACAAACCCGACAGTCAATAGTTTTTTATTATTTTTTTAATTTTCCTAATAAAATTTTTTTAGTGGGTAATTGCACAAGGGGAAATTCCACTTATGCTCCATTTGTAATTAAAACAAATTAGAGCTGATTAAAATTGATATGAAAAAGCTAATTTAGCTTTTTCACTTTATTTATTAAATATTTTGAAAGAATTATTTTAAAATCAAAGTCTTGGCTATCAACTAATAACTCGACTATATATATTAATACTTGTATTATTACATTGGACAGTTTTGTCCATAGGGGTATGGTCAGTTTTGTCCATAGGAGTATGGACAGTTTTGTCTATACCTGTATTTTATTCATAATAAAAAGGGAGTAACAATTTGGAAACCCCTTTTTATAATTCCGTGGTTGCTTAAAATCACCTCGGATTATATTCTATAAAATAAGTTCTTTTAAAAGACTTGTTTTTAAGTCAAGGTCTTGACTATCAACTAATAACTCGACTATATATATTAATACTTGTATTATTATCTTTGACTTTTTTATCAATAGGGGTATTGATGAAAATATCAATACCCCTATTGATATTTTTCTCTATATCTAAATCCAAAGTCGTTTAAAGTAGCTTTAAACTTATTCATTTTGACTGCGAAAAATTTCGCTCTCCTATTTACTGTTCGTGGTTACTTAAAATCATCTCGGATCATTAACTAATAAATTCGAAATCCTTCAAAAGGATTTCGAATTAAAATGCATAGTATACACTTTAAAAATTCAGATGTCTTTAATACCAACATCTGAATTCCTCGATATTGATATTCCCAATTTTTAACTGGAAATTAACACTTTAAATTTTTATAAAGAGCATAAAGAGAAACTGCCCCCAAAAACTTTGTGGTACTAGGCAAAGCCTAGTGTTTCTATGGGTACAAAAAAATTTCCAAATGTCCCACTTTGGGACATAAAAACCGTATAGAAACCGTATCAAATCTTCCTAAGCTACACATATTTTTTGCAAAATAAAAACTGCGTCATTGTATGAAAATGAGCAGTTTTTTATTAAACCCTTGATATTACTAGGTTTTAACGAGCGGAAAATTTCGTTGGTTATAATTAACGCAGTTTTATAGGATAAAACACGCATTTTACTGCTGGTAACGGAAATTTTTCCGAGTTTCTAATAAAAAACAGGTGATTTATATTCACCCACTTTTAAATCAATAATATCTCGGTCAATTTGATTAACTAACATTTTCGCTGTCAATTAAATTGATAGCGAATTTCGTTATGTCTTTAAATCATAGCGGATTAAAATTTTATATTACAAAATATTATTATTATAATATTTTTATTACTTAATATTACAACAGTAATAAACTTTTGTAATATGGCTATTTTCTATATTACTAAATATTATTATTGTAATAAATTAAAAATATAACTCGATAACATTTTGTTATTGAGTTTATTATATTACTTAATGTTATCTAAAGCATATTTTAATAAACTACTAACTATATCCTGCCTTTTATATACCTTGTATTTATCGAATAGCTTTTCTAATTCTTTATATACTTCTACATCAATTTTAAAGGTTTTAGTTATCGTATTATCATAACTATTTATAAAATTTTTATCTGAACGGAGGTCTCCGTTTAGATGTTCTTTTTTTACAGAGTGCAAACTTGCACTTTGTAATGTTTCAAATTTCTGCTCTAGTAACTCAATTCTTTTTAAAATTAAATCTATATCTTTTGGATAACTAACCTTACTTTTATTTTTAGTGGCTGAATTTTCAGCTTTGATCTTTTTAATGGAATAATTTTGAGATGATATCGTATTTTGCGATTCTATGAAATTATTCTTTTCTTTCCCCATAAATGGGGAAAATCCTATTATTCTTTGTCCTGCTCTTGATGGTTCAAATCCATTAGCCTTAAATCTATTTAATATAGTGTTTTTTGATATTCCTAATTGCTTACATATAGCATTAAAATTATTATTCTCCTGTTTCAATTCATTGTTAAAATGGTCAACTTGACCCTTTACATCTAATTGATTAAATTCCTCTCTATTCATCTGTACCCCCTTATAATACATATATTACAAAAATAAACTATTATAATATATTATATTACTAAATATTACCATGATAATATATTCTTATTTTATGTAAAGACAGAAATATTTCCGTCTCCTATTTCTTGCTCTGCGAAAAATTTCGCTCACCTCAAAATTAGGTTATTGTATTATTAATTATAACTTTCGAAGTAAATCTAATTGACCTCGACTTCTTAAACGGTGATTTAAAATCACTATTAATATTTATCATTCATAATTTTACTTATGGTGCTAACTGATAAATTATATTTCTTTGCCTTTGATCTATAACTCCCAGTATCATTTTTAATCTGCTCTACTTGTTCAGCACTTAATTTTTTACCTTTTCTAAATACTATGTAACCATTTTTCCCTGAAGCTATAATCGGATTTGATATATAACAAGAATATTTCTCTAAAAATTTTCTTTCCTCTTCCGTAAAGTCCATATCTTTTGGAACTATATAAAATCTCTCAACAAATTGCTTTATTGTGTTATCTTTACCATTAGTTAATGAATATGTTACTCTCTCTACTTTATTATCCATTTCAATCCCCTTATGTTTATTTATTATAAATAATACTGTTTACTTATTAAAAATAATACAATAAAATTTTAAATAAAAAAAGATACGGGAGAATTTTCCCATATCCTAATAATCTGTATATAATTTTACTTGGTGCAAATTTGAGCCTAGCTCCTAAATAGAAGACTTTTTTATTTTTTATAATTACATTCATATTGATAAATTAAGCCGTAATCATTTGGGTTTACTTTCATGTTGCCAGGTCCTCTGTCATGGTCTTTTAAATACCATTTAGCATATGATTTTGGTATCATATAATCTATATATTCTGCTATTTCATAAACTATGAAATCTCTTCCTGGATTTCCTTCTAAAACTAAATTTAAATTATCATAGAAATCATATGCCAAATCTAACCTATCTAAATTATTTAACTCTTCTATGCTTCTAAGTGTTTTTTTTCCTGCATTAAAATACGTCACTACATTATGAGATATATAGTTTCCTAATTTTTGTGTAAAACTTCTTTTATTAAAAATATAATCAAAAGCCATACTCTTCCCCCTAATAGTAAGTTATTTTTATAGTCAAATAATGTTATTACTAATCATATAGAGATTCTGGAAAAAGACAACATACATATATTAAAGAGCCATTTTTTGACCACCCTAAGAATTAACCAATCTACTTACCTTTTTTCTATCTATATTTAACTTTCTAGCTATTTCTGAATTGTTTAATCCTTTTTCTTTTAACTCTAATATTTTTACCTTTAATTTTTTTAACTCTGCTTGTTTTGAAGTCAACCCTTCTGAATTTCTTCTCTTCTCTCTTCTTTGAGCATTATTATTCTCTTGTTTTATCTTTTTTGACTTTAACGTAATTAATTCTCTTTGTTCCTCTTCTGAAATCTCTAACCATTCGATAATAGTTTCGCTTTTTGGCAGTACCTTCTGTCCTTCTCTATGCTCTTCAACTTTTTTTAGTCCATTTCTTACAAATGATTTTAATTCAGCCAAAGAAGTATATTTTTTAGATTTAATTCTACTTGCTAAAACCTTTATTTCTTGTAATGTTTCCTCATAATTTGAATTATTAACTAGAATATAATATGTTGTATAAAACATTAAAAAACTATTTCTTATTCCTGTTAAATCATATTCCCTTAATTCTAATATCTTTTCTAAGTCCTTTAATCGCCCATAATTTAGCGTTGATTTACTCTTTAATAGTTTTATACCTTTTTTACTTTTCTTTTGTTCTGTAGCTTTCTGTGGCTTATATGGGGTATATATATTATATAACTCATATAAATCGTATAACTCATGTTCATTATTAACCAAACATTTTACTACTTTATCACTTTTTGAATTAATAGTTCCTTCTATTCTTAAAACTCTTGATGGGTCTTTTACTCTTTTATCAACTTCACCCATGCTCTTTAAAGAGTTTTTAAAAGTCTTAATTAAATAATTTTGTAATCTGCTCCAAACATTCATATTCTTTTTGCTTGTCCCTGCGTAATCCTTTATAAACCACTTAATATGTATTCCTCTTCCTGAAAAAATTATTTTATGTGGCTTTGGTATTACTTTTTCTTTAACTAAATCATTAATTAATTCTATTATTTCATCTGCATTATTTATTTTATCTATATCTATATATAAAGTTCTTAATTGTAATATATCTTTATTAGTTCTTGTGTATGTATTGCTTATAGTATTTTGAGTTGCGTATACATCATAATATCCACTATATTTATTAATCGTTTCTTCAAATTCATCATACTCAATACATTCTAATGGTTGTAATTCTCCCATCATACCAATATAAATATGTGTATATCCATTAAATAATCCTTTTTTATATTCTAGTTTTAATGCTCCCATGATTGTTAACCTCTCTTCATTTAGTTGAATAAAAAAAGCCTTCTAGGTATTATCCTAAAAGGCTTGAAAATTCTCTAACTAAATGCTATACTGTCCTTAGTTAAAAGGCTTCAATGCTTCTTAGGTAGTACGGTTACCTATTAAGTAACTTTTAAATATATTTGCAGTATATTTAAAAGTGCGAGGTCTTTTTTTATTGTTTAAATTTATTATACCATCACATTTCCAAATATTCCACTTTTTAATACTTATATTTTCAATAATTTTAATTTTCAAAATTAAATCTTTTTCCATCAAAACTGGCAATAATGTTTATTAATTTCTGTCTATTTTGCTCGTAAAATAATTTATCTCCAGTTAAAAAGTAAATACATAGTAAACTTAAATCTAACATTTCAAATGGATCACTCGACTTATTTATATCAATTCTTACTTTTTCACTAGCTTGTACCATTTCAGAATAATAATATTGTTTTGCTTTTCCTTTACGTTCTATGTAATTAGCTCTTGAATTTTTTTCCATAATATTTCAACCTTTTCTTTTATAAATTATAATGCTCTTATAAACTCTTCATAATGCTCATATAAACCAACATAAGCATCTAACATTGAAGCTACTCCATCTATACGTTGTTTTGCTGATTGATTTTTAATTGGTACTATATTCCCGTTTCTATCTTCATAAACTCCTGTATTAGTTAAGCACCATTTTAAAATTGGATTATTATTATAGTTAATCTTTTTTGCTTTAAGGTCTGCTCCTAATTGTTGCATTGGTAGACTCAAAGTTTTTGCCCCTTGAATACATCTTTCCATTTTAAAGCCATGAGCTTTCATTTCTTCAACCCAATACTTAGCTGAATAATTATCATAATAAATCCATAAAGGTGTTATTCCATAATTATTTATCATTTCAATAAACCAAGCCGTAATATCACTATAATTAATGCTATTACCATTACATAACCTTATTAATCCTCTTTCTAACCATTTATCATATGGTATTTTTTCAATCTTAACTCTTTCATTGAAATTTTCACTAGGTAACCAATACATTTGATGTATGTATCTTTTTTCTATTTCCTTTCCTGTTTCCTTATCTATTTCTTTATTTATAAATAATAATGTTGCACAAGTTAAATCTGTTGTTATGGATAAATCCGCTCCCCCTATTGCATAGAAATTTTTAAAATTTTCTATATCAAAAGTTTCTGTATTATTAATATCATCAAAGTTTAACCATGCATTGCTTAAAGTATTTCTTATATTAAAATCTTTAGTTAATACTCCGCTTAAATCCTTTGGACTATTCTTTGCTTTTTCTACTTTCCTTTTTAGGTCATCTAGCTTTTTTATTGCTCCTAATGATGGATTCGCTTTACTCCAGCAATTTTCATCTAGCCATTCCTCCTTTTTATCTAATTCATATATTATTGGCAAAAATGTATCATCTTCGAAAGTTCCATCTACAATATTGCATGAATACTCGTAAATATCATCAAAAATACACTCTCTTACTGTTCCAGCAGTAGTTATCATTATTAATAACGGTTGCCTTCTTGCAGATTGTGATTGTTGCATTACCTCATATAAATTTCTATCTTTCACGCCATGTAATTCATCTATAATTACACAATGTGCATTTAATCCGTCTAATGTATCAGAATTTTTTCCAAGTGGTTGGAACTTACTCATAGTTAAAGGAAAATATAAATCACTCTTTCTCTTCTTGATATGCTTTGATAGATAAGGGCTTTGGTTTATCATATTTAAAGTTTCGTCAAATACTAACTTTGCTTGGTCTTTCTTTGTAGCACATGAATATATTTCTGCTCCTGCTTCATTGTCTGCTATCATCATATAAGCGGCTATTCCACTAAGCATTGTTGACTTTCCATTTTTCCTTGCTACATAAAACATACTTTCTTTATATCTTCTTAAATTAGTTTCTTTATCTATAAATCCAAATAATGCTGATATATAAGCCTTTTGAAATAATTCTAATATTACAGGCTTTCCAGCCCACTCACCTTTACTATGTTTACAAAATGTTTCAATAAATTTTATTGGTCTTAATGCTCTTTCTTCATCAAATATATATTTGTCTGAATTGTAAATATCATTTACCATTTTTTCATATTGCTTGTACACTCTATTAGATACAACATATTCACCAGCTTTTATCTTTTCAAAGTATTCAATAACATAATTCATTATTGGGGTTGCTCCTTTTTGGCTTTCTTCTTTTTAGGCTTCTCCTTTTTTTGTTGATTATTAATAAACGTTATTAATGGATCTGCTTCTTCTACTGGTTTAACTGGTGGCAATAAATCTACTAATTGCTTTGATAAATTACTGTAATTTTTTAATGTTGTATTATATCCCTTTAATGCTGGATTCTCTCTTAAAAATTCTTGTTGCCCTTGCTTAAATAATGTTGTTGTTCCTTGTGTTTCAACTTCTTCTTTTAATTTATCTAAAGTCCTTTGAATGAATAAAAGTTCATTATAAATATTTTGTGCTATTGGTAGCCTATCTTTTGGAATTAATTTTAAAACTTTTTTAACTTGCTTCATCTCTTTTGATATCTCTTCATTTTTCTCAAACATTTCTTAAAATCCACCTACTTTCTTTGGTTTGCCCTACCCTAAAATTAAAAATTTCTTGGAGGGGTTTAATT
>OLSO01002035.1_pt1 | contig 13348 bp, 9 predicted proteins | sample 1672441 | NCBI WGS metagenome assembly OLSO01 (sample SAMEA3136686, study PRJEB25190) | human gut metagenome | biome: human gut; feature: human-associated habitat; material: faeces | place: Austria | collected 2013 | reverse complement strand
CACCTATGAGCAAGCTCATGTGGGCTTAGACCTTTTGACCCTGGCATCATAAAAAAAAAAACCGTACATCCATTATAGAATGTACGGTCCTTTTTTGTAAAGATGAAATACGCTGTCAGGCAGCGGATAGTATCGAAGATGGTGCATGTGAGCTTATTTGTCGCTTAAAAGCTCCTTCGCACTGGTCAGCAGTCCCGCCATGTTCTGAATTTCGGACGGAATGATGATCTTTGTAGACTTGCCGTCCGCAACCTTTTCCAGAGCCTCCAGACTCTTTAAACGAAGTACAGAATCATCCGCTCCTGCATCCTTGATGAAACGCAGACCGTTTGCAGTCGCCTGCTGGACTTTCAGGATTGCTTCCGCTTCACCTTCTGCCTCACGGATCATCTTTTCTTTCTCTGCTTCTGCGCGCAGGATTGCAGACTGTTTTTCTGCCTCTGCTTCCAGAATTGCGGATTCCTTTTTACCTTCTGCTACCAGAATGGTAGATTTCTTTTCACCTTCGGCACGCAGGATCGCTTCACGGCGTTCACGCTCTGCCTTCATCTGCTTCTCCATCGCATCCTGAATTGCTGCGGGAGGAATGATGTTCTTTAATTCGACACGGTTTACCTTAATGCCCCAGGGATCGGTTGCGATATCCAGGGATGCACGCATCTTGGCATTGATCGTTTCACGGGAGGTCAGTGTCTGATCCAGTTCCAGGTCTCCGATGATGTTACGCAGGGTTGTCGCGGTCAGGTTTTCAATCGCCATGATCGGATTTTCAACGCCGTAGGTAAACAGCTTGGGATCTGTGATCTGGAAAAAGACAACGGTATCGATCCGCATCGTAACGTTATCCTTTGTGATAACGGGCTGAGGCGGGAAATCCGCTACCTGTTCCTTTAACAGTACACGCTTTGCAACCTTATCGACAATCGGCACTTTAAAGTGAAGGCCAACGCTCCAGGTATCCTGATATGCGCCGAGACGTTCTACGACATAAGCCTGCGCCTGCGGTACGATCTTGATGCAGGACGCTACAATTGCAATTGCAAGAATTAAAATAATGAGTATTACCAATCCACCTATCATAATTACCCTCATTTCCGCGGTCTTACCGCATGTTGTCAGCAGTCTCTCTGCTGTTTGTTACAGGTTCTTCTGTTTCGATCTCGTCCGGAACAACGATCAGCTTCACGCCGTCGATCTTTTTTACAATGACGACGGTACCCTCTTCAATCGTCCCCTCAGTTTCCTGAGATCTTGCTGACCACTCCATGCCTTTGAGCGTAACCTGTCCGCAGCTGTGCAGGTTATCAATCCTGCCGGTCACGATACCGCGTTCCCCAAGCATGCTGTCCACATTGGTCTTCGTCCTTCCAACATTGAAATAGCGCATGGCAACCGGTCTTGTAAAAACAAGCATCAGCACGGACACTACCAAAAACAGGATGACCTGCACCAGAACCGGCGCACCACAGGCAGCTGCAATCGTCGCAACAAGAGCTCCGGCTGCAAACCAGATTGTCGTCAGCCCCATCGTCGCAAGCTCAATCAGCACAAGTAAAATCAACAGAGCCAGCCAGGCAAATACTTCCGTCATGTAACTCCTCCTTTCCTGTGACTTATGACTATCATACTACAAAAATCATGCCCCGTCTACCAAAATACATGATGTCCGATCACAATACCTTCCCTGCTTCCTGCCCGCCTAAAATGCGTCGCTATTCCAACCGGGGTGCTTCCCGCCATCGCTTCCTGTGCCGCCTGCAGGCAGCTTGCCTTGATCTTTCCACTTGCGACAACGCGTCCAACCTGTCCGCTTCCCGCCGGTGTAAACTGTCCCGAAGCATAGATAACTCCCTTGACCGTATTCGGATAAGCGCCGCTTCTGACCCGATTCATCACGACTGCGCCGACAGCTACCTGTCCTTCGTAGGGCTCTTCTCCCGCTTCACACTGAATGAGCGCCGCCAAAAGCACGCTGTCGTCCGCAGCCAGTGCAGCAGCCTTGTTCGCTTCCTTTTCCGCCTGCGCTGCCTTTTCCTTCTTCTGTTTCTGTGCGGCAGCTTCTTTTTCCGCCTGCAGTCTCACAGTTTCCGCTTCCTCGCGCGCTTTTACCTGCTCAACCGTCTCTCCGTAATCGATTTCAAAATCAACCTGGACATATTCCGAAGACACATATCCGGTCTTTCCGCCGTAATTGATCGCAACCCAGTCCGCCGTGATTTCCTGATCCTCGCTGAAACGGATCTGCTCTTCATCCACGACCTCATACTTTGCACCTTCTTCCAGCAGATCATAAATCGCAGCATCTCCTGAAGGTTCTTTCCGGATTCTCAAAGCGCCTGTTTTGGTCGTTGCCACAATCCGTCCCGCGTCTTTTGCCTCTTTCCGCGCTTCTTCCCCAAACAGCAGATAATCGTTATTCGCCCAGCCGGTCAGTTCGCCGGACTCAAGCTTTGTCCAGCCGTCCTTTTGTTCCAGCACTGTACCGCCACAGTCTGCATACAAATACCCTGCAAGCTCTGCCTCGCTGTCCGGTTCCGTCCTGACATTCAATACATTCTGGACGCTCGTCATCACGATCGTTCCGGTCAGGTCGTCCATTTTCGTTCCATCGCCGGACGAAGCCTTGGTTTTGCTGTCCGCACTGTCGGACGCTACATCCGTTCCCTGCCCGCCGACTGCGGCGATCGCTGTATCTGCCGCATCATTTTGGGATGCTGCGTTCTGACTGACCTGTTCCTTATCCGCTCCTGTCAGCCACGCCTCCACGCCAACGCCCTTGTGCCAGTGCGCGCTTTTGCTCGATTCTGCCTCTGCCTGCAGACTGCTTCCGGCCGTCCACAAAAAGACGACTCCCAGCGCTGCAGCCCGCAGCCAGTGCTTCCCCCTTTTCTCACATTTTCTGCTCCAGCCCATAAATCGATGATCCTTTCTATCCCCTCATATCCGCAGACAGTAACGATAGCTGAGCCTCCATTGATTTTCCGCGCCTTTGGCGCTCCCAAAATCGGCTCATCAAATGTTACAATTATATTACATGATTAGCGTCATCATATCAAATCCGTCAATTACTGTCAAGTGTGCGCCCTGCGAGGATTCTATTGTCATGAATACAAAAAAGGCGTGTGAAAAACAATCCTTTTCCACATGCCTTTTTTCGCTCTTTTTCTGTCAGAAACGATGGATTCTTATCATCTTCTGACGATTCCCTTACAATGCTGTTGAGACAAATGCCCCGGCTATGATACTGTTTTAGTAAAAAACGTGATGTCCGATTACCTGTCCGGAACGACCGTTATTTCTTCTGAAAAACAGCTTGCCGCCGACCGGCTGTGCACCGGCTAATGCTTCGATTGCTGCCTGATAGCAGGCTGCATCTGCCTTGTCACTGCTCAGTGCCCTCTGCAGCGAACCGTTTCTAACAGGGGAAAACTGTCCTTTTGCGTAAACAACCTCGGTGATCGTATTGGGCTGCGATGCACTCTTGACGCGGTTCATGATGACATTGCCTACCGCAACCTTACCAACGTAGGATTCACTGCCTGCTTCACAGTAAATAATATTTGCAAGCAGTTTTAATTCCTCTGCGGATACCGCTGCGGTCTGGGCTGCCAAAGCTGCCTGCTGGGCTTCGGCTGCGATGCGTGCTGCTTCCTCGGCTGCTGCCTTTGCCTGCGCTTCCGCTTCGATGCGTGCTGCTTCCTCGGCTGCCTGTACTTCTTCTATCTCATTCTGTGCTGCTTTACTCGCCTCTGCCTGTAAAGCTGCTGTTTCATCCTGCTGTACTTCTTCCTCTGCAAAGAATTCATCTTCGGATGCTGTCGCTCCTGTCCGTTCAGCGATCACCTGCTCATTGGCTGCAACAGCCTCTTCGTTGGAAATCTCTGTCTCGACCAGATTTTCAGCCGGTACCCATCCTGCAATTTCTCCCGCCTGGATCTGCACCCAGTCGTTGTACTTTGCAAGGATCGCCACATGACCGTCCTCCATGACCTGACCAACCACCGCAGACGCTGTATTTGCTTCTGCATGAATGTCCAGCATGTCTTTCGCATCAATGACACCGATACCACTTGCCATAGCGGTTGTCGTATATGCACCCATCATCATAACAGATGTTAAAATGCCGACTGCACTACGAAACAACTTTCTGCCTTTTCCGTTCATTCTTACCTCCATAAATCTTACTCTGCTTCCCCAGCCATTCTGCCGGTGAAATTCAGGAGCTTTTGTGGGACGCTCCTTGTTACAGAGCTGTTTCAATTGTTACAAACTTATTAACAATTGTTACGCATGATATGATAGCAATATTACAATCAAATGTCAAGTCGTTCGCCCGGAACCACAAATTTCCGTTAGTTCCCCACAAAGGTTTTTCTTCTATTGTGATATTTTTACAACAAACCTCCGAAATCATCGCCTTTTTCTTACTATTTTTCAAAGTTTTCAACAAATACCGCTTTAACATAGTAAATTCTCTTTTCATAAAAAGGACAGCCATTTTCTGCGGTTTTTTCGATTTTTTATCAAAAAAAGAAGACCTGACGGGATTATTTTTTCCATCAGATCTTCCTTTATTCCTGTTTTTAACATTTTTGTAACAAACTATTTTACAGGCTTCTGGACTTTTCCACCGCAGTGATGACCGCATCGGTCACTGCGCCGCGGAAGCCTTTTTCCTCTAAAACGCGTACCGCCTGAATCGTGGAGCCTGCCGGGGAGCAGACCATATCCTTTAACTCTCCCGGATGCTTTCCGGTCTCAAGCATCAGTTTCGCGCTGCCGAGCACAGCCTGTGCAGCGCATTCATATGCCTGGCTGCGCGGCATGCCTTCCGCAACTGCACCGTCTGCCATCGCCTCGATCAGCATAAAAATCCAGGCAGGCGCACAGCCACTAACGCCGGTCAGCACATCCATCAGGCGTTCCGAAAGCTCAACCGTCTTGCCGAAACTGTCCAGGACAGCCACCGTTTTTTCTTTCATCTCAGGAGTTACCCTGCTGCCATAGCAGACTCCGGTACAGCCTTCCCCGACCAGCGCCGGCGTATTGGGCATCGCACGCACAAACGGAAGCGGCGCACAGAACTGCTCTTCCAGCCACGCAAGGCTTTTGCCTGCCGCAATGCTCAGAATCGTCTTACCGGTCAGGTCAATGTCGCTGATCTGTCCGATCACTTTCTCCAGAAACTGCGGCTTTACGGCAAGAATCAAAAGCTCTGCCTGCCGCGCGGTTTCCAGGTTATCGCCTGTCACCGTGATGCCAAACATTTCATGCACTTTGCTTTCCGTCTCCGCCGTTTTTGCAGAACCGTAAATTTCCTCCGGCACAGCCAGGTGATTTCTCAAAACTCCTCCAATCATCGCCTGCGCCATATTTCCAAGTCCGATAAAACCGATTTTCATCTGTGCCTCTCATTTCTGCGCACGCTTTTTGCGCATGTCGAGTTTGTGTCAAGTGCGCGCAGACACAAATCCCGAGCTTGAAAAATGTTATTTTTCAAGCTTCGACTTTCTTTCAAATCGCCCTCTGCCGATGCGCTTCATACATCAGAATCGAAGACGCCACCGCTGCATTTAACGACTCCACTTTGCCCTCCATCGGAATCCGGATATAACAGTCCGCAAGCTCTGCAGTCTCTTCCCGCAGGCCGTTGCCCTCGTTACCGATCAGAAATGCCGTCCCCTTTGTGTAATTCTGACAGGCATAGGAATTTTTCCCGCGCAGATGCGCCGCGTATACGCTGACACCCGCCCGCTGTACCTGATGAACCGCCGCCGCAAAATCGTCCGCATAATAAAACGGAACGCGGTAGATGCTGCCCATCGTTGAACGGATAACCTTCGGGTTGTACAAATCGACTGTATCCCGGCTCATGATAATCCCGGAAACGCCTGCGCCCTCACCGGTTCGCAGCATCGTACCGAGGTTGCCGGGGTCCTGTATATTTTCCAGAAGCAGAAACAGCGGTGCTTTGTCCCGCAGCATTTCTTCTATATTATAGTGAAACTGTTTCAGCACGCATAAAACACCCTGTGGCGTGCAGGTATCCGATATTTTAGAAAAAACGCTGTCGGAAACGACTTCGTAGCCAACCTCTTCCAGATGCTCCCTGCAGCTGCACTTTTCCAGAAAGGATTCCGAAACATAGACCTCCTGCAGCTGCTCTCTCGGTGCTTCCAGAAACATCTTCACACCCTCTGCCAGAAAAACGTCCTCCGTTCTGCGCAGCTTCGACTTTTGATTCAATTGTACCAGCCTTTTGATCCGGCTGTTGGATGCTGCAGTAATCATGCAGGTTCCTCCGTTGATCTTTATGAAAACGCACAACGGCCACACACGTTTCGTGTGCAGCCGCCCCTTTGCGTCCTGTATCGTCAGGTGGCCAGCGCTTTGCTGACCTGATAATGATATTCGGGAATCTCTTTCTGCATCGCAAGCGCTTCCTCGATATCATAGTCTACAAATTCGCCGTGTTTGTAAGCCACAACACGGTTCGAGCTGCCTGCGCAGAGGATGTCTGCCGCATAAGCGCCCATGATAGAAGCATAATAACGATCCAGACAGGTCGGGCTGCCGCCTCGCTGCATGTACCCCAGGATGGTTGCTCTGGTTTCCACACCCGTTGCTGCTTCAATTCTCTTCGCCATGGAAGTAGAATGACCGATACCTTCTGCATTGATGATCAGATGGTGCGTTTTGCCCTTTTTCCGGTTGTTGATAATATTGTTAATCAGCTGCTGCTCGTCATAGTCGTACTTTTCGGGAAGAAGGATATCCTCCGCGCCGGTGCCGACGCCGCACCACAGTGCGATATAACCGGCATTTCTGCCCATTACCTCGATAATACTGCAGCGTTCATGTGAAGATGAAGTATCCCTTACCTTATCGATTGCCTGCATCGCGGTATTGACTGCCGTGTCGAAACCGATCGTATATTCGGTACATGCAATATCCAGATCGATCGTGCCCGGCAGACCGATCGTATTGATCCCAAGTCTGGACATCGCCTGCGCACCTCTGTAAGAGCCGTCGCCGCCAATAACAACCAGACCGTCGATGCCGTGTCTGCGGCAGATCTCCGCGCCCTTTTTCTGTCCGGCTTCGGTCTTAAATTCCAGACAACGTGCGGTTCCCAGAATCGTACCGCCCTTCTGGATGGTATCCGAAACGCTGCGGGCATCCATATCTATGATTTCTTCATTTAACAGGCCCTGATAGCCTTTTTTTATGCCTTTTACTTTGACGCCGTTGCAAATCGCTTTCCGAACAACCGCACGGATTGCCGCATTCATACCCGGCGCATCTCCGCCGCTTGTAAGAACTCCAATTGTCTTTATCTTAGCTGCCATTGTTCCTCCTGTCTGCCGCTGCGGGCTGGACTTCAATCTTAAGATTTCAAAATCCGTAAAACCATTTTTTATTTTAATCGAAACGGGCTTTCTTTTCAATGGTTTTGTGAAACTTACATCAGCTTTACGTTTTCTTCTCCAAACAACTCTTCCAGCTGCTTTAAAAGCGCCTCGTCCCCATGAACGGTCTGATTCGCCCCAAGCTGCTTCATCGCGCGCGGATTTTCCACATAAATCACCACGGTATCCTTGCCGTCAGAAGCTGCGATTGCCGAAAGCAGCTTTTTTTCCTGCTGCTGATAGGCTTCCATCGTCGGAAACTTAATCCAGAGCTTTTTGGGGATTTCGTCAAACGTCTGCACGGATTCACAGATCAGCTTCGCGTCTTTGTCCTCCTCTGCGGAAACGCGCCCCCGCAGGAGAACCTTTTCATCCTCCATCAGCTTGCTGCCGTACTGCTCATAGGTTTTCGGGAAAACGATAACTTCAATCGTTCCAACCAGATCCTCCACCTGTAAAAACGCCATCACCTTATCGTTTTTGGTATATTTGATCTTCTTTTCCTCGATAATTCCGCCGATAACCGCCTTTGCTCCGTCCTGAATATGGACGCTGTTTGTCTCCTCATCCAGCATAAAATCTGCTGTCGTATTAGAAATATTCCTGCGCCAGAGCTGCTCGTATTCCTGCAGCGGATGCCCGCTGACATATACACCGAGCACTTCTTTTTCAAAGGTCAGAAGAATTTCCTTCGAATATTCCCCGACATCCGGGAAGCGGATTTCATAGTTTTTCTTTTCCGACTCGTCCACCAGATCGAATAAGGAAAGCTGTCCCGCCATATTATTTTTCCGATTCTGCTGATTCTGATCCATCAGCTGCACAAATACGCTCATAAACTGCTTGCGTGTTCCCTCAAGGCTGTCGAATGCACCCGCTTTGATAAAGTTTTCCACGTTGCGCTTATTGACTTCCGTATCGGACATTCTGGATAGAAAATCCTGCAGGTTTTTGAACACGCCCCGCTGCTTCCGCTCTGCGATCACCGCGTCCGCAACCGGATGTCCTACACCCTTGATCGCAGTCAGTCCGTACCGGATTGATTTTCCCGATACCGAAAATCCCGGCTCTCCCTCGTTGATATCCGGCGGCAGAATCGCGATTCCCATCTGGCGGCAGACCAGAATGTATTCCGCCACTTTTCCGGGGTTATCGATTACAGAAGTCATTAGGGACGCCATAAATTCCACCGGATAATAATATTTCAGGTAAGCCGTCTGGTAAGCGACAACCGCGTAGCATGCAGCGTGGGACTTGTTGAACGCGTATTTTGCAAAATCCATCATTTCCGCGTAAATTTCCAGACCGACCTTTTCCGGAATGCCCCGGGCCACACAGCCGGGCACGCCCTCTTCGGGATTGCCGTAAACGAAATTCGCCCGTTCTTTTTCCATGACAGACTGCTTTTTCTTGCTCATCGCACGACGAACCAGGTCGCTTCGTCCCATCGTGTAGCCGCCAAGGTCGCGCACAATCTGCATAACCTGCTCCTGATACACGATACAGCCGTAGGTCGGAGACAGGATCGGTTCCAGCTCCGGACAGGAATAGGTGATTTCGTCATGATTGTTTTTTCCTTTAATATATTTTGGAATAAAGTCCATCGGCCCGGGACGGTACAGGGAAATACCCGCGATGATATCCTCCAGGTTCTGGGGCTTTAGCTCCTTCATGAAGCTTTTCATCCCGCCGCTTTCCAGCTGGAACACGCCGTCCGTCCTGCCGGTGCAGAGCGAATCCAGCACTTTTTTATCGTTATAATCCAGATGCTCCATATCGAGCTTCACACCGGTGTCATGCTCAATCATCTTGACCGCGTGGTCGATTACTGTCAGGGTTCGAAGCCCCAGAAAGTCCATTTTTAACAGTCCGAGCTCCTCCAGCGTCGTCATCGTAAACTGCGTTGTGATCGAACCATCCGACCCTCGTGAAAGCGGTACAAAATGATCTGCCGCCTCCGGACAGATCACAACCCCTGCTGCGTGCATCGAGGTGTGGCGCGGCAATCCCTCCAGCCGTTTACTCATATCAATCAACACGTGCACCTGTTCATCGCTCTCGTAGAGCTTACGCAGCTCTGCATTCATTGACAGTGCCTTATCAATCGTCATGTTCAGCTCGTTCGGGATCATTTTTGCAATCGAATCCACAAAGGAATACGGCAGATCCATGACACGCCCGACGTCGCGGATGACACCCTTTGCCGCCAGCGTACCGAATGTGACAATCTGCACAACCTTTTCTTTTCCATATTTGCGTCCGACATAATCGATGACCTCCTGTCTGCGTTCATAACAGAAGTCGATATCGATATCCGGCATGGAAACTCGTTCCGGGTTCAGGAAACGCTCAAACAGCAGGCTATAACGGATCGGATCAATATTCGTGATATGCAGGCAGTAGGAAACGATGCTTCCAGCTGCACTTCCACGTCCAGGTCCTACCGGAATACCGTTTTCTCTGGCATAGTTGATAAAATCCCACACGATCAGGAAATAGTCCACATATCCCATGCGCTTGATAATACCCAGCTCGTATTCCAGACGCTTCTGCAACGTGCCGTCGTCCTCCGGATAGCGCTCTTTCATGCCGTCAGTGCACAGCTTGTTCAGATATCCCCAGGAATCATAGCCCTCCGGCACATCAAAATGCGGCAGCTTCGTCTTACCAAACTCGATTTCCACATGACAGCGGTCTGCAATTCGCTGTGTATTTTCCACTGCCTCCCACGCATAGGGAAACAGTCCCTTCATCTCTTCTTCGCTTTTGACGAAATACTGACCGCCCTCGTAACGCATCCGGTTTTCGTCGGAAAGCTTTTTGCCGGTCTGGATACACAGAAGGATATCGTGGGGCTTTGCGTCCTCCGCATAGGTGTAGTGCACGTCGTTCGTGCATACTAACGGAATGTCCAGTTCTCGCGACATCTGTAAAAGCGCCATGTTTACGGTCTGCTGCTCCGGAATCCCATGATCCTGCAGTTCCAGAAAATAATTATCCTTCCCAAAAATCGACTGATACTTTAATGCGCATTTTTTTGCTTCCTCCGGCAGTCCTTTCTGGATATAGCGCGGCACTTCACCTGCAAGGCACGCAGACAGCGCGATAATTCCCTCGTGAAATTCCTCCAGAACCTCCATATCGACACGCGGCTTGTAATAGTACCCCTCCGTAAAACCGCGGCTGACGATTTTGCTCAGATTCGCGTAACCAGTATTATTTTCCGCCAGAAGCACCAGATGGTAATACCGGTCATCCCCGCCGGTAATCTCCCGGTCAAAACGGGAATTGGGCGCAACATAGACCTCACAGCCCAAAATCGGATTGATACCCTCTGCCCGCGCCGCACGGTAAAAATCGATCACACCGTACATTGCGCCATGGTCGGTAATCGCCGCAGCCGTCATGCCCAGCTCCTTGACTCGTTTTACATATTCTTTGATTTTATTGGAACCGTCCAGCAGGCTGTACTCTGTATGGACGTGCAAATGTGCAAATGCCATATTTTTGTAATTTCCTATTCTTGTTCTGTCTGAGTTTCCTTTGCTGTCCCATCGGGCGCAGAGAAGTCAAAGGCAGGGCTTTCTGTCCCGTTTTCTGACTTTTTCCCGCTCTTTGTCACAGACCTCGTGCCGATGCTGCCTGTCCGGTCGGATGCTGCCGCATTGTTTTCACTGATGCTGTCTGCTTTCCGGTCAGATACAGCGCTGTTTTGGCTGACTGCGTTTTGTCCGGACACATCACCGCTTTCATGAACCTCTTTTACACTGCCTTCTCCGCTGTCTGTCAGTACAAGTCTGTCGTTTTCCACTTTCCATGTCTCGTACCAGCTTCCTTCCGCGTCCGAAAGGTTGACATGAATCCTATCGTTTTCCCCGGATAAAATCTGTATTTTCCCGGAATCTGATCCAACCTGCCGCAGGATACTCTTTAACACTGCTTTGCCGTTTTTATACTGTAACAGCTCTTTTTCACGGATTTCTTCTAATCGATACTCTGTCAGTGTGCGCAGGCTGATGTCATAATATCCCGGCGCGGCTTCTGTCCCGGCAGTCCATGCCATCAGATCGCCGTCATCGTCCAGCTCAAAGTGCCCCATCTGTTTTAACAGGCGCACTGCTCCTTGCTCCTGCACGCCAAACAGCATGTCGCTGACGCCGGACACTTCGTAGCCACGATACAGCACAAAGGCGCTTCCCAGCTTTTCCAGCTCCTTAAAGGCAAAATTCTCTTCTTCCAAAACTGCGCCGTCCGCGCCGACAAACCACAGGTCGCATACCGGCGCGCCGAAGGCTCCGTCGTACCTACCGATCGCCGCAAACGTTTCTTTTTTGCCGTTCCCATCGTAATCCGCCGTCTCTGCAAAACACAGCGCATCGTCCGGGTACTCCTGTACCTCCAGAATCTGTGCAACCGCCTGATTGACCGCCGCGCGGGCTGTTTTCTGCACTTTATCCAACCGGTTTTTCGTAAATTCGTTTGGAATATCCTCCAGGCTCTCCAGTGCTTCTTCCTGCTCCAATCTCGACGGGAAGAAAAATCCATCCCCGCTGATCGTCTCCGATGCTTTGGTCAGCTTTCCCTGATCCAGGCTGCTGATACACCAGCTGTACTTCGCAACCGCATGATCGATTCCTTCTTCCTGTCCGACCGACTGCCCGACTTTTCTGCAGCGATAGGCGATTTTATCCTCTCCAATTGCATAAAACCAATAGGTATATTCTGTATTTTCATCCGTCTGCGTGTAGAACTGCTCTTCCAGCTTTTCCTTCCACGCCTGTGCCTCTTCATCCGAATCCTCTGCAGACACATACGCCAGATATTCCGACGCTGTCAGCTCCCGATACGAACGCTCTGCAAATCCATCCGCTGTTCTTTCATAATAAACAGGAACCGTTTCTTCTGCACTGTCCCATTCCGAAACAAGCGGATCGTACACAGTCTTCTCCGCAGGATAAAACGTACAAACGCCGTCCTTTGTCGTTTCGATCGTCTCGGCATCCTCCAGAAGCTTTTCGCACTTTTGATCTTTTACCGTCCAGACAGCCGCCTGTTTTTTGCCGGAGACTTCCGTTTCCAGAATAACAAACGGATTCCCAATTCCCGTCACCTGCTGCAGTCCGGTTACGACGATTCCTTTTTCCAGAAGCCTTGCCGACTCGCCGTCATAATACCAGAGATCGCCGGAAATCCGCCCGCGCGCTGTCAACGGCGTGCTCTCAAACATCAGCAGAAAGCTTTCATTTGCGTTGCTGTCATACTTCGCCATGTTCTGCAGGCAAAGCGTCTTATCACCGTACTCCTTCTGTGAAAGAACTGCCGCCAGCGCTGCGTTTTCTGCACGGCTCAGACGGTCGTGTCCCGCCAGCTTGCCGGTAAACGCATCCGATTTCTGCGCGTATGCTTCATAAACGGAGTCGGTCACTTCTGTCATCAGGGCCGGAATTTGAGGAGCTGTTGCTGCCGCAGATTCTGTAGCGGTGTCGGTCTGCGTTTCGCCGGTCGCAGGCATCTCGCTGTCTGCTGTTGCCGCGGTATCGCCGTGCTGCGCTTCGCCGCCGGTCGCTGTTATGCCGTCCTGTGTCCCACCATCGGTCGCAGCGGTGCTATCCTGCACCTCATCATCGTTCGCTGCAGCGGTGCCGGTTCCTGTACTGACATTCTGTGTTTCACCTGCTACAGACGTCTCGCCATCTGCTATTGCCGCAGCATCGCTGTCCTGCGCCATAGCGTCTGTTGTTTCCCCTTCCCAAAAGCTCTTTCCGGCTTGCTGCGCTCGCGCTGCATATTCACTGATATTCGGCGTGCAGCCTGAAAACAGCATCGTTGCCGCCATCAGGCATGCTGCTGTTACCTGTTTTCTTTTCATTCGTATCGATCCCCTTATTTTATGATGCCAGGGTCAAAAGGTCTAAGCCCACATGAGCTTGCTCATAGGT
>OLSO01002031.1_pt1 | contig 13366 bp, 10 predicted proteins | sample 1672441 | NCBI WGS metagenome assembly OLSO01 (sample SAMEA3136686, study PRJEB25190) | human gut metagenome | biome: human gut; feature: human-associated habitat; material: faeces | place: Austria | collected 2013 | reverse complement strand
AATGCTCATCTACCTTCGGTACATACACAGTGAAGTTCACCTGATCCTCAATCTCGTATTTGCCATATGTAGTCAGCCCCATCAGGTAAGATCCGCGGCTCTTGCATTCTAACATATTGCTTACAGTCTTCTCATACAGTCCGCTCTGAGTCAATACACCAATAACCAACGTTCCCTGCTCGATCAGACTGATCGTGCCATGTTTCAGCTCACCCGCTGCGTATGCTTCAGAATGGATATAGCTGATTTCCTTCAACTTCAAACTGCCTTCCAGACAAACCGCATAGTCAATACCACGGCCCACAAAGAATACATCATGGGCATTGGCATACTTTGCGGCAAACCACTGGATACGTTCTTTATCTTCCAGAACCTTCTGCATCTTCTCCGGAATGGTCTGCAGCTCAGAAATATAGTAGCCATACTGCTCGTCTGTAATCTTTCCTCTGACTTTTGCAAACTGGACAGCCAGACAATACATAGCCACAAGCTGTGCGCTGTATGCCTTGGTCGTAGCAACAGAAATCTCCGGACCAGCAAGTGTGTAGAACACCTTATCTGCTTCACGGGCAATACTGCTGCCAACCACATTGACGATTGCCATCGTAGCGATACCCTTTTCCTTTGCAAGCCGCAGTGCTGCCAGTGTATCTGCTGTTTCACCAGACTGGCTGACAACGATCACCAGAGCTTTCTGGTCAACTGGCATTTTACGATATCGGAACTCTGACGCAAGTTCCACACGTACCGGGATATCAGCCATATCCTCCAGTACATATTGAGCAGCCATACCAACATGCCATGCAGAACCACAGGCAACAATATAGATCTGCTCAAAGTTCTTAATCTCGTCCTCATTGATCTCCACACTGGACAGGTCGATCGCACCATTCCTGATCACGGAATTAAGGGTATCCTGGACAGCCTTCGGCTGCTCGTGGATCTCTTTCATCATGAAATGCTCAAAGCCGCCCTTTTCAGCAGCCTCCGCATCCCACTTGATTTCTGTAGTCTGCTTCTCGATCTCGTCACCGTTCAGATCATAAAAATGAGCCTCGCCCGGTGTCAGCTTTGCAAACTCAAGATTCCCGATATAATATACATTTCTCGTATATTTCAGGATTGCCGGGACATCGGAAGCCACATAAGTCTCGCCATCTGCAATACCAATGATCATCGGACTATCCTTACGCGCCACCCAGATCTCGCCCGGATAATCACGGAACATCAGCTCAAGAGCATAAGAACCGCGGACACGGACCATTGTCTTCGCAATGGCATCAATGGGACCAAGGTTGTACTTTTTATAATAGTAATCAACCAGCTTAACAACCACCTCTGTATCTGTCTGACTGTAAAAAGTGTAGCCGTGCTTCAGCAGCTTCTCTTTTAATTCTGTGTAATTCTCAATGATGCCGTTATGTACACCAACGACCTCAGACTCCACTGCACCGGAACCTGATTTACTGCAGTTACCAGAAACGTGAGGATGTGCATTGATCTGGCTGGGCTCACCATGGGTAGCCCAACGGGTATGTCCAATACCACAGGCTCCTTTTAACGCTTTGCCTGCATCTGTTTTCTCGACCAGATTCGTCAGACGGCCCTTTGCCTTCACGACCTCTGCCAGAGCCTCTCCATCACGGACAGCCAGTCCAGCTGAGTCATATCCTCTATATTCCAGTTTCGACAGACCGTCCAGCAGGATCGGTGCTGCCGGCCGTTTTCCTGTAAAACCAACGATTCCACACATAGGTTTATCCCTCCCGTTAACACAAAAAATATTTACTCTGTCGTCAATCACAGCTTTTTCACTTTGCATATAAAAAATATACGCTTACGAAGTTGACCGTTCTTTATAATATAAATTTTCTTATATTCTTGCCACAAGCCTACAAAATATTAACCGAATTATATCTTAATAAAAACAAGACCTAATTCGGTTAATTTTATAACTATCTAATATCAAAAGTACCTCGCCCTGCAGCAATATGAACAACTTCTCCGTCAATCATTTTACCAGAATCACTTACAAGCAATTTTGCAAGTGTCGCCACTTCGTCAGGCATAACTAATCTATTCATTCCATTTTCTTCAGAAGTGATACTATCTCCTTCTTTAATTCCTATTAATCCAGTTGCTGTCGAGCCTGGAGCAATAGAATTAACATTTATTCCATATGGTATGAGAATCTGTGCCAAACCTTCTGTTAAACCTTTTAATCCCCATTTAGAAATTCCATATGGAGACCAAGCTGGTTCCGATCCTCTGGATGACGAGATGAGAAGAATACTTCCCTTAATGTTATTGTCAACCATATACTTTCCAACGGCTTGACAAGCAAAGAATACCCCTTTTAAATTGATATCCATTACTCTATTATATTCTTTTTGGTTCATTGTCCAAAAATCTACATTTTCTGTATGGACTCCAGCCGAACTAATAAATATATCTATTTTTCCATATTTTGTTGTCACTTTTTCAATAACCGATTTAAAAGTTTCTGGTTTAGAATAATTCATTACAATCGTTTCTAAATTTGTTTCTTCGTTCATTTTATTAAGTTTATTTTCGTTTGTCCCAGCAATTACTACAACAGCCCCAGCTTCTTGAAGTGACTTAGCGATTGCCAAACCGATACCTCCAGATCCACCAGAAATCAAAACAACCTTTTCTTCAAACTCTTTTGATGTAGAAACTGGATGAAAAATGGGCATATACTCCTTTTGTGCAAATAGTTTTTTGATTTTTCCTTTTAAACCCATCTGTCTTGTTCTCCTTATTCCATAATATCTGCTTTAAATGCAACCTGTTGTTTTTGTAAATCTCTCTTTGCCCACCAAACCGGAGCTACACCTTGAATAAACATTTTTATCTTTGCTTTAATCCCCAATTCTGAATGAAGCAAAACATCTACTAACCTTGCACGTATATTATGAATACATTCTTTATAAAGAGTATTGTTTTCTGAAACAGACTTTGTTGCAATTATTAAAAATAAAGTATATCCATAATTTTTCCATATATGCCAATCACATGCATATTTAGTACGCTTTGAATCAATATTTCTGTGATCTTTAATATATTTGATGTTCTCCAGAGCGTTTGTTCCCATTACAATATTATAATGAGTCAGTCCGCTATTTGCGTTATTCAATCTATAATTATATATTTTCCTATGACCGACACCCACACAATTTGAATACTGGGCAGCCATTGCAGAAAAATACAATCCTTCACCTGACCAAGGTCGATTAAAATCTATATGATTTTCTTTTAATAAGGAAGTTTTATATATCTTGTTCCATGGTCCTATCGGAATTTTAGGATAAATAATATTACAGAAAGCTTCTTCCGGTGTCCATGTTTCAATTTTATCACTTTCAATTTGTTTTCTGTCTCGTGTAGTAAATATATGATCTGTCATTGCCATCTCAGAGCCTGTTTTATGTATTAAATTCATAAGATATTCAACATAATCTCTTTCTAGCCAATCATCGCCGTCAATCACAAGAATATAATCTCCAGTAGCCTCATTAAGGCCTACATTTCTAGCTTCACATGCTCCTCCATTTTTTTTATGAATAACCCTGATGCGCTTATCTCGTAAAGCATATTCATCACAAATAATTCCACTGTTATCAGGAGATCCATCGTCTATAAGCAAAATTTCTAGATTCTCCCATGTTTGTTCTATTATCGAATCTAACAATTTTGGTAAAAATTTTTCTGATTTGTATATTGCTACAATTGCTGACACTTTTTCCATTGTACTCTTTCATAGTAACTCTGAAGTGAAATTACTTTTCCTCCCTCTAATAATTCTAACCATCGCAAACGACTTCAACAAACCAACTTTAATTATCAGTTTCATTGCGATTTTTTACTGCCATTTTTAAGAACTCTTTACTATTTTGAATTTCATTTTTAAGTTCAGTGCAGTGATTCTCATAACTTATTTCATCAAGTTCCTTGATAAATGTCGATTGATATGGAAGCATTCTTGCAATTAAATTTGTCATTGTTAACAAATTTATAACTCTTATATTTTGTGATGTAAATGCATCTTCTTTAAATCGTTGAAATGTAAAAAACTGTTTTTTATAAATGATTGAAAATACAGTAATGTGAAAAGAATCTGTAATGACATATTCCGCATTCCTAATCAAGTTTAGTAAATCTTCCAAACCAGCATCTGCTCGAATATCTGCATTCTGTAAATATGTCATACCTTTATAAGGAACAACAATCAATTTATATGAATGTTTTTTAGCAAATTTTCTAGTTGCTTTTAAATGTGTCATTTCATCATTTAAGAAAAAAGCTAATACATATTTATCAATTTCTGGTTTTCTTTTATTGAATTGATCATTCCACTCTTTCTCTGATAGCAATAAAGTGGGATCAACCGCAACAGTTGGCTTACTCTTCATAAATGGTTCCAGTAATTCCGCTGCTTTTTCTTCTCGCACTGAAATCGTGTCAAATTTACTGACACTTCTCTTTATTTCTGGGATAACATCTTTCGGAATAGCATTTACTCCCATACTAGGTGCATATGATATTCGTCTTGTTTTAATATCATCATAATCAGCAAAATAAAATCTATCATACCAATTAGGGTTCCATATTTGGTCACTACCACAGATTAATAAATCGAAAGTATTACACGTATCTATCAGCTGTCTGACATTTGTGATTCTTGATGTCAAAATACAATGATTTTGTATTGCATTTGTCATCTTTTCATTTCGAGATACTATATCCTTAGCATATTTGTGCAAAGCATATTTGATTGCATATTTTTGTGGTTGATATGCTATTTTCTTCAATATACTTTTTTTCTCTTTTTGTGATTGTAAAGGCGGAACTTCGTAATTGATTATTTTAACTTCGTGGCCTTCTTTTCTCAAATAATATTGAAGAGCAATAGCTTGAAGATTTGTTCCATAATTCGGCCCCGTAAACCACGTGATAATCCCTATTTTCATATTTCTTAATTAGTTCCACCTTTCCGTAATGTAGTATTCTTTCCTTTATTTAATAGCATAATAATATCTTTTAAATAAAGTAATAAAATACTAAGAAATAATATCAATTCTATTGAATACAACAATATATTTGAAAAATCAAATAACAGAACAATTGATTGAATAATCAGTAAAACATAGCTAAAGATATCTCTGGCCAAATTGATCTTAATGTGTATATATTTCTTTGAATGCCAATACCTAAACAACCATACTTCTAAATAGGAAACCGTTGTCGCAATTGCAGCTCCTAATGCACCAATTACTGGAGTAAATATCAGATTCAAGACAATATTCGTGACTGCACCATAAACCGTCGATTTTGCAAAAATTTTTGAATCTTTTACCGCTGCAAAAAGGCCACCAATATATCCTGACATTGCACCAAACAAAATTGCAATGGTTAGCCATGGTACATATTTCCACGCAATGAAAAAATCTTTTGCGTATAAAAGCCCTGCAAGGAATTTATCAAATACTATAATTGCTGAGCAAGCGATAACCATCATACAATTATATACTTTATATGTATTAGTAAAAAATCCATTTTTATCCTCTGGATCAAAATCTTTTACAGCAGATAGAGTCCATGCTTGATTAAAAATTGTTTGAAAGATATTGATGATAGATGGAATTTTAGATGCTACAGAATATATACCATTTTCGGCAAGTCCGCAAAAAAACACAACAACATATCTATCAGAGGTATTATTTATCCACCAGGCAATGCTATTTGCAATCAAAGGTCGACTATAGTCTACCATTTCTTTAGTTTCATTTTTATATCGATTTTTAAAATTGATGTCTCTAATAACATTTGCTCTAATAATCAAATAGATAGATTGAAATAAAGGCCCAATTATATTTGCAAGAAAATATCCAGGCAGCCCCCAATGCAAAACTGCTAAAAAACAAATATTTAAACATATCGTAATTATAGAAGCAATAACACTTGATACAGAAAGATCACTAATTCTATCTATTCCCCGTATATACATTGTTATCATTCCAGAAAACGATTGTGCTATGAACATTAATAAGAAATACAAAGCATATTGTTTTACAATAAAACTGACTCCAAACAGATTATTGAGTAACAATCCCACGGCTACCACTGTATTTGAAAAAATTAAATATTTCGCCGAAACAGTGACTATAGATTTTCTATTATATTTGCTATCAATAGAAAATCTCATAACAGCTTCTTGGACATTTAATGTAAGAATCGGAATTAAAATACCAATAGTCGTATTGAAAAGATCATAAGTTCCATATTCAGTAGTTGTTAGAATATTTGTATATAAGGGCACCAAAAAAAAGCTGAGAAGCTTTGTTGCAAAACTGCTTAGTGTTAGGAGTCCTACATTTTTTAATAGATACTTATAACGATTCACTGAACTTATCTCCTTTTCAACATTAAATCTTGTCATATATGTAATTTCAATAACCTAACCTGGAAATCTTTTCCAGGTTTTCTCTATCTTCATCATTTTGGAATCATTAGTTTTAAGTCTATTAAAATATTTCTTTTTAAATACGACGTCAATACAAACTCTGATTCTCGAATTTTCTTTGACTGGTTACAAATTTTGCCTGTATTAATTAAAGTTTGTTTCAGTAAATATTCATACGTTCTCTAATAATATTGCAAATCAAATAAAAGAAAATCTTATAAATATTGTTCTGTAATCCAATAACTATCCATTGTTTTTTCATTGAATACTGCTTTTACCGTAATGCTATCTGGATTTAATCAATAGCTATGGGACTGTATTTTCATTCAATATAGCTCATGCTAAATTTTCATTATCAAGTATTAAACTGGAAATTAACTTTAAATAAAGCTAACTTACAAATATCTTTCACCAAACTATCACTTCAAAATGGTTTTAATCCTTTTGATCGCAATTCATACCCAATATTCTTTCTAACTATTTCAATAACTTTTTGTATGCCCGTAAACTGCTTGGTATTTAAAAAGACATACCCTTTTCTCGTCATTCCCCAATTTGCATTATACCAATGTATAGTATAGGTTTCTTCTGTTTCTACTCGATCTGTTTTATACTCTTTAAATGGATCATAGGGTGAAAAATAGTTTCTATCCAAAATAATACAATACTTATTTAATTCAGGTTTTTCTTTTAAAACATTACTGAAAATCATTGGATTATTGTAATAATTAACTTTCCAAATTTTATCCGAATAAAAATTTAACAATTCCTTGACAAATTGATTACCTTTCTCAGAACCAATAATTCCTGTTCCTACGTAGTCGTTCATCTCGTAACCAAGAAACATGGGATTACACAGCAAATCATTAAACTGCTTAATGACTTGCACGTCAGTATCCATATAGATACCACCTTCACGATATAAAATCCACAATCGCAAATAATCAGACATAAATGCCCATAATTTATACTTCCTACAATATGAAAAGAAACGATTATTAGCAGCTATTTCATCCAAAGGTAAATTATCTTCATTCCATTCAATAAGCTCATAATCTGTAAGATTAGCTTTCCAACTATTTATACATATCTGAGAAGCTCTATCCTTTTTGTTTTTACCAAGCCATATATAATGTATCTTTTTAGGAATCATAATTTTTGATTTTACCTTTCTTTTTCATTGATAATAATTCAGACCAAAAAATAACTATCAGATTCAAACTAATATCAATATATATATTTTCGAGTAAACCTTCTATTGCGATTATTATAAAAATCACTTTCCAAATATATTCTTTCTTTTTCATTATCTTAGAAAAGCATATAACAGAAATCACTCCAAAAACAGCTAACCCAATTATACCATATTGATATAAAAATCTTATGTATCCGTTATCAACAACAGAATAACCGAACATTTCTTCCATCATTGATGTTTCAAATAATCCTCCAAAAAGAGTAACAGGATATGTCATAAACATATGTTCAACATGTGTAAATCTACGACTAAATAATAAATTAATACCATAAACAATCTGTTGCAATTTTCCGGATGAAGAAAGCAATAATGTTGGAATCATAACAGAAGTGGCAATGCACAATGGTACTGATACAATACCTATTATTGAAGTAATCTTATTTGTAAATTTTTTTGTAAACTTTGTTTTATACAAAATATAAAATATTAAAAATAATGTCATACAATAAAGAAGAGTTCGACATTTAGTAATGAAATATCCTAAAATAGTAACTATACCAATCCAGAAAATATTTTTCCAACGTAATTGATCTTTCTTCCATCCGATATAGCATAATAAAATACAACAAAGAGCACTTGCTAGTCTATTAGGATGTGTATAACCCAATCCATATCCGTAAGTTGATCCTATTCCTTTTTCAATTTGTTCATATTCATTAGGAATAATTCCAACCAATGCCATAAATATGATTATACACAACATAATTGCCTTGAATTTGAATATTATCTCAAATGCTCTTTGAATTCCTATTCTTTTAACAACCATAGAAACCATAAACATCTTCACTAATATAGCTGCATTCAAAACAAAATAACTAACTACAAAAAACAATAATGCGCCCATAAGCATCAAGAAAATTTTTTTAGAATATTTTTCCATTGCTAGGAACAAGATAAATATTACTATTTCTACAAGTAAAAAAATACGGTTTACCATCAAATTATATATTTGCAGTGGAGTATTTTCAAATGCAGTTTCCATAATAATCAATATAAATAAAGTCATAGCACATAATTCACTTTTTTTAATAGTAATATTTTGCATCATTTTCTTTTATCCTTTTCTAATGCTACTATTCGCTTTCATTGGAATTTACAATGATCTAATCATATGAAAATATTTAAAAATTAGATATTTAATAAATTTTTAAATGACATCACATTCCTAAGCAAAGTATATTTTTTAAATTTCATCATATAATTTATTATTCTAGATGCCACTCTAATATCGTGATCATCATATTCACTCAATACTTCTCTTAATGTTGCGTTTTCACATATTTTATGTACATTTTCATTTGCAACATTCTTTCCGTTCTCACCAGCAAATTTATATTCTAGTTTAATTGAGTACCTTGCAATAGCAATAACTGTATTCTGCAGTCTAATCTTGCAAAGCCCTTCTATATCAAGTCTCTTTGATTTATCTATTAAGAGTTTATAAAGTTTTATTTGACTTTCAAAACGATCCTCTCTATATTTTGTAGTCAAAGACCCCTCATTATCGCAATAATAGTAATCCGTTAAATCTAATATGCAAACACCTTTTGACAGTGGGTAATATTCAAAATCAAACACAAGATCTTCACTAACATATTCTCTTTCAGAAACAAATCTCAGATGGTTCTTTTGAATAATCTCATTTGAAAACAGAACCATACAAACAGACATCTCAATATAATCATTTCCATGAGCATCTGCACCACACATTCTATGTAAGATATTCTCTTTAACATTATCTCTAAATACTTTTCCTGCACAAACATTAGCGTGTTCGATATGTTTATCTTTATAAACTTTAGTATGACCTGCCATACATGTATCGGTAGCTGAATTCTTAATGTTCTTATACATAGTTTCTATATGTTCGAGCCCTATATAATCGTCGCCATCAATAAAGGTTACATATTTACCAGACGCACAATCAAGGCCTGCGTTTCTTGCAAATCCTAGTCCTTCATTTTTTTTATGAACTACTTTTATACGAGCGTCTAGTTTTACATAGTCATCACAAATTGAGCCACAACTATCAGGAGATCCATCATCAACTAATATTATTTCAAGATTTTTATAAGACTGATTAATAACTGAATCAACACACCTATGTATATATTTTTCAACATTATAAACAGGAATAATAATACTGATTAATTCATCCATCAATGGTCCTCCTTCCAAATTTATTCTATACTATTTAAAAAATCATCTAAATTCTTATACTGTTTTTTATGTTTTCTCATCACTTCAATCGTAAACTCTTCATTTCCGGTAATCTGATTCATTTTTTGCCAAACATCCGGAAGAGTATCTGGTTCATCAGAAAATAACCAGAAGAATTCGTGTAATGCAACTTCATCGGGTTCTTTACCTATTCTTTTTCTATACAATCTCACAAGTTCGGTTGCTTCTTTCATCTGACTAGATTTTCTCTTTTCATAATATTTATCTAAGCTCATAACAACTCGGCAAGGATTTCCAGCCACCACACAGTTATCCGGAATATTTTTATTTACTAAAGAGTTGGCACCGACAATTACATTGTTGCCTATGTGTACCCCTTTTAAAATTGTGGTATGCATTCCAATAAAAACATTGTTACCAATTTCCACCCCCCCCCGATGAACCTAAAACTTCACCATATGTACCTTTAAGCACTGACCAATCAAAACCATGAGACAAAATAGTTACTCCTGATGTAATTTGCACATCATCTCCAATACTAATCATCCAAGGACGTGTCTCGTCAATAATTGTAGTTCGAGGATCAAAAATTGTAGTTCGACATCCAATGTTAATTCCTATTTTTCTAAGATAGCTGATATAAGTTTCTGAACTGTACCTAACCCCATATTTTAACTTTTATATAATTCTTTTAACCACATATTTACTTTACACCGTATATACCTTTTTAAATTCATCTGCCATATTAGTAGAACTTGCTTTTTCTAAATCCAGAAAAGAATTCATGTCAGTTCTATTACTAGCAATATCAATATTTTGTATTTCTTTTTTCCAAGTTGAAATGTCCAAACATAATCTATTAAAATATTTTGAGCATTTTGTTTCATCCGTGACCTTATCAGATACAATGGTATATAAACCGTTTACCTGTGCTTCTAATGCACACATAGGTAGGCCTTCAAATTTTGAAGGCAAAATAAAAATATCCATTGCGCTCAAATAATCTGGAACATTTGTTACAGCACCAGCAAATATTACATTGTTAACACATATATCATTATCGACAAGCTTTTTTAAATCACATCCGCTTTCTCTATTACCTACAAACAGAAAAACATATTGATTATCATTTTGAAATGATTTAACTAGATCGAGTATAAATTCTGGGTTTTTTTGAGGGGAAAAATCACTAACACTGCCAATCACTATTTTCCCATCTATCTTCAGTTTTTTTCTAATACTTTCTCTCGCCGCAAGATTAAATTTAAATTTATTGATATCCACTCCATTACGTATGATGGAAACATTATCAGTAGTATCAAACATCCATTGAGCCGCAATTTTAGAACAAGCACATTTATATTTGGCAGATTTTATAATTGGTTTAGCAATCAAATGTAATAAATAATTGATTGTTTTATAATGTCCATTGATTCCACTGGAATGAGAGTGAACAACTATACGCGGAATGTCTGCTCTCTTTGCTGCTAAATAGTAAACACTTATTTTCCATGCTGTATCTGAATGAATATGAACTGTATCGTAGTTATTCTCACACAAGTATCTATAAAAGCTTTTATAGATTTCGTATTGCTTCAAAAACCTATTTTTGCAATTCAGCTTACCTACACATCTACTTTCCATTGATAATAAATGGTCATACACATCATTTTCCACAAAATCATCTGGAAAAAAATAATCAAATATGTATTCATCCTGCAATTCTTTCTGTGCTTCATAAGCAACGGAAAAAGCACCACCTTGATTATTTAAATTTGCCTGTAATATACGTTTTTTTGTATTCATAATCTCCACCTTACTTATATTTCAACATTTTGTTGTATATTTTTTCATATGGCAAATCAGCTTTAAATAACCTCTTCATAAAACCAATTTTCCATCTACTTGATAAGAAATCAGTTTTTAAAGTTTTCAAATGAATCATATAATAGAATATATTTCTAGGCTTTGCTAAGTATTGAGTTTCTCCCTCATCAAAGAATCTAAAATCAGCAAACATATTTATATCACGACGTTTTGGTGTTAACCCCGTTTCAGACAAGCCTTGAAATAATATATCTGGAGTAAGATCAATATCCAAGTTGCCAAATTTTTGTATAAAATCTAATGCACCATTTTGAATATCCATTACACATTGATATTCAAATGTAGGTTTTCCATCTTCTAAATATTCATATGGCAAACGATTAGATACAACACAACCATTTTTTTCTTTATAATTTTTTACTGATCCATCCTGTTCCAAGAACAAGGTTTCAAATAAACCAACAAATGCGCTTCTTTTATCTTTTGCATTCTCATCATGTAAGAAATCAAAAAGATATCCATTTAAATCTAAGGAAGGTATAACCGCGATATTACGCTTATAATAATCGGCAACTCCAATATAATACCCTTTAATATGTGATTTAATGCCTAATTTACTCAATGTTTCTACTAAATATCGTTGCATACCACCCGACCAGCCAATATCTACTATCGCAAAATCTCCAACCAATTTATTTTGATTAATATATTTTACTAATAACCGATACTCCTGTTTAGAAACATTTTCAATATCAAAACTCAATTCTGAATACAAATTATTTAAATTTCTGTTATTAAGTAAGTCTTTTCTATCAAAAGTTGAATTTAAATCAAATCCATATTTTTTTATTAAATCCACATAGTCGTTTATATCCAATCCTACACCATCAAAGATAGTCGCAAGAGACACTAACTTAGAAGGTGAAATCATATCTATCACATGCTCTAATTCATAATTCATCCACAAAATTGGAACTCGTAATGCTCTTCTAGAAACTTCCAAATAGTGGGTCTGAACATCACTATAAATAGCATCAAATGCTTTTTTCATGATTAAACCATCTCTGGAAAAAAAGTAAACATTATCTATGCCTGCATTTTTAATTGACTCATGCAGCCATCTTGAATATCCCCATAAAAACATTCCAAATCTCTCATATCCAAACCTATAATACTTATTCTGATAAATCGGCAAAGTATTATTTAAAAATGTATTTAAAATATTACACTCTATATCATCTTTTTTTAATTGAAAAGATTCTTTCGTAACATTAGTCGGAATATGAATAGCAGAAATCCCCCTTCTTTTAGGAACTTCATAGTCAGCTTTAAAAGAATCACCAATATGTATTATTTTCTTATCATATCCAATTTCTTCCAAAATTAAATCAAAAAGTTCTCCTGAACTCTTTGTTTTGCCAACAGCAGAAGACAAATATAATTTTTTATAGCCTTCAATCTTTTCTCTTTTAAGTATTTGAATAATAAACTCTTCTGGCAAATACATATCAGAAGTAATTATCACAATCTTAGATTGTACTGCTTTTTTATACACTGATATAAACATCGGTGTACAAGGGGTACAAACAAGATAAAATAGAAATGAGGGGCGATAG
>OLSO01002015.1_pt1 | contig 13457 bp, 9 predicted proteins | sample 1672441 | NCBI WGS metagenome assembly OLSO01 (sample SAMEA3136686, study PRJEB25190) | human gut metagenome | biome: human gut; feature: human-associated habitat; material: faeces | place: Austria | collected 2013 | reverse complement strand
GTGTACAGGGGTGAAAACACTGTAGGGGCCGGGCATGCCCGGCCCGCGAGTGCCCCACAGGCGGGCGCTTGCGGAAAGGCGCAGGGCCGGGCATGCCCGGCCCCTACGGCGATGCAAATTTTACCCTTCTTCGTTCTCCCGCCCGACGATCTCGGCCTTTAAGACGTCCTGAATTTCCACCAGACATTCCAGCAGCAGGGGGTTGAACTGCCCGCAGTCGCCGTGCAGGATCATCTGTACCGCGGTGTCCGGTGAGTAGGCGGCCTTGTAGACGCGCTTGCTGACCAGCGCGTCGTAGACGTCCGCCATCGAGACGATCTGCGCCGAAATCGGGATGTCGTCCCCGGCCAGGCCGTCGGGGTAGCCGCGGCCGTCCCAGCGCTCGTGGTGCCAGCGGCAGATGTCGTGGGCGGTCTTGACAAGCGCTTCGTTTTTATAGCGGCCCAGACGGTCCAGCATGTTCGCGCCCACAACGGTGTGGGTTTTCATAAGATCGAACTCCTCCGGGGTAAGCCGCCCGGGCTTGTTCAGGATCTTATCGTCTATCGCAACCTTTCCGATGTCGTGCAGCGCCGATGCCATGACGATCAGCTCCTGCGTTTCGGGCGGCAGGTCATACCTGTCGGTCTTCTGCGTCAGCCGCTCCATAAGGCGCTGGGTCAGCGTGCCGATGTGCAGCACGTGCTGGCCGCTCTCGCCGTTGCGGAACTCGACGACCTCGCTCAGGATCGAGATCATCATCTTGGTGTTTTTCTCTTTTTCCTTGATCTGGCTCGTCACCAGCGAGGCGAGCCGCCGCTGCTTGGCGTAGAGCTTGATCGTGTTGAAAACGCGGCGGTAGACGATGCCCGCATCGAACGGGCGGCTGACATAGTCCGAGACGCCCAGCTCGTAGGCGCGGCGCACAACGGTGTCGGCGTCCTCGCTCGAGATCATGATGACGGGGATGTCCTCGATCCAGTGGCTGCGGTTCATCTCGCTCAGCACCGCAAAGCCGTCCATGACCGGCATGACGATGTCCAGCAGGATCAGCGCAATGCCGGTGCCGTACTGCTCCAACATGGCCAGGCATTCCTTGCCGTTCGTCGCCTCCAGAATGTTGTAGTCGCTGCCCAGGATCTCCGCCAGAATGGCGCGGTTCATCTCGGAGTCGTCCACAATTAAAATGCTCTGGCGGGAATGGCTTTCGCGCCCGGCAGCGCTCAAAGCGCCGTCCCGGGCGTTGTCCTCGGTCACGACCATGTTTTTGCGGTTTTTGGCCTGGTACATCAGCTTGTCGGCGCGGGAGACTGCCTGCTCCACGGTCTCGCCGGGCTGCGTTATCACGCCGCCGATGCTGGAGGACAGCTGCAGACGGGAATACCCCGGCACGCCGGCAGCGTGCAGCTGCGCCCGGATGCGGTCCAGCTTGGCCAGGAACGCCGCGCGCCCAATGCCCGGCAGCACCAGCAGGAATTCGTCGCCGCCGTAGCGGATGAGCACGTCCGATTTGCGGATGCAGGCGCGCACCACGTCAACGCAGGTGCGCAGCGCCATGTCGCCGGCCTGATGGCCGTTGGTGTCGTTGATCAATTTAAAGTCGTCCAGGTCGAGCACGGCCACACCGGCGGGGTCGGTCTTGTCCTTGAGCACGTCCTCAAAGTAGCGGCGGTTGTAGCTGTCGGTCAGTGCATCGTGGTAGAGCTTGGTGTGGTAGCTCGTGATGCTGTCTATCAGGCGGTCCCCGTTTTCGGGGTCAATGAGGGTCTCGCCGTCCAGTTTCTGGACCAGCTCCATGACACAGGGAGCGCCGTCGACCTCGCGGTAGACGGCGGTGACCTGAAAGACTTCGCTGCCCATGTATTCCAGCTTGGTGCGCTGGTGGTGATCCTCCAGCACCTGCCGGGAGATGCAGTTCCGGCAGGGGGGGTTGCCCCAATAGCTGTAGCAGCTGCAACAGCTGTTGACGGACTCCTCGCCGCCGACCTGCGCAGCATCCAGCAGCCGCACCACAGTAAAGATGTTGCGGTATTGGGCCATTTCCGTTTCGACCTGTTCTCTGGTCATAGTGCTCCCGCCTTTGTGTGAAGGAATGGGTAGATAAAAATCATGTTATATATAGAAATATTATAGCATTGCAGGGCGTTTTTTGTCAATGTGGTAAAGGGAGACCCCATGACCGCCCGGCAACGGATTGCCTCCCGGCGGCCCTGTCCTACCCGCTGCCCGCCCCGCATATACATACCGCAGGAGGTACATGCCATGCGTCGGATCGGATTCTACTTATTTATAATAATAGCCGTCTTTCTGCTTGCGCCGCTGCTTGCACTGCCGCAAAAGGCTGTCCCGGCCCCCGCTGCGGCGCCGACCCCCACCCCAACCGCCGTCGCCCGGGCCGCCGCGCCCTACCGCGCTGTGTGGGTCAGCTATCTGGAATGGGAGCAGGTCGATTTCTCGTCGGCGGAGGCGTTCACGCAGGCAATCGGCACAATGCTGGACAATATACAGTCGATTGGCGCAACAGTCGTGCTGGCGCAGGTGCGGCCCTTCGGCGATGCGCTCTACCCCAGCGACTACTTCCCGTTCAGCCACCTCTGCACCGGCACGCAGGGGCAGGACCCCGGGTTTGACCCGCTGGCACTGCTGGTGGACGCCGCCCACGCGCGGGACTTACAGCTGGAAGCCTGGGTCAACCCTTACCGCATCCAGGCCGGGCAGACCCCGGCGCTGTGCGGCGCAAGCCCGGCGCGGCTGCACCCGGACTGGGTCAGGTACACCGACACCGGCGCGTATCTCGACCCCGCCAGCGCGGACGTGCGGCAGTACATTGCCGACGGGGTGGGGGAGCTGTGCGCAAGGTACGCTGTGGACGGCATCCACTTTGACGACTATTTTTACCCCACCACCGACCCGGCCTTTGACGCGGCGGACTACGCGGCCAGCGGCAGCACACGGACGCAGGACGACTGGCGGCGGGAGAACGTGAACGCCCTGATGGAGCTTTGCCACGCCGCGGCCCGGCGGTACGGCGTGCGGTTCGGCGCAGCCCCGGCGGGCGACCCGGAGCAGAACTACACCCTGCAATACAGCGACGCGGCCCGCTGGCTGCGGCAGGGGACTGTGGATTACCTGATGCCCCAGCTTTATTGGGGGCAGGAATATATAAAAAACGGCGATGCGTCGCACAGCTTTGCGCAGCTGGCCGCCGCGTGGGCCGCACTGCCCCGCGCGGCGGGCGTGAAGCTGTACGCCGGGCTGGGGGCCTACCGCGTCGGCGCAGGGGATGGGTCCGATGCCGGCTCCGAGTGGTTTTCCGGCCATGCGCTGGCCGACCAGCTTGCTTTGCTTGCCCGCTTAGGGGTGCAGGGCGCGGGGCTCTACCGCTACGGCAGCCTGTTTGCCAATTCCGACGCTCCGGCGCTGGCGGAAAGTGAAGCGGAGGCAATAAAAGGCGTCTGGCAGGGCTGACCGGAAAATCCGGTGGTGCCGACAAAGATTTGGTACTTGCAAAAGCGGTAAAAATGCAAGATAATAGAGAGGCGGGCGGCTTGCGGCTGCCCGCAGGATCCAAGGGAAGATAAAGGAGAAACTCCATGAACAATACAAACGACCTCTATAACCGCTGGCTTGCCCAGCCGGATCTGGACGACGCCGTCAAAGCCGAGCTCGTCTCCATCGCGGGCGACGCCGACGCCGTCACGGACCGCTTTTACCGCGATCTGGAATTCGGCACCGGCGGCCTGCGCGGCGTGATCGGCGCGGGCACGAACCGGATGAACCTCTACACCGTGCGCAAGGCAACGCAGGGGCTGGCGGACTACCTCAATGCGTCCGGCCTGCCCAAAAAGGTAGCCATCGCCCACGACAGCCGCCATAACGGTGCGCTGTTCGCCCGCGAGACCGCCCGCGTGCTGGCCGCGAACGGCATTACCGCCTGCATGTACCCCCGGCTTGAGCCGACCCCGGCGCTTTCGTGGGCGGTGCGGTACCTCGGCTGCGGCGCGGGCGTCTGCGTGACGGCCAGCCACAACCCCGCTAAGTACAACGGCTACAAGGTCTACGGCGCGGACGGCTGCCAGATCACGCTGGAGGCTGCCGAGAAAATTCTGGCAGCTATCGAAAAAATTGATTGCTTTGACGATGTCCGGCTGGCAGATTTTGACGCTGCCGCCGCCGCGGGCCGCATTGTGACAATTGACGAAAAATGCCTCGATGATTTTGTGCAGGCTGTCTATGACCAACGCGTCGGCGACGGCGCAGGCATCGACGCGCTCAAGCTCGTCTACACCCCGCTGAACGGCACGGGTCTGGAATGTGTGAAAAAGCTGCTGAAAAAGCTCGGCGTGACCCATGTGACCGTTGTGCCCGAGCAGGAAAAGCCCGACGGCGACTTCCCGACCTGCCCCTACCCGAACCCCGAGATCCGCGAAGCTATGCAAAAAGGCTTGGAGCTGTGCGACAAGGTCCGCCCCGATCTGCTGCTGGGCACCGACCCCGACTGTGACCGCTGCGGCACCGCCGTGCCCGACGGCAAGGGCGGCTACCGGCTCATCAGCGGCAACGAGATGGGCATCATCCTGCTGGACTATATCTGCCGCACCCGTCTGGCACAGGGCACGATGCCCGCCGACCCCGTGGCGGTAACGACGATTGTCTCTACCGATATGGCAGCGCCGGTGGCAAAAAAATACGGCGTCGAGCTGCGCCGCACCCTGACCGGCTTTAAGTTCATCGGCGAGCAGATCGGCAAGCTGGAGGCCGAGGGGCGTCCCGAACGCTATATCTTCGGCTTTGAGGAGAGCTACGGCTACCTGTCCGGCGGCCACGTCCGCGACAAGGACGCTGTCAACGCGACGCTGCTGGTCTGCGAGGCCGCGGCCTGGTACGCCCAGCAGGGCAAGACGCTGCTGGAGGCCATCGAGGCGTTGTACAGGGAGTTCGGTTACTACCGCAATGCGCTGTGCAGCTTTGCCTTTGAGGGCGAGAGCGGCATGCACACGATGCAGGAGCTGATGAAGAAGCTGCGCGCCAATGCCCCGGAGGACATTGCCGGGTACAAGGTGGAGTCCGTCGTGGACTACGACACCGACGGCACCGGCCTGCCCCGCGCCAACGTGCTGGAATACCATCTGGACGGCGGGCATAAGCTGATGGTCCGCCCCTCCGGCACCGAGCCGAAAATTAAAGTTTATCTTTCCGCCGTCGGCGACAGTGAGGCAGCCGCCGATGCCGTGAACGCCGCGCTGGCCAAAGCCGCCGCGGACATGATGAAAGTGTGAATGGTATGGCAATTCTGAAATTGACCCCGAGCTGCAAGGATTATCTGTGGGGCGGCAGCCGCCTGCGCACCGATTTCGGCATCAAGAGCGACCTTGAACCGCTGGCCGAAGCGTGGGTGCTGTCCTGCCACCCGGACGGCCCGAGCTACCTGCCCGACGGCACGACGCTGGCGGACTACGTGGCCGCACACCCCGAAGCCCTGGGCACGGACTGCGCAAAATTTGAGCAGTTCCCGATCCTGACAAAGTTCATCGACGCCAGCAACAACCTGTCCATTCAGGTACACCCGTCCAACGACTACGCGCTGAAAAACGAACACCAGTACGGCAAAACCGAGATGTGGTATGTGCTGGACTGCGTGCCGGGGGCGTACCTGTACTACGGCTTTGACCACGAAATCTCCAAAGAGGAGTTTGCGGAGCGCATCAAAAATAACACCCTGACCGAGGTCCTGAACGCCGTACCCGTACACAAGGGCGACTGCTTTTTTATCCCGTCCGGCACGCTGCACGCCATCTGCCAGGGCATCGTCGTGGCCGAGGTGCAGCAGAACTCCAACGTGACCTACCGCGTCTACGACTACGGGCGCGTCGGTGCGGACGGCAAGCCCCGCGCCCTGCACATTGAAAAGGCGCTGGACGTGACCCGCCGCACGCCGCCGCAAAAGCACGATTTCGGCAGCCATCTCGCGCAGTGCGAGTATTTCACGGTGGACGCGAAAAAAGGCGCGTTTGACGGTGCGGCTGACGAAAAGAGTTTTGTCTCGCTGCTCATCACCGACGGCGCAGGCACGCTGACCTGTGGCGGCGAGAACGTGAAGGTCAAAAAGGGCGAAAGCTATTTTATCCCCGCGGGCAGCGGCAAGTACGCCGTGACCGGCGACTGTGAGACGCTGGTGACGGTGGTGTAAAGCGGGGGAGCGGTGCTGTATCCCCCAGCCGAGCGGTAGGGGCCGGGCATGCCCGGCCCGCCAGTGTGCCCTTACAGCGCATTTCCCCATTGCAGAGACAGTAGAGGCCGGGCATGCCCGGCCCGCAGGTGTCCCATAGGCGGGCGCTTGCGGAAAGGTGCAGGGCAGAAGTGAATACAGAAAAGACGCACTGCGGAAAAACTTCCGTGGTGCGTCTTTTTTGTAACCTTTTGGCAGAAAGCAGCCCTCGACGTGTTCCGCGGGCGGCGGACGGTATACTCCCAATTGACCCGGCGGGAGGACAAGCCCCGCACGGGAAACCAGCAAAGGAGGAACCGTACATGAAAAAACGTCTGTTGGCTGTGCTGCTGGCCTGCTGTATGGCGGCAGGCATGGCCAACGCTGTGTTTGCGGCGGATGAGCTGCCCGCCACGGCGGAGTCTGCGGCGGCGATTGCGCCCGCCGACCCGGACCCGCCTGCCCCGGAACCCGAAATGGAGGTGGAGCCGACCCCGGCGGCTGACCCCGCGGCAACGCCCGAGACCGCACGCACCCTCGTGATGGAGACGCTGCTCGCCGCGCCCGACCCCGCGGCGCAGACTGCCGTTGTCACAAGCGCAGAGCTGGTGGACAGCATTCGGACCGACGGCTGCTTTACAGCGAAGGTCAACGGCAGCACGGACAGACTCGACGGCGCTGTGTACACCTGGTACCGCAGCAAGGACGGCACCAACTGGGAGGAGGTCCCGCAGCAGCTCTGCTCCGGCGATGCGTGGAACATCACGCCGGGCAGCGAGCACCGGCTGAACGCTGCGCTGGATGCCTGCATTGCCGGTGTCAGGGATGCGGAACGGCTGTACTATAAGGTCGAGGTCACCGGCACCGACGGCGCAAAACTCACCGCCGCGGCCATGCAGGTGCCCTACTGCATCCAGCTGCAGAACGGCAGCTTTGAAACGCCGGATATTGCCGGGCTGAAGGCGTATCACAACAAAGACAACAATACGCCCGCATCCCGGCTGTATTATTCCCCGGACGGTGGGACCGGCACCTTCTTTACCCAGTACCCGTCGGGGGAAGGGGGCATCGTCTGGCAGACCACCGGCGTGGCCGAGCACTGGAAAACCGGAAGCGCCGGCCTGTACATTGAGCTGGCGGACGGTTCCAACCGCAGCTATAACGGCACGCGGAACTACCCCGAGGCCAGCTACAGCATCGACGGCGCTTACGACGGGCAGCAGTTTGCCGAGCTGAACTGTGAGGCCTACGGCGCACTGTATCAGGATGTGCTGACCGCGCCCGGCACCACGCTGCACTGGTCGCTGGCCCACCGCGCCCGCGGCAGGGGTATGCAGGACTCGATGGCGCTGCTCATCGCACCGGTGGATGTGGCAGCGCAGATCACCAACATTCTGGCGGGCGTTTCCAGCAAGGACGACAACAGGGGACTTCTGGTGCGCGCGGCGCTGGACCGGACCGTGCAATACAACGGCGAGGAGGTCCCCATCCGCAGCTTCATGGTCGGCGGTGAGATCACCGACGGCAACGACCAGTGGGGCGTCCACAGCGGCGACTATACGGTCCGGGCGGGGCAGTATGTCAGCCGGTTCTTCTTCCTGGCGCTGTCCAGCGGCAAGGGAGACCGGCGCGAGGGCAACCTGCTGGATAAGGTCTGGTTCAGCACCGAGCCTGCGCCGCCCGTGGCCGGGCACGCCAACCTGACGCTGCGCAAGACGCTGGCGGGCAGCCTGACCGCCGACGAGCTGACCGCCGTGCGTGCGGGGCTGACCTTCACCGTGACCCGCTCCGACGGCACGGCTGTGGCCGTTATAAGCGGCGCGGATATGACCGTCGGCACCGACCCGGCCCAGTGCAGCTATACCATACAGGATCTGCCTGTGGCGTCGGAGAGCGGCACACCCTACACCTACACCGTGACCGAGACCGCCCACGCCGCCCCGGCGGCGGTGCTTTATTTGGCGAGCCGCGCCGCCGTCAACGGCGACGCGCTGCAGCCCGCGGGCGACCCGCCGACGCTGGCCAACATAACGCTGCTGCAAAACGGCACGACCTACGCCGATTTTGAGAACACCTACGCCCGGCAGACCGGCAGCCTGCGGCTGACGAAGGCCGTGGACGACACGGCCCTGCGCGATGAGGCCGAGGCCGTGACGAACACCTTCACCGTCGGCAGTCTGCCCATCGGCAGCTATACGCTGGTCTATGACGACGGCACGGCCCGCACCGTCACGCTGGACGCGCCCGGCGCACTGACCGTGCCGCTCAAGGGGCTGCACAGCGTAACGGTGGAGGACGTGCCCGTGGGCAGCTACACCGTGACCGAGACCGACCACCCCGACTTAGCCAGCTGGTACTGCACGACCACCGCCGCGGCGGCGGCCGGGACGGTGCAGGTGCCGTCCGGCGGCGTGGGGGAGGCTGTCATCACCAACACCTACGCGCCGTTCCTGCGCGTCACCGTGACCAAGCAGGTCACGGGCGGCATGGGCGACACGCGCCGCGGCTTTGCGTTTACGGCGGCCATTGACGGCGCGGCGGTCACCGCGGATACCCCCTATGTGCAGCCCTACGGCGGCGCGGCGCTGACCGCGGACGGCTTCACGATCCCGCACAAGGGCAGCATCGTCATCGGGCATCTGAAGCCCGGCCAGACCGTGACCGTCACCGAGGAGACGCTGACCGACTACGAAACGACAATGGACGACGGCAGCAGCGTCACGCCGGGCAGCAGCTATACCGCGACCCTGACCGGCGACGCGGCGCTGACCTGCGTCAACAATAAGGACGGCGTGCCGCCCACGGGTCTTGCGCAGGACGCGGCCCCGGCAGTCTGGCTGCTGGCGGCGGGCGCGGCGCTGGCCGTGGTCTGCCGCCGCCGAAGGGAGGCTGCACCGTGAACGAGACACAGCGCCGCCGTGCGCTGGCGGACGTGAAGGAGTTTTTTCTGCGCGCCGGGGCGCTGGCCGTGCTGCTGCTGGTGCTGTTCGGCGTCGTGTTCGGGCTGGCGATCCAGCCGGACGACACGATGTACCCGCACCTCAAGCCCGGCGACCTGCTGCTCTACTACCGGCTGCCGCGCAGCTTTGCAGCGGGGGAGGTGGTCGTCTTTACACAGGATGACCGGCGCTGCACGGGGCGTGTTGCGGCCCGCGGCGGCGACACCGTGGAGGTGACAGAAAACGCGCTGCTGCGCATCAACGGCAGCCTTGTGGCCGAGCCGGACATTTACGAGACGACCCCCCGCTACGACAGTGACGTGACCTACCCCCTGACCCTGGCCGACGGCGAGTATTTTATCCTCTGCGACGCCCGCGAGGGTGCGCCCGACAGCCGCCGGTACGGCCCGGTGACGGCAGAAAATATCGCCGGGCGGGTCATTGCGATTGTGAGGAGGAATGAGATTTAGAGACTATAGGGAAGAAGGATGCAGAGATACACTCGGCCCTCATCCGGCCTCGGCCACCTTCCCCCGCAGGGGAAGGCACCCAGCCCCAAGCCTTCCCCCCGCGGGGGAAGGTGCCGCCGCAGCGGCGGATGAGGGCCGACCTACCGGCAACCACCCACATAACCATACACCACCCCGAAAGGAGCACATACTTATGAACACCATCAAGATTTCTGCCGTTCTGACCGCTGCTTTGCTCACGGGTGCGCTCTCCGCCACGGCGTTTGCGGCAGAGACCCTGACCACGACCACCGGCAGCATCACCTTCCGCAAGGCCATCGACGTGACGAACGCCGCGGGCGCGGGCGGCATCACGGGCACGATTGCCTTTGACGTCACTGCCGCCGACGAGAGCGAACTGCCCGACGACGGAGAGAAAAACTATGTCGGCAGCGTGGATCAGCTGGACGGCAGCGACATCATCGCCACGTTTGCGGCGGATGACAGCGGCATTGCCAACAAGGAGAGCGATGTAAGCGTCGGCTTTGACACCTCGAAGTTCGAGGCCCCCGGCATCTACTACTACCACCTGACCGAGCGCGACCCCGGCATCCACGGCCTGACCGCCACGACGGCGACCTACCTGCTAAAGGTGCGCGTTGTCAACGACAATACGTCCGACCCGGACGGTGCAACGTTCAAAATTGACTACGCTACGCTGACCTCGCTCGATGACAATACCAAGAGCGACCTCATCACCAATACCTACACGACCCACGGTCTGACCGTGACCAAGGCGCTGGCGGGCGACTGGGCCGACTACACCGACCACTTTATCTTCACGCTGGAGATCACCGACCCGGACGCAGACCCGGGCCGCATGGCGTCGGTCACGGTCCAAACCACAAGCGCGGCGGGCGTGACGAGCAACGCCGAGGTGAAGCCCTTTACAAACGGCAAGGTCAGCTTCTCGGAGACGATCCGGGGCGGCGATGTGATCAAGGTGACCGGCCTGCCCACCGGCGCGGCCTACACGATCACCGAGAGCGGCCTGGACGCTGAGAAGTATACGACGGCCTGGACGCTGGACGGCGAGACGCTGAGCACCGAAAGGGCCCTGCCCACGCAGACGGTGTGTGCCGCCGACACGGCCCTGACCGTCACGAATACCCGCAGCTCGATTGCCCCCACCGGCCTGCTGCTGGACGCCGCCCCCTACGGCGCGATGCTGGCGCTGGCCGCGGGCAGCGGGCTGGTGTTCTTCCGCAAGCGCCGCCGTGAGGACTGATGTTGGACCGCGCGGCGCGGCTGGCACGCCTGGGCACACGGCTGGTCAGTGCGCTGGCCGGGCTGCTGATGTTGGCGCTGCTGGCCTTCGGCGGGTTCGCGCTCTGGCAGGACGCCGCGCTGCGCCGCGGGGCGTTTGTGGGCGCGGAGCTTTTGCAGTATAAGCCCGCCGCACCGGCTGCCGACAACCCGACGCTGGCCGGGCTGAAAACCGTCAACCCCGACGTCTGCGGCTGGCTGACGGTGGACGGCACGGGCATCGACTACCCCGTTGTGCAGGGCGCGACGAACATGGACTACGTCAACCGCGACGTCTACGGTGATTTTTCCCTGTCGGGCGCGATTTTTCTCGACAGCCGCTGCGCCGCCGACCTGACCGACCCGTACACGGTGATTTACGGCCACCACATGGACAACAGCGCGATGTTCGGCGATGTGGCGCGGTTTGCGGAGGCAGACTATTTTGCCGCGCACCCCGCGGGCAGCATAAGTCTGCCCGACGCTGCCTATACGATCGAGCTGTTCGCCTGTGTGGTGACCGATGCCTACGACACCGCCATTTACACGCCGGAGCGTTACCCCGACGACGTGGGGGCGCTGCTGGACTATGCGGCGGCGCAGGCCGTGCAGCAGCGGGACATCGGTGTGACGGCGCAGGACCGGCTGGTGGCGCTTTCGACCTGCGCCGGGAGCGAGACAAACGGGCGGGTCGTCGTGCTGGGGCGGCTCTGCCCCCTGAAAGAAGGAGATGAAATGCAATGACCTTTGGCAAAACGGCCCTGCGGTGCTGGCTGCCCGCAGCGGCCCTGCTGCTGGCGCTGCTCTGCCCGCTGCCCGTGGCGGCTGCGCGGGCGGGCACGGCGATCCCCGTCAGTGTCCGCACCGACGGCGCGGCGGCGGACGCCGTCTATACGGTGGAGCTGACGCCGCTGGACGCGGCCCCCGCGCCTGTGCAGCGTGCCCTGACCGTAAAAAACGGCGGCACCGTGTATTTTACGGGCTTTGCCTTTGACGAGCCGGGGGATTACCGGTATCTGGTTGCCGAGCGCAGCGGCGGCGCTGCCCACACGACCTACGATGCACACAGCTACACGGTCACGGTCCGGGTGACGGGCCGCCCGGACGGCGGTCTTGCCGCCGGGCTCTGGGCCGTGCGCAGCGGGGAGACCGCGAAGGCCGACGGCGTGCTGTTTGTGAACCGGTATGACCCGCCGGAGACCGCCGCGGCAGCGGTGACTGCGTCAACCGCGATGGCTGGCACACGGACCGTGAAGGCTGCCGCCCCGGCGGCGCTGCCGCAAACCGGGGACGGCTTCCCCATAGAAGCGCTGGCCGCCGCGTTTTGCGCAAGCATCATCGGGTTTGGCACGGCGTGGAAAAGGAGGTGAACCCATTAACGGCTGCCTCCCGGGAACTCCTACTTTCTTTTGCCAACAAAAGAAAGTAGCAAAGAAAATTGCCGCTGTTTCGACGCGGTGCGGGGTTGTGCGCGTGGGGCCACAGTTGAGCGCAGCGAAACTGGGGAGCGCACAATGATTGCCCCCGCGGGGCAATCAACCGCAAGAGCGTGTTTGCGAAGCAAACTGGCGGCGCTCGTTGTGCGCCGCCAAGCGGGACCCGCGACTTAGGGGCTGCACGCCCCTAAGAACCCCAAAGCGGAGGTCGGAAGGGGCGGGGGCTAAACGAAAGCAGTATTACTTTTCGTTCTTAACGCCCCCGCCCCTTCCTCCACTTTTGAGTCGGGAGTTCCCCCGAACCCCCGTAGGGGGGAGAAGGAGGCCCCCTTGTCAAAGGGGGCTGTCACCGTTAGGTGACTGGGGGATTCCGACGGGCCTTGCGTCGCCATCCATTCCCTGGCAACCCCCGCCCACTGCAACGGGGGAGGGCTGCCGCCCTCCCTTGCCCCTCTCGTCCGCAACCCATTTGCGGCGCCCCGTAGGGGCCGGGCATGCCCGGCCCTCCACCTTGCCATTACCGCCCATGTATCTTTTGCCCCTCCGGCCTGCTTTGCAGCCGCCCGCTCCCCCTGATCTGAAACACAAAAAAATCGCCCCCATCCGGTTGCGGCTCCGGATGGGGGCTTGGGGTATCGGTTTGTGTGAGGAGGAATCATGTTCCAGAATTACGGTTGCGGCTCCGTAACCCTGTGCCTATATACTACCGGATAACTGCTAAAAAACTATGTTTTTCCTATGAACAATTTGTAAATTACCGCGCAGCCGGGCCCAACGCCCCGGCTGCGCCTTTTTTTTGTTTGCATTTGGAAACGATGCAAAGGAAGCTGGCGGGAGTGATGTAATTGCAGAGAGGTAGGGGCCGGGCATGCCCGGCCCCTACGGTGCAGCAAAATAAAAACGGGCAGTCACCCATTTTGAGTGACTGCCCGTTTGGCTTACAATCAGATAACGTTATACTCCTTCAGTAGTTTCTCCACTTCGGTGCCCTCGATCTTCTTGAGGGCCTCCTTCATGGCGAGCTTGCCGACGAGAGGCATCTCCATATCGGTGATCTTGCGTCCGTCGCGGAGCTTGACCGTGGCATCCAGCAGGCAGCGGATGTCGTAGACGCTGCCCCAGACCTCGGGCACGCCGCGGT
>OLSO01002012.1_pt1 | contig 13491 bp, 9 predicted proteins | sample 1672441 | NCBI WGS metagenome assembly OLSO01 (sample SAMEA3136686, study PRJEB25190) | human gut metagenome | biome: human gut; feature: human-associated habitat; material: faeces | place: Austria | collected 2013 | reverse complement strand
TATTGGCATAGATCAAGACCAGGATGCGATAATTGCTGCGAGTGAGAGGTTAGCCGCCTATAAACAGGCAACGATCATTCGCAGCAATTATTGTTACATGGTACAGGAACTGGCAGCCAGAGACATCCATAAGGTGGATGGGATCGTCCTTGACCTGGGAGTATCCTCCTATCAACTGGATAATGAAGAGAGAGGTTTTACCTATCGTGCAGATGCACCTCTTGACATGCGTATGGATCAGCGCCAGACACTGACAGCCAGTGACATTGTTAATCAGTATGAAGAAAAAGAACTCTATCGTATCATCCGTGATTACGGTGAAGATAAATTTGCGAAAAATATAGCCAAACACATTGTAGCAGCCAGACAGATCAGACCCATCACTACCACAGGTGAGCTGACTGAGATCATCAGGGAATCCATTCCCATGAAGATGCAGGTGAAATCGGGACACCCTGCGAAGAGAACCTTCCAGGCGATCCGTATTGAACTGAACAGGGAACTGGATGTACTCAGAGATTCCCTGGACGGAATGATCGATCTGCTGGACGATGGAGGCAGGCTTTGTATCATCACTTTCCATTCTCTGGAAGACAGGATCGTAAAAACGATTTTCCGTAAAAACGAGAATCCATGTACCTGTCCGCCGGACTTTCCGGTATGTGTATGCGGAAAGAAATCCAAGGGAAAAGTGATCACAAGAAAACCGATTCTTCCAGGGGAGGATGAAATGGAAGAAAATCCGCGTTCCAAGAGCGCGAAACTCAGAATTTTTGAGAGAGTATTGTAATTGAGAGAGGCATGAAATGGCGAAGACAACCAGGGCTGAAACAGCCAGACGAAACACAAATCACGCCAGAGTAAACAGAGGAATGTATGTAGAGGGGAATACGGTCAGACGTCTCGCAGAAGTTCCGGAGAGAAGACAGCCAGGTAGACCACAGCAGCCGGGAAGATCACAGAGGCCACAGCAAAGACCGCAGACCAGTCGAAACCGTCAGACACAGCAACACACGCAGACGGCCAGGCAACCACATCAGCTAAGCATACAGGCACAGCAGAACAGACAGAGAGCCCTTGGAATGGGCGTCGGTTTCGTTGTGTTTTTGTCAGTTGTGTGTATTGCCATACTTTTCTGTTCTGTGAAATATCTCAGGTATAAATCAGAAATTACAGCCAAGATGAGCACAGTGGCATCCCTTGAGGAGGAACTTGCACAGTTGAAAGAGGATAATGACGCATATTACAGTCAGGTGACCTCCAATGTAGATCTCAATAAGATCAAAAAGACTGCACTGGGAAGTCTGGGAATGAAATATCCGTCAGATGATCAGACAGTATCTTATTCCACCTCAGGCAACAGTTATGTGAGACAGTATCAGGATGTACCAGATTCGAAGTAGGTGAGTAATTGAGTAATACAGGAAATAAACGAAGACCAAGAAAAAAACCACAGAGAAAAATAAATTATAATATGAAGAGAAAGCTGGTAATGCTGTTTTCGGCAGTGTTACTGGCTTTAGTCGCATTAACGGCAAGAATTACCTATATTAATGCCACCAGCGGCAGCAAATACAAAAAACAGGTACTAAGCCAGGCACAGCAGAAATATCAGAGCCAGACCCTTCCTGCCAAGCGTGGGGACATATATGACCGGAATGGAAATATCCTGGCAACCAGCAACAAGGTTTATAATGTGATTCTGGACTGTAAAACAGTTAACTCGGATGAGGATTATGTAGAACCTACCATCAATGCACTGACAGAGGTGCTGGGACTGGATGAAAATAAGATCCGCAGTCTGCTTTCCGATGATAAAACGAAGGAAAGCCAGTATCAGATCCTGACGAAACAGCTGTCCATGGATAAGAAGAAAGCGTTCGAGGAATACGAATCGGCAGATGTGGATTCCGGACTGACGACTGCACAGGCAGAACAACGTGCCAATATCAAAGGCGTGTGGTTTGAGGAAGATTATCTCAGATCCTATCCGTTTAACGATGCAGCCTGTGACACCATCGGGTTCACTCTTGACAGGGATGTGGCAGATGTAGGACTGGAAGGTTATTACAACAGCACACTGACTGGCGTGGATGGCCGACAGTATGGATATATCAATAATGATTCCGATGTGGAACAGACCATCATTCCTGCAAACAACGGCAAGAGCATCCAGACAAGCATTGATATCGGTGCGCAGCAGATCGTAGAGAAATATGTAAACGGTTTCAAAGAAGCCATGGGAGCCAAGAATATCGGTGTGATCGTGGAGGATCCTTCCACAGGAGAGATCATTGCCATGGATGGTGGCGACCGTTATGACCTGAACAATCCAAGAGATCTTTCCAATGTATATTCCAAGGAAGAGATCAAGGCCATGAACGATGAGGAGACAGTAGAGGCACTGAACGGTATGTGGAGCAATTTCAGTGTAACAGATGCCTATGAACCCGGATCAGTAGTAAAACCTATCGTCATGGCAGCAGCACTGGAAAAGGGTGCGATCCAGGAATCTGATACTTTCGTGTGCGATGGTTCACAGACTTTCGGCGATACCCTGATCAAATGTGCGGTATGGCCGGATGCCCACGGAACAGAAACACTGGGAGAGGTGATCGCCAATTCCTGTAATGATGCCATGATGCAGATCGGTGCCAGACTTGGATCCAGACAGTTTGTAAAAGCGCAGAGTCTGTTTAACTTCGGTACCAGAACAGGTATTGACCTTCCAAATGAGGGAGCTGGTATTATCCATACAGAAGATTCCATGGGAGAGACAGAACTTGCATGTTCTGCCTTCGGACAGGGATTTACCTGTACCATGATCCAGGAGATCAATGCCATGTGTTCCGTTATCAATGGAGGCTATTACTATCAGCCGCATCTGGTAACGAAGATCTTAGACAGCAGCGGAAGTACGGTGAAAACGATTTCTCCTACACTGTTGAAGCAGACCATTTCCTCACAGATCTCCGCTGATATCAGAAGTTACATGGAACTGAGTGTACAGCAGGGTACCAGCCGCCATTCCAAGGTTCAGGGTTACAGCTCAGGCGGTAAAACAGGTACTGCTGAGAAATACCCACGTGGAAATATGAAATATCTGGTATCCTTTATCGGATTTGCACCGGTGGATGATCCGGCTGTAGTGATCTATGTAGTTGTAGATGAGCCGAATGTAGACGACCAGGCAAACAGTACCTATCCTCAGTACATTGCACAGGGGATTCTTTCTGAGCTTCTTCCGTATCTGAATGTGAAACCGGATGAATCAGAGGACGGCACAGTACCGGAGACGGAATTATGGGAAGGCTTTAAAGGCCATCTGAAAAGTGCTACAGGCACAGATCTGGACAGTGACGGTAATCTGGTGGATGCAGAGGGCAATCTGATCGACTGGGACGGCAACCGTATTGACCAGAACGGATATCTTCTGGATTCCAATGGAGACCACATTCTGGATGAAGAAGGAAATTATAAAATGTCCACGAACCTGACAATAGGTTCCGGAAGTACTACAGCAGATTCTTCGGAGGATGGAGTGTCCAATCCGGATGCACCTGCACCTCCAGAGGATGATGAGGAAGATACCACACAGGATAATAATGCAGAAACAGACGGCATTACCAATGAGGAAGCCGGTCTGGAATAACAGAAAATACCGTACAGGCAGACAGAGGGAATATCTCCGCAGAGAATCTTCATATATTAATATGACGATTTCTGCGGAGTTTTTGTTTTATGAAAAAGAATATGACTTTTCATAAGAAAAAGATCTGGGTAGTATTTCTGTGCTGTGTACTGATGATCACTGGGCTTGCAGGCAGGCTGTTTTATCTGATGTGCTTCCGGTCAGATTATTATTATGAAAAGGCGAAGGATCTTCATGAAAGGGAAAGAGATATCAAAGCTGCCAGGGGAAAGATCCTGGATGCCAGAGGAAAAGTCCTGGCTTCCAACAGAACTGTATGTACCATCTCTGTGATCCACAGTCAGATCAAAGAGCCGGAGAAAGTCATTTCCCTTCTGGCACAGAAACTGGAAATGCCAAAAGACCAGATCCGTAAAAGGGTAGAAAAAGTCTCATCTATAGAAAGGATCAGAACCAATGTGGAGAAAGAAGTGGGGGATGCCATTCGTGAAGAAGGACTTTCCGGTGTGAAAGTGGATGAAGATTATAAAAGATATTATCCCTACGGCAGCCTTGCCTCCAAAGTGCTGGGTTTCACAGGAGGTGACAATCAGGGGATCATCGGTCTGGAAGTAAAATATGAAGAAATATTAAAAGGAAAGCAGGGAAAGATCCTCACTACCGCAGATGCCAGAGGCGTGGAACTGGATGCTTTGGGAGAAACTAGAGAAGACCCTGTAGATGGCAGCAGCCTGGTTCTGAGCCTGGATGTAAATATCCAGGAATATGCCCAGCAGGCAGCATTGAAAGTAATGGAAGAAAAACAGGCAGAAAGAGTTTCGATTCTTTTGATGAATCCGCAAAACGGAGAGATCTACGCCTGTGTCAATGTACCGGAATTCGATCTGAATGATCCCTTTACCCTGAACACACAGACGGAAAGTGGAGAAGTCACCGGGGAAAAAAAACAGGATTTGCTGAACCAGATGTGGAGAAATCCCTGCCTGAACGATACTTATGAGCCGGGATCCACCTTTAAGATCATTACCATGTCTGCAGGTCTGGAAGCCGGTGTGGTGTCGAAAGATGACAGATTCTACTGTCCGGGATATAAAGTGGTGGAAGACAGAAGGATCCACTGTGCGAAAAGAACAGGCCACGGAGCCCAGAATTTCGTGGAAGGAGCCCAGAATTCCTGCAACCCTGTCTTCATAGAGGTGGGACTCAGACTGGGAGTGGAACGGTATTATAAATACTTCCGCCAGTTTGGGCTTTTTGACAAAACAGGTGTGGATCTGCCGGGAGAAGCAGGGACTATCATGCATGCCATGAAAAATATGGGAGAAGTGGAACTGGCCACTGTATCTTTCGGGCAGTCCTTCCAGATCACTCCCATCCAGCTTGCCACAACAGTAAGTTCCCTGATCAACGGAGGAAAAAGGATTACGCCCCATTTCGGAGTGTCCGTGCTGAACCCGGATGGAACAGAAGGGGAAAAACTGACCTATCCTGTGAAAGAGGGAGTTGTTTCGGTAAATACTTCAAAGCAGGTCAGGGAAATACTGGAAACTGTGGTATCCCAGGGATCCGGCAAAAATGCAAAGATCGAGGGTTACTCCATAGGTGGAAAAACAGCTACTTCACAGACACTGCCCAGAAGTGCCAATCGTTATATTTCCTCATTTCTGGGATTCGCTCCTGCCGAAGATCCTCAGATCCTGGGGCTGTGCATCATTCACGACCCACAGGGGATTTATTATGGCGGAACCATTGCAGCACCTGTGATCCGCAGTATCTTCGAAAATATCCTGCCTTATCTGGGAATTGCAAAGACCGCAGAAATCACCCCGGAAAAGACCTCAGAGGGTTGATTAATGAAAAAAAAAGCCTTATACTAGGAAATGATCAAGAAAAAATTTAATAAAAACGAAAGAATGAACGAGGTGTAAAATGGAATTTCAAGTTGTAATCCCTGTGCTGATCGCATTTGCCATCAGTGTTGTATTAGGACCGATCATCATTCCTTTCCTCAGGAAACTGAAGATGGGCCAGACAGAAAGAACAGAAGGTGTGCAGTCCCACCTGAAGAAAGCGGGAACCCCTACCATGGGCGGTGTGATCTTTCTTATCGCTACTGCTGTAACTGCGTTGTTTTATGTAGGAGATTATCCGAAGATCATTCCGGTACTGTTTCTCACACTTGGATTCGGTATCATCGGATTTCTGGATGACTATCTGAAAGTTGTCCTGAAACGTTCTGACGGACTGCTTCCATGGCAGAAATTTCTGCTGCAGGTGATCCTGACGGGAATCTTCGTGTTCTATATTGTGAATTATACAGATATTTCCCTGACCATGCGTATCCCGTTCTGGAGCGGACATTTCCTGAATCTGGGATGGCTGGCTTATCCGGTACTGTTTTTCGCAGTGATCGGTACTGTAAACGGTGTAAACTTTACAGACGGTCTGGATGGTCTGGCTTCCAGCGTAACTCTGATCGTAGCTGTTTTCTTCTCAGTAGTTTCCATCGGAATGAAATCAGGCATCGAACCGATCACCTGTGCAGTTGTGGGAAGTCTTATGGGATTTCTGTTGTTTAATGTATATCCGGCGAAAGTTTTTATGGGAGATACCGGATCACTGGCACTGGGCGGATTTGTAGCAGGTACTGCTTATGTAATGCAGATGCCGTTATTTATCCTGCTGGTAGGTCTGATCTACCTGATCGAGGTACTTTCCGTCATGATCCAGGTAACTTATTTCAAAGCAACCCATGGCAAACGTATCTTTAAGATGGCACCGATCCATCATCATTTTGAACTGTGCGGCTGGTCTGAGACAAGAGTAGTTGCCGTATTTTCCGTAATTACTGCTGTTATGTGCATGATCGCACTGCTGGCATTATAAAGAGCGGGATTTAAGGAGGAATATTATTATGGAATTACAGGGTAAAAGAGTTCTGGTATTTGGTTCCGGCAAAAGCGGGATCGGTGCGTCAGACCTTCTGGCGAAGGTAGGCGCAGTTCCGGTTATTTTTGACGGAAATGCAGAGATTGATAAAGAGGCAGTGGTACATAAAACAGACGGTACTTATCAGGTAGAAGTGTATGCCGGAGAACTTCCGAAGGAAGTAGCCGACAGCCTTGATCTGGTTGTTTTAAGCCCTGGCGTACCTACAGATCTTCCTGTTGTAAAGAGTTTCTGTGAGCAGGGGATTCCTGTATGGGGAGAGGTAGAATTGGCATACAGAGTAGGCGACGGAGAAGTACTTGCCATCACAGGAACCAATGGAAAAACAACTACAACAGCTCTTCTGGGTAAGATCATGCAGGATGCCAGAGAGTCTGTATTCGTAGTGGGAAATATCGGAACACCGTATACATCCAAGGCTCTGGAAATGAAACCGAACTCTGTAACAGTTGCAGAGATCAGCAGCTTCCAGTTAGAGACCATCGATGAATTCGCACCGAAGGTTTCTGCAATCCTGAATATTACAGAGGATCATTTAAACCGCCATCATACCATGGAAGAATATATCCGTGTCAAAGAGCTGATCACGAAGAATCAGGGAACAGAAGATGTGTGCGTGCTGAACTATGAAGATGAGGTGCTTCGCAAGTTCGGAGAAGACATTGTTCCGAGAGTCGTATATTTCTCCAGTGAAAGAAAGCTGGATCAGGGCATTTATCTGGATGGAAAGAAGATCATCCTGAAAGACGGAGAGAAAGAGATCGAAGTAGTAAACACAGATGATCTCAAACTTCTTGGCAAACATAATTTCGAGAATGTGATGGCTGCAGTTGCCATGGCCTATTATGACGGAGTTGCCATGGACAGCATCCGCAAGAGTATCTGTGAGTTTACAGCAGTTGCCCACAGGATCGAATATGTAACAGAGAAGAATGGAGTCAAATATTACAATGATTCCAAGGGAACCAACCCGGATGCTGCCATAAAGGGCATTCAGGCGATGAACCGCCCTACACTTCTTATCGGCGGCGGTTATGATAAACAGTCCAGCTATGATGAATGGATCGAATCCTTTGCAGGAAAGGTACGTTATCTGGTACTGATCGGACAGACAAAGGAAAAGATCAAAGAGACGGCAGAGAAACATGGATTCCATGAGATCATTCTCTGTGAGAACCTGGAAGAAGCGGTAAAGGTATGTGCAGAGAAAGCACAGGAGGGAGATGCAGTTCTTCTTTCACCTGCCTGCGCAAGCTGGGGACAGTTTGACAACTATGAACAGCGTGGAGATATGTTTAAGGAATATGTAAGAAATCTGTAGAATATCTATAGATAAGGCATGATTCCGGAGACGCAGATGAGTCAGAGAAAACAGGCGGGATTTTCCAAAACAGATATGACGATGCTGGTGCTTGTAGTATTTTTGGCCGTGTTTGGGCTGACTGTACTTGGCAGTGCCAGTGAATATAATGGCAGAGTACGTTTCGGCGACTCTGCCTATTATTTTAAGAAACAGTTATTTGCAACAGCACTGGGATTGGGGGCAATGTATGTGGTTTCTATTATGGACTACCACTTTTTTGTCCGGCTGGCTCCGGCGCTGTATCTTCTTTCCATGGCTCTCTCTACAGCTGTGCTACTGTTCGGCCAGGAGATCAACGGATCGAAACGGTGGCTGAACCTGGGGCCTTTATCCTTTCAGCCGTCGGAATTCGCCAAGGTGGCAGTTATTTTGTTTCTCACCTGGCAGATCGAAAGAGCAGACAATACAGAAGGGTTCTGGTTTATGTGCAGGATCATGTTCACTTTGCTTCCCATTGTGGGGCTGGTAGGCTCCAATAATCTGAGTACAGCCATCATCATTCTGGGGATCGGTGTGATCCTGATCTTCGTTTCCAACCCCAGATATATGCAGTTTATAGGACTGGCGGCGGCAGGTGTGAGTTTTATCGCTGTGTTTCTGGCTGCTGAGAGCTACCGCCTGGAACGTCTGGCTATCTGGAGAAACCCGGAGAAATATGAAAAAGGGTTTCAGACCATCCAGGGACTGTATGCCATAGGAAGCGGCGGGATCTTCGGAAGAGGACTGGGAAGCAGCCTGCAGAAGCTGGGATTTGTTCCGGAAGCACAGAATGATATGATCTTTTCGGTGATCTGTGAGGAACTGGGGCTTGGAGGAGCGGTTCTGCTGATGCTGGTGTTCGGGCTGCTTTTGTGGAGATTGTGTGTAAATGCCATGCATGGAGCAGATCTGGCGGGAATGCTGATATGCGGTGGGATCATGGGACATCTGGCAATTCAGGTGATCCTGAACATTGCAGTAGTCACCAATACCATTCCCAATACAGGGATCACGTTGCCCTTTATCAGTTATGGCGGAACTTCCGTAGTATTTCTGCTGGGGGAGATGGGGCTGGCACTGGGGGTGAGCAGTCACAGGAAGGGCATTTATGCATATAATAGAAGGTAAGAGGCCCTTTAGGAGTGAAAATTTTGGATGAAATTCACGTAATGGGCAGGAGTTCCCTTAACGGGAGCGTTTCCATACAGGGATCAAAAAATGCGGCGCTTCCCATGATGGCAGCATCGCTGATGCACAAAGGGCTGAGTGTTCTGCGGGGATGTCCGCGGATTTCGGATGTATTCTGCATGGAAGAGATCCTGAAAGATCTGGGAGCTGTTACCTGGTGGGAGGGACATGACCTGTATCTGGACTGCACAGAGGCAGACGGAATACAGATCCCGGCTGCATATACAGGAAGAATGCGCTCTTCTGTGATTCTGCTGGCACCTGTGCTGAGCAGGAACCACAGCTGCCGGATCGGTTATCCGGGAGGCTGTGTGATCGGAAAAAGGCCAATAGATCTTCATCTGATGGCATTGAGGCATCTGGGTGCTGAGATTGAGGAGCAGGAGGCATATCTGTCTGCATACTGTGGGAAATTTATGGGAAAAGAAATCGTTTTTCCACATTCCAGTGTAGGAGCCACACAGCAGGCAGTACTGGCAGCAGTGTGTGCCTGCGGGGAAACCCATGTTTACGGCTGTGCCAGGGAACCGGAGGTTGTATGGTTGTGCAGATATCTGGAGACAATGGGAGCGAAGATCCAGGGTGTGGGAACAGAGCATCTTTATATCCAGGGGGTGAGGGAACTGGGCCCCGGGAAATTTCAGATTCCCCCGGACAGGATCGTGGCCGGAACCTATCTGTGCGCAGCAGCAGCGGCCAGAAGCAGGATCACACTTGAGAATGTACCGGTGGGGGAACTGGAGAGCTTCCTGGAAGTATATCGGAAAATGGGTGGACAATATGAAGGGAAAAGTGGTACACTAAGGATCAATGGAGAAAGGGTATGCAGTCCTGTGCCCCTTGTGGAAACCGGAATCTATCCGGGATTTCCTACAGATCTGCAGGCTCCTCTTATGGCTGTGCTGGCCGGGATACAGGGTGTGAGCAGGATCAGGGAGAAGATTTTTGATGACAGGTTTGGCAGTGCCCTTCAGATGAGAAAGATGGGTGCGCATATTGAGATAACCGGAAATACAGCAGTGATCTGTGGAACAGATACTCTGAAAGGCTGTACCACAGAAGCTGGAGATCTCCGGGGCGGTGCAGCGCTGATCATTGCAGCGCTTGGTGCAAAAGGAGAAACCTGTATCCGGGGAACTGAGTTTATCAGCAGAGGATATGAGCACATCTGTGAAGATTTAGAAGCTCTGGGCTGCCGGATCTGGCAGTCATCTGGCAAAGGAAATGAACGTATATGAGAAAATCCAATTTCGGAAAGAAAAATCCGTTAAAAAAATTGACCAAAAAAGCGAAAGTAACAGTGGCAGGTGTGATAGGGATCGTACTCCTCGGTGCTGCAATCGGCTTTTTTTCCTATTATAAAGTAGATTCTGTGGAAGTGCGCGGAACCACTCATTATACAGAGGATGAGATAAAGAAAATGGTGCTTAAGGGATCGTTTGCGTCCAATTCGGTCCTGGCACCGCTGTTCTGCGGTAATGTAGATACTTCGGATGTGGCTTTTGTGGATGCTTTCAAGATCACCCAGCTGAACAGAAATACCATCTGCATCAGCGTAAAGGAGAAAAAGCCCATCGGTTGTATCCATTATCTGGACAGCTATATTTATTTTGACAGGACAGGCACCTTCGTGGAGGGATCACAGACTCTGGATAAGACAGTGCCTTATTTCGACGGCATCGAAGTGAGTAAAGTGGTGATGGATGAGAAACTGGATATTAAGGGAGATACTGTGCTGAATACTGCTGTGGCGCTTTCTACGATCTTCCAGAAAAATGACTTGGTCCCTGACCATATTCAGTTTGACAGCAGTTATTCCATCAGTCTGATCTACGGGGATATCACGGTACAGCTTGGAAAGGACGAGAATCTGGAGGAGAAAATGAACCGTGTGGCAGCCATTCTTCCGAAGATCACAGGGAAGAAGGGAATCCTTCATATGGAGAGCGTTTCTACAGACACGAATACTTTCGAGGAAGAGAAAGAAAAAACGGATACCACATCTACATCAGAGAACTGGACCGGCGGCTATGATGAAAACGGTGATTACACCGGAGACGGAGAGTATGATGAAAACGGCAATTATGTAGGTCCGAAGCCGACACAGGAATCGCTGGATGCCGAATCAGAAAATACAGACACCACAGACACTGAAGATACCGGCAGTGACACTCAGTCAGGAGATTATTCCGATGGATATTCTGAGGATAACAGCCAGGAATATGACAGCAGTTACAGCGGAGATTATTCGGACTATTCGGATGGCTACAGTGACAGTTATAATGAAGATTACAGTGACAGCTACAGTGATGGTTATAATGGAGACTATTACAGCGAAGATTACGGATATTAAAGGTTCCTGTTTGTATAGAAACTGCTGATACAGGCAGGAAAACAGGAATAACCATGAAAAAAAGTAGAAAAAAACGAAATTAATGGTTGATTAATTCCGAAAAAAAATATATGATATATCTATATGTAGCTATGACATAAATTACTGAAATTGATATCAGATAGAAATAAAGGAGGAAGTACATTGTTAGAGATCATGTCAAATGAGGCTGAATCATCTGCAAAGATTATCGTAATTGGCGTGGGTGGAGCCGGAAATAATGCAGTAAACAGAATGGTGGAGGAATCCATCGGAGGAGTTGAGTTTGTAGGTGTAAATACCGATAAACAGGCTTTAACTCTTTGCAAAGCTCCAACTGTACTTCAGATTGGCGAGAAGATAACCAAGGGTCTTGGCGCAGGAGCGCAGCCTGAGGTTGGACAGAAAGCAGCAGAAGAAAGCATTGAAGAAGTGAAACAGTTAATGGAAGGCGCAGACATGGTATTCGTTACCTGTGGTATGGGCGGCGGAACCGGAACAGGTGCTGCACCGGTCATCGCTGCAGCAGCGAAGGAAATGGGTATCCTGACAGTAGGAGTTGTAACCAAGCCTTTCCGTTTTGAAGCGAAGACACGTATGAACAATGCACTTGCAGGTATTGAGAATCTGAAGAAAGCAGTGGATACACTGATCGTTATCCCGAACGATAAATTACTTGAAGTAGTTGACCGTCGCACTACTATGCCGGAGGCATTAAGAAAAGCGGATGAGGTTCTGCAGCAGGCAGTACAGGGCATCACAGACCTGATCAATCTGCCGGCACTGATCAACCTTGACTTCGCAGACGTTCAGACAGTCATGACAGATAAGGGAATAGCACACATCGGTATCGGTGAGGCAAGAGGCGATGATAAGGCTATGGAAGCTGTTCAGCAGGCCGTTTCTTCTCCACTTCTTGAGACAACCATCAAGGGTGCAACTCATGTCATCATCAACATTTCCGGTGATATCTCACTTATGGATGCAAACGACGCAGCAAGCTATGTACAGGAGCTTACAGGAGAGGATGCCAACATCATCTTCGGTGCGATGTATGATGATACAGTTGCTGACTACTGCAGAATTACAGTTATCGCAACAGGTTTAAATGATGAGAACCTTCAGGCAAGCCCTTTCGGAAAAAGAAGCACAGCTTCTTCCTTTGGCTCCAGAAGACCTTCTTCTCAGGCAGCGCCGGCAGCAGGAACAGCTACAGCAGGTATGAATATGCCAAGCTTCAGCCTTCCTACTATGAATGCAACACCATTCGGAACAACTAAGACTCCGTCCAGCACTGTTCAGAAGAAAGACATTCAGATCCCGGATTTCTTAAGAAACAGATAAATAATAGAACAGATCAAAGAGACATACCGATACATCCGGTATGTCTCTTTTTGTGAGACGATCAGAAAATCTGACAGGTCTCATGCAGACTGGATAAATTCAGACACCACAGCTGCACTGAAAAGTGTTGCATTTGGTATCAGAGGCATCGTGTGCGCTGGAGCCGTCCACATGAATGGAAGAAGCTGTACATTTGCAGTCTGAATTATAGGTACAGTTGTGTGCTTTACAGTCGATCTGGATCTTTTCACATCCACAGCCGCTGGCACAGCTGTTTGTCACAGAATTTCCGCTGCGCTCACGGAAACTGCCGCAGCTTGTTTCATTTGCAGTGGTAGCATTTTCTCCGGTAACGTCGATGTCACCTTTGGAACAGAGCTGTTCCTTATTGTACATACAGGTAGTTGCTGAACATTTCAGAGTTGTCATGATTTTTCCTCCTTGATCTGTATTGATTCGACCGCAGTGATCAAAAGCGACAGATGCGGTCATAAAGATAGAGTGCCCGGAAATGCGAAAAATATGTATAAAATGAAAACAGAAAAATATATTAAGAAAAAATAAAAAGATACTTGACTTAAATAGAAAAGCATGGTATCTTATACAAGTACGTAAGAAAACAAAGCAGAGTTCCACTCTCACCTC
>OLSO01002006.1_pt1 | contig 13532 bp, 9 predicted proteins | sample 1672441 | NCBI WGS metagenome assembly OLSO01 (sample SAMEA3136686, study PRJEB25190) | human gut metagenome | biome: human gut; feature: human-associated habitat; material: faeces | place: Austria | collected 2013 | reverse complement strand
GCCGGTAAAGTTTTGGTGAAATTTTTGTTCTCTTTCACTGCGGTTTGACCAGAAATCCTTGTTTTACAGCCGTTCCACCAATGCGCCGCCTGCGCGCAGCACCCCATTCTCATAACCTCTTGCAAACAGCACGCTGCCCTCTGTCTCCACATCGGTCTCTTTTCCGGATGCGTTCAACACAACCCGGAGCCTGCTGCCCTCTGCCCCGGTTTTGACATATTCCACCACCCGGTCAGAGCTGTTCTTATTTTCAAATGTGATTTCCATGCTGCGGGCCGCAGGCTCTTTTCGAAGGGCAATCAGCCGCTTTACCTGCTCCGTAATCTCTGCATAGTTTCCCTGTTCGATCTGATCCCAGGGCATACAGCGTCTGCAATCCGGGTCAGCGCCGCCCTCTATCGCGATTTCCGTCCCATAATAGATACAGGGACTCCCAGGCATTGTAAAGAGCATTGCAAGCTGCTGGAAAAAGAGATCCTGATTTCCACCTGTCTGATGGATCAGCCGATCTGTATCATGGGAATCCAGAAGGTTAAACAAAACCTCTGTCGTCTGACGCATATAACGCACCAGATTTTCATGAATCGCCTCTTCCAAATCCGATTTCGTCTTTTCCGGCTGATACCAAAACTCCCGGATGGCTGCAGCAAAGGGATAGTTCATAACGGCGTCGAATTCGTCCCCGCCAAGCCACGGCATTGCGTCATGCCAGATTTCCCCCAGCAGATAAAAATCCGGTTTTAACTGCTTTGTCATCTGCCGCAGCTCACGGCAAAACAGATGGGAGATTTCGTTTGCAACATCTAACCGAAGTCCATCAATGTCAAATGTCTCAATCCAATAACGAACGGTATCCAAAAAATAGTCCCGCACCTTTTTTTCACTCGTATTGAGCTTTGGCATCCGCTCCGCAAAGGCAAAGGAATAATAGCGTCCATCCCGGGTGCTGCCCTCCTGCTCCCGGCAGGGCCAGCGATTGATCATAAACCAGTCGTAATAGGGGGACTTGGGCCCCTTTTCCATCACATCCCGCCACGGTAAAAAGTTACTGCCGCAATGGTTGAATACACCGTCTAACATCACGCGGATGCCTCTGTCATGGGCCTCCTTAACGAGCAGCTTCATAGTCTCCTCATCTCCGAAGCCCGGATCGATCTTCCGGTAATCTGTTGTATCATATTTATGACTTGAGGGAGATTCAAACACCGGTGTCAGATACAGTCCGGTAATACCAAGCTCCTGTAAATAAGGAAGCTTCTGACGAATTCCATCCAGATCGCCGCCGTAAAAATCGAGATTACTTACGGTATGGTATCCCCAGGGCTTTACCCAGTCCGGATCATTTTCTTTGTTGCCGTTGCAAAAGCGCTCCGGAAAAATCTGATACCAGACCGTCTCCCGCACCCACTTTGGCGTCACGTTGATATCCACCGAATTCATCCACGGAAACGTAAAGCACTGTCCCAGCTGTCCGTTTTTCACATCCTCTGGCGAATGAAAGCCATCCTCAAAATAAAAGACCCGTTCTGCTCCTGCCTGCAGCTCAAAGAAATACCGGCACCGTTTATAGGGAGGCTGCACGGGAATTTCCCACCAGAGGTGCTGAGGCAGACGCATTTTTGTCACGATCTCCTCCCGACTGCCTTCCCAAGCCTCGTTTCCGCCCAGAATACCAGTAGAAAACGGGTCGCCATAATGAATCCAAACCTGTTCCACTTCTTCTCCGGTCTGCAGCCCTACCATCAAAATTTCCTCATTCAATGCATAGCAAAACTGCTGTGACGCTCTATGATAAACCGCTTCTAAATGAATCATGTTCAGACCTCCTTTTTCCAAGCTGCATCCTTTTAAACTGCAGCCGATCTCATTTCAATACATTTCCAGTCCATACTTTTCCTGCAGCTGCAGTAAGGTGATGTCGTGTTGAATATGCTCCGACAAAATTTTCACCATCAGCCCATTGTTGCTGACCGTACCGCTCCAGTTGGCAAATGCACCGCAGTCCGCTGTCAGTGTCATCTGCCTGTCTGTCACAAGCATCAGACGGGAGGGCTGATGTGCTGTCAGCATTCCTCCGTGGGTATAAAACTCCACATCCTCCCGGTTCAGTCCCAGATCATAAAAGGAAAACGCAACGATCCGCACGCCTTTTTTCTTTAGCCGATGGAAGGTCTCTGCAAAACAGGAAAGATCAAAATCCGCATTCAGATAAACCTCCTCCCGGGCATCCTCCAGAAGCTTCCCTGCCCTTGCCATCGCCGTTTCAAAGCCCCGGAATACGAAATGCACCTCCGGCTGCTTCGCCGTCTCATATTCTTCCAGCTGTTGCCTGGCGAGAGAAAGGTTCGCTGTCATTTCCGCCTGCATCCGCCCCAAAAGCACCTCCGGCTCCTGGGCGGCATACAGTGCTGTCTGATCCGGAACCAGCTCCACCATCCCCTTATCCAGCATGTGCTCCAGCGCATTGTAAATAGAAGGGCGTGCAATTGCGATTTTTTTTGCCAGCTGATAGGCAGACATGGGCTCAGAACCGATCAATGCCATATAAATCTGTGCTTCCAGCCTTGAAAAATTCAGATGTTCCAGGGTTTCCTGCAGCTTCATCGTTCGCTTTCCTTTCGTTGTATATTTTATGCAACTATATATAGCATAAACTTTTGCCCTATGCAAGTATTTTTTTGATTTCCTGGAAAAGGAAGAACATCCGGTGCTGATTTTTCAATGAACGGACAAAAAAGGAGCGGTCGGCAGTTCCGATCGCTCCCTCTTTCGTATTTTATTAGTTACAGTTCACTCGTACCTTTTATTGCATGCGCTGTATTTTTACAGGTATCTCATCTTTCTCACCGTCTGCACAAACTCTATATTGGTTTTCGTCTTTGCAAACAGATCCAGCACCTTATCCACAGCTTCATCGGATTTCATACCATTCAACGCGCGGCGCACCACGTTGATTGCTTCCATCTCCTCTGCACTCAGCAGCAGATCTTCTCTTCTCGTGCTGGTTTTGGGGATGTCGATGGCAGGGAAAATTCTGCGTTCAGACAGCTTTCGATCCAGCACAAGCTCCATATTACCGGTTCCTTTAAATTCCTCGTAAATGACATCGTCCATCCTGGATCCGGTGTCCACCAATGCAGTGGCCAGAATCGTCAGGCTTCCGCCCTCGCGCATATTGCGGGCTGCACCAAAAAAGCGCTTCGGCATATGCAATGCCGCCGGGTCAATACCACCGGACAGGGTACGTCCGCTGGGCGGAACCACCAGGTTGTAGGCACGGGTCAGGCGGGTAATACTGTCTAACAGGATCATAACGTCTTGTTTATGCTCGACCAGACGCTTTGCACGCTCAATAACCATTTCGGAAACTCGTTTATGATGTTCCGGTAATTCATCAAACGTGGAATAGATCACTTCAACATTCGGCCCTGCCACCGTCTCCTTCATGTCCGTTACCTCCTCCGGACGTTCATCGATCAGGAGAATGATCAGATGCAGGTTCGGATAATTTTTCTTTACCGACATGGCCACTTCTTTTAATAGGGTTGTCTTACCAGCCTTCGGCGGGGACACAATCATACCTCTCTGTCCTTTACCGATGGGGCTTAACAAATCCATGACCCGCATCGCCACCGGGCAGCCGAAGCGTTCCATTTTCAGTCTGCTGTTCGGAAAGATCGGCGTCATATCTTCAAAGTTGCTTCGTCTGGATGCTTCCTCTGTGGTATAACCATTGATCGTCTTGACATAAAGCAGGGCAGAGAATTTTTCATTCTGTGTCCGCACTCTGGTATTTCCCTCTAAAATATCGCCTGTCCGCAAATTGAACCGACGAATCTGGCTGGGTGCCACGTAAATATCATTATCTCCCGGCATATAATTATCCGAGCGGATAAAGCCATAGCCCTCAGCCATGACCTCCAGGATACCCTTTACCGTAATGCCGCTGTCCAGCTCTGTCGGGAACTTGTCGTCCTCTGGACTCTGGATCGGTGCAGTTCCGCGATTATACGGACTGTTGTAGCGCTCATTATAACGAGGTGCAGGCGCGCTCACACGGTTCTGTGCCTCTTCTGCCACAGGCGCAGCAGTACGGGGCACTGCAGCTGCAGTATTTTCCCGCGCACCATTGTTGTCGCGGCTTCCTGTCCTTCCATTATGATAAGAACCATTGCTGATGAAGCGCTTTCCTGTTCTCTGCTGCCGTCTTTCCTCCCGATCCCCTGCTTTGCTCTCCGGTTCTGTCCCACCGTCATGAGGATCCTGCTTTTCCACTGCGCCCTTCTCCGGGGTATCCTTGCGCTCTGCCGCATCCCTCTTCGGAGCATCCTCCCGCTCTGCTGCGCTCTTTTCCGGGGCATCCTTGCGCTCTGCCGCGCCCCTCTTCGGAGCATCCTTGCGCTCTGCTGCGTCCCTCTTTAGAGCATCCTCCCGCTCTGCCGCGTCCTTCTCCGGGGCATCCTTGCGCTCTGCCGGGCGGTTCTCCGAGACGCTGCGTTCTGTTTTGATTTCTGCATTCTCCTGGGCATCCAACCTCAGCATCGCATCAATGACTTCCGCCTTTTTCATTGTAGAAAGTCCTTTTATCCCCCTTGCTTTTGCAATCTCCTTCAGATCATGCACTGCCAGAGATTCATATTTTTCTCTTATCATTTTTTCCTCTCATTTCTGCGCACGCTTTTTGCGCATGTCGAGTTTGTGTCAAGTGCGCGCAGACACAAATCTCGCGATTGAAAATTTTTATTTTTCAATCTTTACTCCCTTTACTGCCATCGTGATTCGTCCCTGATTTTCATACGGAATTCTACATGAAACGATCTTTTTGAAATGCGCCAGAACATCCCGATCCGGGAAACAGCGGTCTTTTGTCAGAAATCAAAAGTGCCTGTCATTTTAATGAATTTTATTACACATCGGAGACACAAGTCAAACGTCTCCTTCTGTTTCGCTCATTGTACCACACTCAAAACAGAATAGGAAGATTTTTTCCTTGATTCACTCAAATAAATCAGATATGATGATATACAGAGAGCTACGAATGGCGCGTATGCCCCGACATCATCATTCCTTATTAAATAAAAAAGAAAGCAGGCAAATCAAATGACAAATCAGGAGAAAGCGCTGGAACTGCATGCGAAGCTGCAGGGAAAGCTTGAAACCGTTTCCAAAACACCCGTCCGCACCCGTGAAGACCTTGCACTTGTCTATACTCCCGGCGTTGCGGAGCCTTGTAAGGTCATTGCAAAAGACCCGGCTGCCGCTTACACCTATACGATGAAAGCAAACACTGTAGCTGTTGTTTCCGACGGTTCCGCCGTACTGGGACTCGGCAATATCGGTCCGAAGGCCGCTATGCCCGTTATGGAAGGCAAGGCTGTCTTATTTAAAGAATTCGGCGGTGTCAACGCAGTTCCCATCTGCCTGGATACTCAGGACACGGAAGAGATCATCAAAGCTGTTACCTGGCTTGCTCCCGCTTTTGGCGGCATCAATCTGGAAGATATCAGTGCACCCCGCTGCTTCGAAATCGAAGAGCGCTTAAAAGAGACCCTGGATATCCCTGTTTTCCACGATGACCAGCACGGAACTGCTATTGTTGTACTCGCCGGCATCATCAATGCCCTAAAGGTAGTCGGTAAGAAAAAGGAAGACTGCCGCGTTGTTGTAAACGGCGCAGGAAGCGCAGGAGTTGCCATTACCCGCCTGCTGATAACCTACGGCTTTTCCAATATCATTATGTGCGATAAATCCGGCATTCTCTGCGATGGCGCAGAGGGCTTAAACTGGATGCAGGAAAAGATGGTAAAACGCACCAATCTGGCTCACGAAACCGGTTCCCTTGCAGATGCTTTAAAGGGTGCTGATATTTTCGTCGGCGTTTCCGCTCCAGGTATTGTGACGGAAGAGATGGTGGCTTCCATGAATTCCGATGCTATTCTGTTTGCAATGGCTAACCCCGTTCCTGAGATCATGCCTGATCTCGCAAAAAAAGCAGGGGCACGCGTTGTCGGCACCGGACGCAGCGATTTCCCGAACCAGGTCAACAACGTTGTCGCATTCCCCGGCATCTTCCGCGGTGCTCTGGAAGGACATGCAAAACAGATCACCGATAAAATGAAGCTGGCTGCCGCTAATGCCATCGCAGCCCTCGTTTCTGACGAAGAATTAAACGAAAACAATATCATGCCAGAAGCATTCGATCCCAGAGTTGCGGACGTTGTTGCAGATGCAGTCAAGAAAAACATCCGTTGATCTCTGGCACCAGAAGCCCTACTATTCGCTGGACGCCTGGTGTAAAAATACATACGGACGAAAGCTTTACAAGGCTGCGCTTGATATCGGCTGTACCTGTCCCAACCGGGATGGCACCCTCGATACAAGAGGCTGCATTTTCTGCTCTGCAGGCGGAAGCGGCGATTTTGCTGCTTCCCGGCAGCTTTCTGTAACAGACCAGTTAACTCAGGCAAAGTCACTTCTGTCCTCCAAATGGATACCGGAACCCGGCAAACCGTCTCTGATCGCCTATTTTCAGGCATATACCAACACGTATGGCGATCCGGACAGACTGCTTTCCTGTTATGAAGAAGCACTTTCCTCTCCGGAGGTCGCAGGAATTTCCATTGCGACGCGCCCGGATTGCCTTTCCGATATCATTCTGGAGGGACTTGACCGCCTCCAGTTACTGTATCCTGACCGGTTTATCTGGATCGAGCTTGGTCTGCAGTCCATTCATGACCACACTGCAGCAAGGATCCGCCGGGGATATCCGACCTCCGTATTTTATGATGCTGCAGCAAAGCTCCATGCCAGAAGGCTTCCCTTTATCGTCCATCTGATCCTCGGACTCCCCGGGGAAACCCGGCTTGACCTGCTGGAAAGCATCCGTGCCGTCAATCAGGTGCATCCCTTTGGTGTCAAGCTGCAGCTTCTCCATATTTTAAAGGGAACAGATCTTGCCCTGCTTTATGAAGCCGGAAAGCTTCCTGTACTGACACAGGAAGAATATCTCGATCTGCTGACAAGCTGTATCGCTGCACTTTCTCCGGATATCTGCCTCCACCGGGTCACCGGAGACGGTCCCCGCAAGCTCCTGATCGCGCCCCAGTGGAGTCTTTCGAAACGAAACGTCTTAAACGGGCTGCATGCCCTTATGAAACAACGAAATCTCAGACAAGGGGATAATTATGAACCAGGAACCTCTTACACTCTATAAACTGATCGTTCTTTATCTGCTCAACAAGGTATCCTTCCCACTCACAATGGCGCAGGTCAGCGATCTCATTCTGGAAAAAGAATATACCAGCTATCTGACACTGCAGCAGGTTATCAATGAGCTGGCGCAGGCCGGTCTGATCACTGCCAAAACACTGGTCAACCGCACCCATCTGCAGATCACGGAGGAGGGCCGCAATACCCTTTCCTATTTTGAGAACCGCATCAGTGACGCGATCAAGACAGACATCGGCGAATATCTTAAAAAAAATGAACTGGAAATGCGCAACGAATCTTCGATTCAGAGCAACTACTATAAGGCTGTCAACGGGGAATTCGAAACAGAGCTGACTGCAGTGGATAAGGACGTCAACCTGGTGACCATCCGCCTTACGGTTCCTACAGAAGAGCTCGCAATTTCCATTTGCGAAAACTGGCAAAAAAATAACAGGGAGATTTATCAGTATCTGACAACCGCCCTGTTTTAAAGTATGTTATTGCAACATCTCCCGGATCACACTGCCATCTGTTTTTCCGAGGTCTATCTCCAAAAGTGCTGCCAATGTCGCGCCCTCATCCCAGAGCGCGATATTTTTTTCTACCCGGGCACCAGCTCTTACACTGCATCCCGACATTGCAAAAAAGGTCTGATAGTCTGCCTCACCCGGCAGATACCCGTGGGTCCCCTTCATGCCATGTGCGCAGTCTTTTTCTGTTGCCGTCAGCTGTTCCCATTCGTCCAGAAAAAACCATCCTTCCTTTGCTTCCAGCATCAGAAAGCAGTTTTCGTCTGCGCCCATATTTGCTGCCTCTTCCCGGGTCAGAATCCTTTCGATTCCAAAATCCTCCCGTCCTTTCAGCGTCTCCAGCACTTTTCTTGTACGCTTTTGCACTTCTGCATTGTTTTCTACAGACGGATGCAGATAGATATAGCAGCTTCCGTCACAGTTTTTTGCATAGGCCTTCCAGCTTTTGATCCTGCCGTTGCGGACCGTCAGCAAGCCGGCTTTCCACAGTGCATGATTGACAAAGGCAACCTTGTCCACATCCTTCTGATAATGATCCCCCAGAAGCACGACCGTCGTGCTTTCCATCTCTCCGGTTTCCTCCAGTGCCCTTACAATCTCGCCCAGACGCTTATCGTGGCGCTTAAGAGCTTCTTTTGCCTCCTTACTCTCCACGCCATAGAGATGTCTGTTCGCATCCACATCCGTCAGATGCAGCAAAAACAGCTGCGGATTGTATTTGTAGATCGTATCCAGCGCGCATGCCTGAATAAAATTGTCCAGTTGGGGCTGTGCGATTCCGTTTCGCAAATGTCCGAAGCGTTTGTTCAGATCCAGCTGATAAAACAACGGACCGTTCGTCGCATTCATCAGGATCTGATTTTGCCATTTGCGTGTCACCATAATCTCCGGCACATAGTAGTTCATCCTGCTGCCTGCCGCAACAGGCCACAAAAGCCCGGCCGTCGTCATTCCCTTTTTCTTCGCTTCGTCATAAAGCGTCGTGCTGCGGATCCATTTGCGATGATAAAGCCAGTCCGGATCCTTCCGGTTGGGCTGGATTTTTGTGTTGTTCACAATCCCGTGATTTTTCGGCATCCGCCCTGTCACAATGGATGTATGGGCCGGATAGGTCAGGGACGGACACACACTGTTTACATGGCTGCACAGCGCTGCCTGTTCAAAAAAGCGCCGAAAATTCGGCAGGGTCTGTAAATATTCCAGGTCCTTTGCTCCGACCGCATCAAAGGACACGATCATGACCCGCTTTGGTATCTGTTTCATTGCTCTTCTCCATCCTGCGGCTTTTGCTCTGTCTTAGCCGCTTCCCTGCGTATCCGCTGCATGTGCTCTTTGATTTTTACTTCATATCCCATCCCACTTGGCTGATAAAACTCTCTTCCGGACAGCTCATAAGGTAAATACTGCTGTCTGACATAGTGGTTTGGATAATCGTGTGCATATTTATAATCTTTTCCGTGTCCCAATTTTGCTGCTCCTTTATAATGGGCATCCTGCAAATGCACCGGAATCGCCAGATTTCCGGTTTCTTCCACCGTCTTCATTGCAGACGCAATGGCGTTGACCGCTGCGTTGCTTTTCGGCGCACATGCAATGTAGGCCGCCGCCTGTGCCAGAATAATCTGCGCCTCCGGCATGCCCACCCGCTCTGCTGCCAGGGATGCAGAAACCGCTACCTGCAGCGCTGTCGGATCTGCATTGCCAACATCCTCCGACGCACAGATCATCATCCTGCGGGCGATAAATGTCACGCTTTCCCCAGCATACAGCATCCGCGCCAGATAATAAACCGCCGCATCCGGATCGGAGCCCCGCATACTCTTGATAAATGCCGAAATCGTATCATAATGATTATCGCCTGTTTTGTCGTATTTTACTGCACGTTTTTGAATACATTCCTGGGCAACCTCCAGGGTCAGATGGATTTTTCCATCCTCTGAGCGCTGTGTCGTCATTACGCCAAGCTCTACTGCATTCAATGCCGCACGTGCATCTCCGCCTGCAATATCCGCCAGAAACTCCAACGCATCCGGCTCTATCTGTGCCTGATAGGCACCCATTCCTCTCTGATCATAGACTGCCCGTCGGATCAGTTCTTCGATATCTTCCTTTGAAAGCGGCTTGAGTTCAAAAATAACCGAACGGGACAGCAGCGCTCCGTTTACCTCAAAATACGGATTTTCCGTCGTCGCACCGATCAGGATCAGGGTTCCATCCTCCACAAAGGGAAGCAGATAGTCCTGCTGACTCTTGTTGAACCGATGGATCTCATCAATGAACAGGATCGTCTTTTTTCCAAACATTCCACGGTTGTCCTTTGCCTTTGCGACAACCTCTTCCATATCCTTTTTGCCTGCCACAGTCGCATTGATCTGCATAAACTCCGCGCTGGTCGTATTCGCGATCACCCTCGCAAGAGTCGTTTTGCCCGTTCCGGGCGGTCCGTAAAAAATGATGGAGGAAAGCTTGTCCGCCTGAATCGCACGGTACAAAAGCTTGTCCTTTCCGATAATGTGCTGCTGCCCGACTACCTCATCCAGCGTCCGGGGCCGCAGCCTTGCCGCCAGCGGCGCTTCCTTTTCCTGATTGGTCTGTCTCATATAATCGAAAAGATCCATGTCCCCTTATTGTACCTCCACTTTCATGTTCGGCCACACCTTCTCAATCCGCTCGTCAGGGTAATTGATGTCAAAGAATGTGTCGATCACGCTCTTCTTTTCCGCCCGCACGGTTCCTGTGGTACTTTCCGTGCCCGCGGCAGTCCCTGCGTCCGCGACGCTTTCCTCCTTCGCGGCGTGTTCTACGCCTGCGGCAGTCCCTGCGTCCGCACTGCTCTCCTGCACCGCCGCGCTGTCCTGTCGTTCCACATAGCGTACCATGGCGCCTGCTGAAATCACCGCATCGCAGCTCATCAACACGATAACTGCCCAGGTCGCAATTTTTGCTCCAAGGGGCGGCAGCTTTTCGATCCATCCACTGATCGTCGGATAACAAATTTTTACCCAGACAACGGATAACATCCCCCAGAAAATGCAATACAGCAGGTTGGTTCTCCCGCCGATATTAAAGGGCATGTCACTGTAATCCCAGAATGTAGTCCCGAGAAAAATCTCTGTAAATACGCTGCACAGATATTCATATACGCCGCCCAGCACACTGCCCGCCAGGAAAATATAACGATCCTCTTTTCCGGCAAGCCGCTGCAATACAACTGTCAGAATGACCGCACCGAAGCCCCAGACAATACTGAAGGTGCCGTAAATTACGCTGGACCGGCTCATCCATACGCCTCCCGTCACCCTGCAGAACAGCGTTTCGATCAGATCTCCGAGAAATGCACAGATCATAAATACCCAGATCAGCTTATCCACACAGACGCCTCTTGCAAAGACATATCGTTCTGCCCGATCTGCCTCCTCCAGAGCTTCCATCTCCGGGTATGCACGGTTTAACCGCTTCCAGACTGCATGATAGATCTTGCCTCCAAGCTTTTGCTTGACTTCCTTTTGTTCCTGCAGAAGTCTCCCCTGGGTTTCCTTCAGCTCTGTCAGGCTCCTGCTTTTCCTGACTGCAATCAGAATCGACACCAGGTCGGCAGCCATCAGCCCAAAGCCGACTATGTCTATGATCCGCAGCACAATTGTCGGAATCATCGAAAACAGGATAAAGACCGGAGGATGCAAAAGCAGCACCGCCGTCATCACAACTGCTGCCTTGATCAGCGAAAGGAGCACACTCTTTTTCTTCCCGCCAAACAGTGTCACATCCTCGTAATTCCACAAATGCTTTTTCCAGATTTTGGCTGCGATCCCTCCGGAAAAATATTCCACAACGGACACGACCATCCAAGTGGTCAGAAACTGCAGCAGCCATTTTGTCCCCTGCTCCGGCAGCAAAAGGATCAGAATATCCATCATTATGCCGTATTCCGGACAAAGGGGCAGACTGAAAAATCCGCGGTTGCAAAATCTTCTTTCTTTTACTGCAAAAAAGGCAACCTCCAGTGCCCATCCGATAAAGCTGTACAGCAGCAGATACGCTGCCAGTTCTGTGTAGGTGTATTGCATTCTTTCCGCTCATTTCTGCGCACGCTTTTTTCGCATGTCGAGTTTGTGTCAAGTGCGCGCAGACACAAATCTCGTGATTGAAACATTTTTTTCAATCTGTGTAACTGTTTCCTTTCGTTCTAAACCGGACCATGGATTACGAAGTAGGATTGTTGGAGTGCGCAGCACGGAACAATCCGCAGGCATCAAGGTCGGTGCAAAAGCTTCCACATTTGATTATAACAACTATTTTCCCTGCTGTACATGTTGGATTTCATCCAACTGCGAATTTCAGGATACCAGCATTATTTCTTCGACTGTCACAAAGACATAGCCTTGGCTTTGCAGCTCATCCACAATAAAAAGTGCCGCCTCAATACTGGAAGCATATTCATCATGCAGCAGGATAATCGCATTTTCCCGCGCTTTGGACAAGATTCGCTTTTCAACATTGGTGCTGCTTTGACTGCACCAGTCCAGGGGATCGATCGTCCACAGCACCGGGAACATATTCAGCTCCTGTTCGAAGCCTTTGTCCCAGCTTCCATAGGGCGGACGGACAAAAATGGTTTCCGCTCCTGTTATCTCCTTCAATACCTCATTCGTGGAGATCAGCTCCTGTCGAAAGGCTTCCCGGTTATTGCTTGTCAGCTGAATATGACTATAGGTGTGGTTGCCGATCAGATGCCCCTCCTTCTGCATACGCAAAATCAGCTCCGGATATTTTTCTGCATTCTCCCCTGTAACAAAAAAACTGGCTTTTGCGCCCCGCTCTGCCAGACCGTCCAAAAGTATTTTCGTATAGACCGGATGCGGGCCGTCATCAAAGGTAAGGGCAATCTTTTTGGGCTCTACTGCATCGGATACACCGCCGGAAGTCTGTATTGCTGCCTTTTCCTTCCCGTTTTTTTCCTCCCCTGTCAGCTGCCCTCCCGCAGCAGTTCCAAAAAGCAGCAATCCAACCAGAAAAAGTCCCAGTTGAATTGCTGCCCTTTCATTTCGTTTCTCTTTTTTATGTTCCATGGAAAACCGCCTTTTCCGGTTCCTTCTTTTTAATCTATGCAGCAGAAGCCCTCTATCATTCGGAAAGGACGGCGCAGCAACGCCAAAACCTTATCTGTCTGCAGAAGAACTACCGGACTTTGACGGTTCTCGTCCCCGGACTCAGCTCTGAAATTCCAGCTGCCGAAAGCTGTGCCTGAAATAGAGCACCTCCGCCACAGATGTAATCGCCCAGGAGAAAAAGTAGAGGGAGTACAGCGCCGGAATCGTATGAATCCATACAAAAATGGTATACACCCAGATCACCCGGAACACACAGGAGCCTAAAATAACGATGACCATCGGCACAATGCTCTTTCCGATTCCTCGGGAGGCTGCGATGCTGCAGTCCATAAACGCACTGATCATATAAGAAAATCCCATGATCTTCACACGCTGCATTCCGGCATCGATTACAGCAGGCTCCGTCGCAAACAGCGACAGAAACTGTCGTCCGAAAATCAGCAGGAGTCCGCCAAAGATCGCACCTGCCGCAAAGGAATAGGTCAGCCCGACGAGATAGCTCTTTTTCATCCGTTCCCGGTTGCCAGCGCCCCAGTTCTGTCCGATAAAGCTGGAACAGCCGGTATAAAACGCTGCCATAATATTAAAAATCAGCGTGTCCGCATTTGCTGCAGCTGCATTTCCGGACACCATCACCGCATCAAAGGAATTGACGCCGGACTGCACAAAAAGGTTCGCGATA
>OLSO01002002.1_pt1 | contig 13568 bp, 7 predicted proteins | sample 1672441 | NCBI WGS metagenome assembly OLSO01 (sample SAMEA3136686, study PRJEB25190) | human gut metagenome | biome: human gut; feature: human-associated habitat; material: faeces | place: Austria | collected 2013 | reverse complement strand
CGCTTCGAAAGCAGCTCAGCCTCACGCCAGCCCTTTTCAGTCAGCGAATCAATCTCATAATTCGGTTCGCCGTGGCGGATAAAGATAATTTTCATAAGAATTCCTTTCTTCGTATGCCACAAATCGTTTGGTTTATGCATCGAAAAGTCAATTTCAGTTCCGAAAAATCTGCGGCAGAGCACAGAACATTCAGAATTGATGTCACTTAGCTTAGTGTATCATAAATTGTCAAACTTGTGTGAGTTTCTGTGGAAAAAGATGCGGCAAATTGGAAGAGGCGTTCGCACGTCTGGTAGGCGGCCTGGGAGGAGTGGTTAAGATTTGAGAGGAGAGTGACAGAGGATGATGCGTTCTGGAAATATTTTTGAACGGGAAGGCAGCAGAGGGCATGGCTGCGATGGAGATGGCACAGAGATTACAGGAGGTGGTGATTATTCTGGTTGGGATAAGATGTATGATCAGGGCAGTATTGAAATAAAGGGGAGATGCCATTTATAAAAAAACAGTAAATTCGTCCACTTAGGACTAGCCGCCGCGGCTGTAGATTGATACAATAAAAGAAATAGGAAATATCGATTTTTTGCATAGGAGGAACACGGCGGCATGGCGGGATATGTGAGTCTTCAGGATGTAACAAAGACCTATCAAATGGGTGAGATTACCATCAAGGCTGCGGATGGGATCAGCTTTGATGTGGAAAAGGGTGAGTTTGTGATTGTTGTTGGACCGAGCGGTGCGGGTAAGACGACGGTGCTGAATATTTTAGGCGGAATGGACACAGCGACTTCAGGAAAGGTGTTGGTGGACGGGGCGGAGATCAGTAAGTACCGCGGCAAGAAGCTGATCCAGTACCGGCGGGAGGATATTGGATTTGTCTTTCAGTTTTATAATCTGATGCAGAACCTGACGGCGCTCGAGAATGTGGAGCTGGCGATGCAGATTTGTAAGCATCCGCTGGATGCGTCGGAGGTGCTTGCGGAGGTTGGGCTGGAAGAGAGAATGAATAACTTCCCGGCGCAGCTTTCGGGCGGAGAGCAGCAGCGTGTGGCGATTGCGCGTGCGCTGGCGAAGAATCCGAAACTGCTGCTCTGCGATGAGCCGACCGGCGCGCTCGATTATGTGACGGGAAAAGCGATCTTAAAGCTGCTGCAGGATACCTGCCGGGAGAAGGGGATGACGGTCATTGTCATCACTCACAACTCGGCGCTGACACCGATGGCGGACCGCGTGATTAAAATCCGAAACGGAAAAGTGGCGGGCATGAAAACAAATGAGAACCCGACGCCGGTGGAAGAGATAGAATGGTAGGTGGACGATGAGAGCATTTCGAAAAGACTTTATCCGGGAAATCACAAAGAACAAGGGGCGGTTTCTGTCAGTCTTTTTCATCGTGCTTCTTGGCGCGGCGTTTTTCTCGGGCATTCGGTCGGCGGAAGGAGATATGAAGGTTTCGGCGGACCGGTATTATGATGAAGTAAATTATATGGATTTGAAAGTTCTTGGAACGCTGGGGCTGACAGACGATGATCTGGCGGATATCGCGAAGACGGATGGCGTGAAAGCGGTCTACGGCGGAAAAACGGTGGAAGTGCTGCATGACATCGGCGAGAGCGAGCAGGTTGTGAAGCTGATTGCGCTGACGGACGGTGTGAATGAGCCGCGCGTGGTCGAGGGACGGATGCCGGAGAAAGAGGATGAAATTCTTGTTGATACGCAGTTTCTGAAAAGTTCCGGCTGTGAGATCGGAGATCAGGTAACGTTCACTTCCGGAACGGAGGATCCGCTCTCAGATTCGCTGACCGGGGACACGTTTACGATTGTTGGTTCGGCGACACTCCCTTATTATATGGATCTGAACCGGGGAACGGGCTCGATTGGAAACGGAAGCATCAACAGTTTTGCACTGCTGCTTCCGGAGACATTTACCTCGGATCTCTATACAGAGATTTACGTCCAGGCGGACGGCGCACAGGAAGAGGCGAGCTACAGCGATGCGTATGATGAGACGGTGAAGGCTGTACAGACGAAGATTGAAGCGCTCGAGGATGCGGCGTGCGACCGGCGGTATACGGCAGTCAAAACCGAAGGACAGGAAAAGATTGATGATGCAAAACAGCAGGTCGCTGATGCAGAGCAGAAATTAGCGGACGCAAAAACAGAGCTGGATGACGGTGCACAGCAGCTTGCCGACGCGAAAGTGACGATTGCGGACAAAGAGCAGGAACTTCTCGACGGCGAACAGACGTTAAAGGACAAAGAACAGGAGCTTCTTGACGGAAAGCAGACGATTGCTGAGAAAGAACAGGAACTCCTTGACGGAAAACAGACCATTGCAGACAAAGAGCAGGAACTTCTCAGTGCGAAAGCAACCATCGCCGATAAAGAGCAGGAACTGGCATCCGGCAAGGCAACGCTGAAAGACAAAGAGGCGGAACTTGCGAGCGGAAAAGCGACGCTGGAAGCAAAGGCGGCAGAGCTGGAAAGCGGAAAAGCGGAGCTGAATCAGAAAGCCGATGAACTTGCAAGTGGAAAAACCACACTTGAGGCAAAAGCGAAAGAACTTTCCGACGGAAAAGCACAGCTTGCAGAGAAAGAAACAGAACTGGCATCCGGCAAAAAAGAGTTAGAGGAAAAAATGACGCAGCTTTCGGCGGCAAAAACCGAACTGACTCGGAAGCAGACGGAGCTGAATACTGCAAAAGAGCAGCTTTCCGAAAAAGAAACGGAATTGAATATTGCAAAGGAGCAGCTTTCCGCTGCACGCGAGGAACTGGACAACAAGAAAGCAGAAACCGCTGCAGGACGCACACAGTATGAAGCGCAGAAGGCAGCGTATGAAGAACAGAAGAGTCAGTATGAGACAGCCAAGGATCAGTTAGCCCAGATTTCCAGGCAGCTTCCGATGGTGGAGGCTGCGCAGACAGAAGTGACTGGTCAGATCGAGGTGATTGAGGCTCAGCTTGACGGACTGACGGAGGAAGATGAAGCATATGTATCCCTGTTGGAACAGAAAACTGCGCTGGAAGCAAAGCAGACAGAGTTAGCACAGCAGCTTTTCACGATGCAGGAGCAGAAAACATTTCTGGAACAAAACATCGCAGCGTTTGAAGCAGCAAGCGCTGATGCGGAAGCCCGGCTTGCGGCTGCAGAAGCTCAGATTACCGACGCAGAAAGTCAGCTTGCCGCTGCAGATGCACAATTAACAGAAAAAGAGCAGGAATGCGCCGCAGGCGAGGCACAGATTGCTTCTGCAAAAGAAGAACTGGAAAGCGGCGAAGCTCAGATTACAGAGGCTCTTGCCCAGCTTCAGGATGGAGAAGCACAGGCAGAAGCTTATCAGAAACAGATTGAGAATGGCGAAGCCCAGCTTGCATCCGCCAAAGCAGCGATTGCCGACGGAGAAGCTCAGATTGAGACGAACCGCAGTAAATTAAAAGACGGAGAAACTCAGCTTGCGGCTGCCAGAGCCCAGCTTGCTGATGGGGAACAGCAGATTGCATCGTACCGACAGACGATTCAGTCGGGTGAGGCCCAGCTTGCCGCTGCAAAGCAGACAATTTCCAGTGGAGAAAGTCAGCTCGCCGACGCGAAACAGACGATCGCCGACAGCGAAACCCAGTTAGCAGAAGCAAAGCAGACGATCGCCGATGGAGAAAGTCAGCTCGCCGAAGCCAAGCAGACGATTGCCGACGGAGAAACCCAGCTTGCCGACGCGAAACAGGAAATCGCCGACGGAAAAATCTCCCTTGCGGATGCGAAACAGGAAATTGCCGATAAAGAAAAGGAACTTGAGGACAGCAAAGCCGAATATGAAAAAGCAAAAGCCGACGCCGAACCAGAAATCGCGGATGCGAAGCAGGAAATTGCGGACGGTGAGAAAACACTCGCAGACCTGAAAAAACCAACGTGGTACGTCTGGGGACGGAATAAGGTAACGTCAACTGAGAGCTTCGGTCAGGATGCCGGCCGTATCTCGAATATCGGAAAATTCTTCCCGGTTATCTTCTTCCTCGTGGCTGCTCTCGTCAGCCTGACGACGATGACACGAATGATCGAGGAACAGCGTCAGCAGATCGGAACGTTAAAAGCCCTCGGCTATTCCGACGGCGTGATCGCCTTTAAATATTTCGCATACGCGATGCTCTCCACCGTATCCGGCGCTCTCGCGGGCGTGGTGGTTGGAGAAAAAATCCTGCCCTGGGTTATTATGAATGCCTACGGCATGCTGTATACCGGACTTCCGTATTACATGACCCCGCTGAACTGGGAGCAGGGAGGCCTTGCGATTCTGGCGAGTGCAGCCTGCACCGGCGTGGCGACGATCGCGGCATGCTACAAAGAACTCGCCGCAGGTCCGGCAGAGCTGATGCGGCCGGAAGCACCGAAAAACGGCAAACGGATTTTCCTGGAACGTATCGGCGTACTCTGGAAACATCTGAACTTTACGCAGAAATCAACCGTGCGGAATCTGGTGCGGTATAAAAAACGATTCTTCATGACCGTTATCGGAATCGGCGGATGCATGGGTCTGATCCTCGTCGGTTTCGGCCTTCAGGATTCCATCACCGCGATTGCGAAAAACCAGTTCGTCAGCCTCTTCACCTATCAGGCGAATGCTGTGCTGAATTCAGATGTGGATGAATCCGAAAAAGAAGCATTGCAGACCGATCTGGAAAACTACAGCGGCATCGATGAGCTGCTGGAAATGTACTGCCAGAACATCGAACTGCAGACCGACAAAAAGACCGTGGATGCAGTGCTTGAAGTGCCGAAAGAACTGACGAATTTCAATGACTTCTATGCCTTCCGAGACCGGAAAAGCGGAGAAGTTTACGAATTCCCGACCGACGGCGGCGCAGCCATCAGCGAAAAGACAGCAACGATGCTCGGCGTAAAAGCAGGCGACACGGTTCAGCTGAAAAAAGGCGACGATATTGTGGACGTAAAGATTTCGATCATCGTCGAAAACTACGTGCGCCATTACCTGTATCTGGCCCCGGATCTCTACGAGGAGCTGTTCGGCGGAGCGCCGGACTACAACCAGCTTCTGATGAAATATCAGGACACATCGAGCAATTATGAGACAGCACTCGGAGAAAAAATCATGACGTACGACGGTGTAGCGGCAATCTCGTTCACATCCGACCTGATTGATCAGATTGACAACATGCTTCGTTCCCTCGACATCGTCATCGTGGTGCTGATCGTATCGGCGGGCCTGCTGGCGTTTGTGGTGCTGTACAACCTGAACAACATTAACATCACCGAACGACAGAGAGAGCTGGCAACGCTGAAAGTGCTCGGCTTCTTCGACGGCGAGGTGGCATCGTACGTGTACCGGGAAAACATGGTGCTGACACTGTTCGGCGTTATCGCGGGCATGGGAATTGGAACGTTTTTACATCATTGCGTAATTCAGACCGTCGAGGTCGATATGATGATGTTCGGACGAAACGTGTTCCCGCGGAGCTACGGCTGGAGCGCCCTGATTACCCTGGCGTTTGCCCTGTTCGTCAACTTTATGATGTTCTACCGGTTAAGAAAAATTGATATGATTGAATCGCTGAAAAGCGTGGAGTAAACAACAGAAAAAGGCCGTCCGCGGTGATGCAGAGAATCTGCAGAAACCGTGGGCGGTTTTTTCATTTTGAAAGTGAAATATGAGCCGGAATGCTTGTTTTTTCAGACATTTCGTTGTATAAAAAAGATAAGGGTTTTTATCAGAACAGAATCAAAAAACAAAGAGTAAAGGGGATTTTTACAAATGGGAACAACAGAAACGAAAAAAATGAGAGTCGGCGTTGTCGGCTGCGGAGCGATCAGTGATATTTATCTGACGAACATGATTCATAACTTTGAGAATCTTGAGGTAGCAGCATGCTGCGCAGGCCATCTTGAACATGCGAAAAAGAAAGCAGAGCAGTATGGCATCAAGGGCTGTACCTACGAGGAAATTCTGGCAGACCCGTCGATTGAAATGGTAGTCATTCTGACACCGGCACCGACCCACGAGGGGCTGATCCGTCAGGCACTGGAAGCCGGAAAACACGTTTACACTGAAAAAACAATGACCCTCGCACCGGAAACGGCAGCGAAACTGATCGAGCTGGCAGAGGAGAAACATCTCTATCTCGGTTCCGCACCGGACACCTTCCTTGGATCGGCACTGCAGACCGCAAGAAAAGCGATCGACGACGGGCTGATCGGCGAGGTGACATCTTTCGAAGCATGCGCAAACCGCGATCTTGATTTGCTGGCGAGCATCTTCCGTTTTCTGCGGATGCCGGGCGGCGGTATCTGCTACGATTTCGGTGTTTATTATCTGACCGCCATCGTCAGCCTTTTCGGCCCGGTGGACCGTGTCGTTTCCTCCGTGCGCAACCTTGCGCCGAAGCGCGTCAATGTCGTCCCGGACAGCCCGGAATACGGCCAGGAATTTGACTACAGCAACGAGAGCCAGGCTTTCACGATTCTGGAAATGAAAAACGGCGTGACCGGCACATTCTGTGTCAATGGCGACAGCACCATCAACGATCAGGCGGTATTCACAATTTACGGCAAAAAAGGTATTTTAAAGCTGGTGGACCCGAACAATTTCGGCGGCGATATCGTCTACATTCCGGGCGTGAAGGACTGGACACAGCAGGCAGTTCCGGAAGTGCTGGATTATGGCTTTGCCTACAGCGAAAACAGCCGCGGCCTCGGTCCGTCCGAGATGGCAGAAGCAATTGCAGAGGGCAGACTAAACCGTGCGAATGCCAAAATGGCATATCACGTACTCGATACGATCGATCAGATTATGAAGAGTGCGGAAACGGGTGCATTTGAGAAGGTTCCATCCACCTGCGAAAGACCGGAGGCCATGCCGAATTCATAGCCTATTTCTGATAGGATTGCAGGTACATCTGACGGAAGTCGGTAGGGCTTACATTTTTTGATTTCAAAAAGACTCTGTTAAACGTAGAAATACTGTTAAAACCGGATTCGAGCGACACTTCGGTGATCGTGAGATCCGGTTTTTTTAACAGGTTTTCGGCGATATGGAGCCGTTCCCTGGTGACGAAATCCGTGAAGGAGAGGCCGGTGTATGCGCGGAACAGCTTGGAAAAATGGCAGCGGGAGAATCCGGCGACCTTTGATGCTTCTTCCAGAGAAACCGGTTCGGTGCAGTGACTCGAGATCCAGGTACATGCAGCAATCATCTGGCGGTGTACCTGTGCGGAATGGCCTGTTTTTTGCGGTGCGGCAGTTTCGGTCGGCACGGAGAGATTTTCGCCGAGCAGAATAAAAAACTGATACAGCAGAACGCATCCGCGCAGCTCGGAAAAACTGATACCGGAGAGGGAGAGCCTGCGCAGCTCTGTCAGAAATCCGCGGAGTTTTTCGATTTCCGGGAAGTTGTTCTGATTCAGAAGACGGATCTGATAAAAAAGATAAGCAACAGACTGGAAATCCACGCGTTTTTCCAGAAAATCTGCATCGAGCTGAAGCATGATCAGGCGATGTTCTCTGTTGATTGTGGAAACAGCGTGCAGCTCGCCGGGCCAGATAAAAAGAAGATCACCGGGCTTCAGCGGAAAGGTTTCTCCATTTACTTCATAGATAATGCCGTCATCCTGTGCAAGCACAATTTCAATATAGTGATGCCAGTGCAGACCGAAATAGGCGGGGACATGCGAAATAGAGATATCGTAAACATAGCTGTTAGCAAAATGATTGTTTTCGAAAAAAGAAGTCGAATCGTTTTTCATGGCAAAAGAATCCTCCGTATCTGATAAACGGTATTATACAACAGAAGAGAGAAAAAATATAGAAAAAATCGAAACATCTGGGCAATGATCGGCAATATATAAGTAGTGTTTTACGAGGATCTGTATTATGGTTAAGATATGAAAATTGTGAAGAACGGCAGAAATCGGAAAAAGAGTGATGTGATTTTGGCGAAAATTCACAATAAAAGTTTATGAAAAGTGAAGAAGTGAGAGGTAAGCGAAAAATGCAGATTTATGTAGATGGAAATGCTGTGCGAAGCGGAAATGGGCAGAAGGAATATCCATTTCGGACGATTTCCGAGGCGGCAAAAATTGCAAGGCCCGGCGACGAGGTGCTTGTAGCGCCTGGCGTATATCGGGAATATGTAGATCCGGCGAATGCGGGATGTGAGGATGCAAGAATTGTGTACCGTTCTGTGGAACCGGGAAAAGCTGTGATTACCGGTGCGGAAATTGTGGATAACTGGGAGCATTTGGAAGGTGATGTGTGGACAGCGCGCGTTTCGAACGGATTGTTTGGGGATTACAATCCATATACGACACTGGTCAGCGGTGACTGGTTTATCGCATCCTACACGGCACACACCGGAGAAGTGTATCTGAATGGAAAATCCATGTATGAGGTGACAAGTCTGGATCAGGTGAAAAAGCCGGAGATCTATAAAAAATCCTGGGATCAGGCATTCACGGTTTACACCTGGTATGTGGAGCAGGACGAAGAAAAAAATGAGACCGTTTTCTATGTGAATTTTCAGGGAAAAAATCCGAACGAAGAAACCGTAGAAATCAATGTACGTGAGAATTGCTTTTATCCATCGAAGGAGGGCATCGGTTACATCACTCTGGCCGGCTTTGTTGTAAAACAGGCGGCAACTCAGTGGGCTCCGCCGACGGCATATCAGGAAGGAATGGTCGGCCCGCACTGGTCAAAGGGATGGATCATCGAGGATTGTGAGATTTCAGATTCGAAGTGCTCGGGCATTTCACTTGGAAAATACAGACAGCCGAACAATGACAATAAATGGCTCAAATGGAAATTCAAAGATGGTACACAGACGGAGCGTGACTGTATCTGCCAGGCGCAGCGGGAGGGATGGACAAAGGAAAACATCGGAAGCCACATCATCCGCCGGTGCAACATCCACGACTGTGGACAGACGGGTATTGTAGGCCACTTAGGTGGTGTGTTCTCGATCATTGAGGACAATCATATTCACCATATCAACAACAAACAGAACCTTGCGGGTGCGGAGATCGGCGGCATCAAGATGCATGCGGCGATCGATGTGATCATTCGAAGAAACCATTTCCATCACTGTACGAGAGGCCTCTGGCTTGACTGGCAGGCACAGGGCACACGTGTTACGCAGAACCTGTTCCATGACAATACGCTGCCGAACGAGGAAAATGCAAATCCAGAAGGTATGGACGGTATCGGCGAGGATATCTTTATTGAAATTTCCCACGGACCGACACTGGTGGACAATAACGTACTGCTTTCGGACCGCGCGATGAAGCTGGCAACGCAGGGTGTTGCGGTAGTACATAACCTGATCGCGGGATCGTTTACTGCTGTCGGCCGAGGTGTCAACAATGGCTCCGACAAGCTGCCGTCGCCGCGCTACACACCGTACCATGTGCCGCATCGCACGGAGATCAACGGATTTATGACGGTTCTTCACGGTGACTGCCGGTTCTACAATAATATCTTCATCCAGAAGCCGGTTCGTGCGGGAATGGAAGAAATCCGTAAACTGACCGGAGATAATGAGTGGGATGACGGAAATCTGACAGCAGGAACCGCACCGTACAGCGGATATCCGACATTGGAGGAGTACGTGGCAAGATTTGAGGGCTATTGCGGAATGGGCTCCGGAAAGTCACCGGATCTGTATTACGAGAAGCTGCCGGTATGGCTTGGCGGCAACGTTTACTTCAATGGGGCGAAGCCGGCAGAGCAGGAACAGGACGCTGTAGTGGATACCGAGCATGAAATCACCATCGGTGTAAAAGAAGAGAACGGAAAATGGAAACTGGAGACCAATGTTTACGATTATCTGCCGCAGAATGCCTGTGCAGTGATCTCAACGGAGACGCTTGGCATGGCATTTGAGCCGGAACAGAAATATGAGAATCCGGATGGAACGCCGATCGTGTTCCGATATGACTACTTCGGAAACCGTCAGGGCATTCATCCGCTGCCGGGCCCGTTTGCATCAAAAGAGGCTGCGGAAGAAGCATTATCATAAAGAAATTCTATAGACCCGCAAAAAAATAGCGTAAAAAATTCAGCGCCGCAGAGAGTGAATGATTGCGTCACAGCCTTTTTTGCAGTGTTTTCGGGTTTTACTATAACAAAAAGGAGTATAGAGAAATGATTTACTATGTCAATAATTCCGCTCCGAAGAATGGAAACGGAACAAAAGAGATGCCGTTCAAGTTCATCAACGATGCGGCAAAAATTGCAAAGGCAGGAGATGAAGTTCTGGTTGCACCTGGTATTTACCATGAATATGTTGATCCGGTCAACGGAGGAACCGAGGATGCAAGAATCGTCTATAAGAGTGAGAAGCCGCTCGGCGCAAAGATCACCGGTGCGGAAACGATGAATGACTGGGAGCATTACAAAGATAATGTGTGGGTATGCCGTGTAGACAACGGAGTTTTTGGCAATTATAACCCATACACGACAATGGTCGGCGGTGACTGGTATTTTGCACCGGTGGTACGCCATACCGGCGCGGTTTATCTGAATGACCGCCAGTTATACGAGGCAGAGACGCTCGAGGAGTGTATCAAGGGCGAGGTTTATGCGCCGTCCTGGGAGCCGGAGTGGTCGGTTTACAAATGGTATACCGAGCAGGACAAAGAGAAAAATCAGACGGTCATCTACGCAAACTTCCAGGGTAAAAACCCGACGGAGGAAAAAGTAGAAATCAACGTGCGCCGGAACTGCTTTATGCCGTCGAAAACAGGCGTAAATTACATTACGTTCAGTGGATTTGATGTCAGCAAGGCAGCAACGACATGGGCGCCGCCGGCTGCTTATCAGGACGGTATGATCGGTCCGCACTGGTCGAAGGGATGGATTATTGAGGACTGTGAGGTCAGCAACAGCAAGTGCTGCGGTATTTCGCTCGGAAAATATTACGATCCGGAGAACGACCATTACTTTACCAGAAAACACGTAAAAAGCCCGACCCAGATGGAGCGTGATGCTGTGTGCCGCGGCCAGTATCACGGCTGGACGAAGGAGAACATCGGAAGCCATATCATCCGCCGCTGCCACATCCATCATTGTGAGCAGACCGGTATTGTCGGACGGATGGGCGGTGTGTTCAGTATCATTGAGGACAACCACATTCACAACATCAACAATATGCAGCAGCTTGGCGGAGCCGAGATTTCCGGTATCAAGATGCATGCAGCGATCGATGTTGTGATGAGAAGAAATCACATTCATCATTGTACGATGGGCATCTGGTGCGACTGGGAGGCACAGGGAACACGCCTGACCCAGAACCTGCTGCACGACAACTGCCCGCCGGAGGGAACACCAAAGGCAGAGGGCGCAATGATGAGTCAGGATATTTTCATCGAGGTTGGCCATGGTCCGACACTGATCGATAACAATATTATGCTCTCACCGGTCAGCGTTCGTATGGCGACCGATGGTATTGCCTGCGTACACAATCTGATGCTTGGCTCATTAACTGCAGTTGGCGGCGGAACAGGAGACCGTTACACGCCGTATCACATCCGTCACCGTACCGAGGTTGCCGGATTCATGACATTCCTGCATGGCGATGACCGGTTCTACAACAACATCTTTATCCAGAATTACCCGGTTGAGGAAACAGAAACGGTTGAGGACATGGGCTTCAAGATGGAGGATAACCAGGAGGTCGGAACGCATGTGTTCGACGAGTATCCGACCTATGACGAGTGGATCAGCCACTTTGAGCTGGACAAACCGGCCGACATGAGCAAGCTGGAGCCGTATCACAACAAGTGCCATCTGCCGGTTTGGGTAAACGGAAACGCTTACTTTAACGGAGCAAAGGCGTGTGTGAATGAAAAAGAGAATCTTATGGATAACGAGAACCAGGTTAAGGTGGAACTTGTGGAAAAAGACGGCCACTATTCCATCAAGACGAACGTGTATGAGTTCCTGAAGGATTTCCGGACGGGAATTATCAACAGTGATATTTTAGGATACGCCTTCGAGCCGGAGCAGAGATTCGAAGATCCGGACGGAAGCACGATTATCTTCGATCAGGATTATCTCGGCGAGCACCGCGGCGTGGCAGCAATGCCGGGACCGTTTGCGGATGGAGCTGAGGCAGAGAAGATTCTGTGGTAGAAGAAATCAGAACTTACCGGTTGATACGAAAAAAACAGGGCGCTGTGCAGGAAATGGCACAGCGCCCTGTTTTGGTAAAAGGAAAGTCAGGATGCCTTTGCAGAATCTTTTGCCGTCGGCATTTTCGCGTATAAGATTTTCAGTATAATCGGTGTTGCAATACTCGAGAAGAGAATCAGCAGAATCACGGCACTGAAGAAATCGCCGGATAAAAAGCCTGCATTCAGACCCTTTTGCGCGACGATCAGACAGACTTCACCGCGGGTCATCATACCGACACCGATTTTCAGGCTGTCGCCCCAGGTAAAGCCGCATCCCTTTGACATCAGGCCACAGCCGATAATTTTTGCGGCAAGGCCGACGATGACGAAACAGATGGCAAAGAGTACGAATTTCTCGTTCATGCCGCTGAGCGTTGTTTTGAGTCCGATACTTGCAAAGAAAATCGGTCCGAAAATCATATAGGAGCTGATATCCATTTTTTCTTCGATGTAATCGGAAGAATCGAGGGAACACAGGATAACGCCCGCAACGTATGCACCGGTAATATCGGCGATGCCGAAATATTTTTCGGAAATGTAGGACAGTCCGAAGCAGAGTGCAAGACCCAGAATCGGGAGACGGCGGGTGTGCGGAAATACGGAGTTCATGCGGTTGAACAGCTTAAAGCAGAGAAAACCGAGCACAATCGCAAGGGCAAAAAACAGAATGGTGGAGGCTGCTACTTTCAGCGGATTGGATGTCGGATCTTTAAAACCGATGACAACAGTCAGCACAATGATACCAATGACATCGTCGATGATGGCTGCATTTAAGATGGTTGTTCCAACCTCTGTTTTCAGCTTGCCGAGTTCTTTCAAGGCCTGTACGGTGATGCTGACCGATGTTGCAGTCAGAATAACACCGATAAAAACAGCGTGGTAAAATTCTTCCGTTCCGACAGCAGAGAAGCCATAAAAGCTCATGTATAAGATGGCTCCAAGAACGAGAGGAACAAAAACACCGGCACAGGCGATCAGCAGGGATTTCACTCCGGTGCGGAGCAGATCCTTCAGGCTGGTGCCAAGACCTGCGGAGAACATCAGCAAAATGACACCGATCTCAGCCATCTGTGCGAGAAAGTCAGACTGCTGAACAAGTCCCAGCACACTGGGTCCAAGGACAATACCGGCAATCAGCTCGCCCACAACCTGCGGAGCCTTGCATTTTCTGGCAAGAATACCAAACAATTTTGCGAATACGATAATGATTGCCAGGTCTTTTAAAATGACATACGTATCCATGAAAAAGATACCCCCTTTTATGAAGTTTATGTATGTGTCGGCAGCTTGAAAGAGCAATGCCGGAGTTTGATACGCATACATTTTCAGTATAGCAAAAATTGAGAAAAAATACTATCGGCAAGAAAGAAAAAATAAAGTAAAACGGAAAAA
>OLSO01001991.1_pt1 | contig 13629 bp, 12 predicted proteins | sample 1672441 | NCBI WGS metagenome assembly OLSO01 (sample SAMEA3136686, study PRJEB25190) | human gut metagenome | biome: human gut; feature: human-associated habitat; material: faeces | place: Austria | collected 2013 | reverse complement strand
AGCCGCCGGAGCGGTGCTTAAGCCGTAAGGCGGGAATTGTGCGGTGTTGCCTTTACAACTTTCCACTCCCGCTGCCGGACCTGCAGTTTTTTCCGCGTTACTCGAAGAAGTACTCCCAATCCTGATACATCGCATTCACTTCAACTGCGTTTACCTGCGGGTACACGGTGCCGCTGCCGGATTTTGCCGTCAGCAGAATTTGCCCCACACCGTTGGAAATGGTGATAGGCACCTCGTAACTGTCGCGGTCGGTGGGCAGGTAGAAATCGCCCTGGTTGGTGTCGCGTTCCGCGGCGGCGCAGAGTTCGTTTTCCGTCACACAGGTCACATGCAGGAACTGCCGGTCAAACGGGTGGTCCATGCTGTCAGAGCTGACCAGCCCATAGTGCAGCGTTACATCCGCCACACCGCAAAAATCCGCGTCCGCCGCCGTTACGGTCACCAGCACAGTGCCATCTCCCTGCAGGGTGGCAGCGGTCGTGGTTTCCACGTTCAGATTGTTATCGGTTCCGGTGCGCTCCCAAAAAAGGTGCATGCCGCCGGACTGGAAGGTGTTTGCCACCGGCTGCCAGTAACGGTACAGCTCCCGGTAGAACCACCAGTTGGCGTTGCGGCTCCACCGCTCCGGTGGGGCCACCTTGGGGCTGGGGGTCACGACAATATCAAAATTCCCCTGCTGGAAGGTTTGCAGGTACGCCAGGCGTTGGCGATCCCCCAGGGCATGGATGATGTAATCCGTGCCGGTAGGCTGCAGCTGGCCAGTCATGGCTTCCAGCGCGCTGGAATAGGTGCCAAACAGCCGCTTGCCCGCCGTCAGTTCCTTTTCGGTTGCCAGCTTTTCGGCCTGGTCGCCGATCCAGCCGCCCAGCTCCGGCACAAAGGTATAGCCCTCGTGCCCGCCAATGCGGGTCTGCACCTGCCCGGCCATGCCGACGGCCAGCACAGCGGCCCCCAGCACCGCACAGCCTGCGGGCACAATGTGCGCTACAACCTGCGGAAAGCTTACCTTTTGGCAAACCAGCAGCACCGCTTTGATGATACACGCCGGGGCCAGTACGGCAGCCAGTGCCGCCGCGCCGCCCGTGGGCCCATTGTTGGAGGCACTGACCATGCCGTACAGCAGGTTCCACAGCACCATGCCCAGTGTCAGGGCAAAGCCCCCGGCCGCCAACACAGCAGAGCGTTTGCTGCGGCAGACAAAAATACCGATGGCAAACGCCAGTGCTGCCGCAAGGCAGAACACTGCCGCGCCCGGCCAGTGCAGGTCTGCCACGCTGCACACCCGGTCGCTGAGGGTATTGCCGTAATACCAAGTCTGGTAAGCGCTGGTTCCGCGGGTCTGGCGCAGCCAGGCCAGCGGGTGCCCCCAGCTGATGAGCAGCACCGAAACGCCAAGCCCCACCACACTGGTAACGATGTAGCGCAGTGTCTGCACCACAATTTTACCGATGGAACTGCGATACAGCCGGATGAGATACAGCCCATACCCCAGCGCAATGGAAATATAGGCAGCGCCGCCCATATCATTGCTCCAAGGCACAAAAAAGCCTGCGGCAAAGGGCACCAGCACCGCCGGGGCCAACAGCCGCCTGCTTGTATCCTGCTGCCAGAAATGCAGTCCCAGCAGGATGACCAGTACCGCCAGTGTTAAAGCGGCGGAGCGCATCATGCGGGCGCTGTTGCCGTTGGCGGCGGCATAGCTCAGCAGGGTGTTCACCTGACCGGCAAACGGCAGGTTTGCCCCCTGCACATAGGCAAAAAACACGCTGCACAGCGCCAGCGCTGCCGCGCGGGCCGCACGGGCAGTGCCGATGACCACCAGGCAGACCGCCAGCACCAGCAGCTCAAAATAGAACCAGGTGCAAAAGTTTGTGGCGAACATGCTGCGGCCAAAGCTGTTGCCCAGCACCAGCAGCAAACCGCCCACGCTGTACAGCTCGCCCGCACCAAGGTAGACGGTAAAATCACGATAAGGTACCTGCCCGGCCAGCAGGTGGCGCACCGGGTTATAATTCTGGAAGTCGCCGTTCATGATCTCGTACCCGATCTCATAATTGGCGGCAAGACCGCGCACTGCGGCAAGCCCGGCCAGCACCAGCAGCAAAAACAGCCACGGTGCTGCGCGTTTGAGCTTTTGTTTTGCTGTCTGCATCAGCGGTAAAGGCCCTCCAGCTCATCCAGCTTTTTCTTCATTTCTGCACGCACGCTGGGTGGGTCCAGAATTTCGATCCCTGTGCCAAAGCCGGCCACCCAGCCGTAAAACCGGGGGCTGACCTGCACATTTACCACCACATTAAAGTGGTCGCCATCCGGGTTGCGCACCAGGGTAACCCCCGTGCCAAACCGGTCGATCATCGCCCCGGCCAGGCGGTTTTCGCACCGCATGGTCACTTTGCGCACCGGGCCGTTGAACATATCAAACATCTGCTGCATATACTGGTTTACGTCAAATTCGGCGTATTCCTCAGCGCCTTCACGTTCGGTATCCGGCAGCAGCTCCACCTTGCGCATTTTATCCACGCGGTAGTGCTTCAGACGGCCTTCGGTATAGGCGATCATATAATAGTTTCCGTTTTCCCACACCATCACCCAGGGGCTGACGGTGTACAGCTGGCCTTCATGACGGGGCACCATCTGCTTTTGCAGGTCCCAGTCACAGTATTTGAACCGCACCTGGTTGCCCGCGGTGATGGCGCTGTGCAGGGTATCCACGCTGTAAAGGATCTTTTCCTCCTGGCTTTTCACCCGGCCGGAAACCAGCACCTTGCGGTCCAGCTCCTCCTGGCGGTAGCGGGAGGTGAACCGTCCCAGCTTTTCGATCAGCACCTTGCTTTTGCGCGCGGTGATGAACTTGCTGGCATACACAGCGTCCACCAGCAGTTTCAGCTCCGCCAGTTCAAACGGGGTATCCACCATATAATACCCGCCCCCACGGCCGCGCTGCTGCACGATCTCAAAGGGGGTATCCGGCATTTCGTTCAGGGTCTGGATATCGTCATACACGCTTTTGCGCTCTGCCACAATGCCGCGCTCTTTCAGCAGTTCTACCATGCGCGGCACACTGATGGGGTGCTTTTCGTCGGTTTCCCGCACAAAAATTTCCAACAACGTAAGCAGCTTTAATTTCTGTCCTTCTTTACGGGGCATAAAGGCCGCCTCCCTTCCGGCAAAACAGACCGGCTTCCCGGTTATTTTTTATCAAATGCCTTGCGGCGCTCGGTGGAAAGGCGGAACATTTTTTCCAGCCCTTCGCGGTCGTCATCCACCAGTTTCTGGCGCATGGTGGCAAGTGCATCACTGAACATATCGATCTCACTAATCAGGTTATCCTTGTTCCACAAGAACAGCTCCGCCCACATTTTATCGTTGATGCGCGCAATGCGGGTCAGGTCGCGGAAAGAGTCCCCGGTATACTTGGCAAGCTCGGTGTTATCGCTGGCGCACATCAGGCTGACGGCAATGGCATGGCACAGCTGGCTGACATAGCCGATCATGTGGTCATGCTCTGCCGGGCTGAGCACGCTAATGCGGGCAAACCCCAGTGTGCGGGCCAGGGTACGGCACCATTCAATGGCTTCCGGGGTATTTTTTTCGGTGGGGGTAATGATAAAGTTTGCCGGGGCAAAGTTTACCTCGGCACTGTGGGCCACGCCGCTGGTCTCACGGCCGGCCATGGGGTGGCTGGCAATGAACTCCACGCCCTCCGGCAGCATCTGCTGCACCGGCTCCACCACGCCGCGCTTTACGCCGGAAACATCGGTTACCAGCGTGCCGGGGCGGACCAGGTGGCCGTACTGCTTGACCCATTCCAGCAGCACAGTGGGGTACAGGCCAAAGATGATGTAATCCGCGTTCTGCACCAGGTCGTCAAAGTTTTCGTTGCGGCCCTCGCAGATATAGGCGTGTTCCAGCGCATAATCCAGCGTGCTCTGGCTGTGGGTAATGCCGGTCACGCGGTAGCCTTTCTGGCTGAGCACCTGGGCATATTTGCCGCCCAGCAGGCCCAGGCCCACAATTAAAAACGTTTTGTTTTTATCCATCCCGTCCATTTTGCTTTCACCCCTGATTTGTTACATGGGCCCCCAGGCCCTTGATGACCTCAAAGAAATCCGGCCAGCTTTTGTTGACCGCGTTGGCCCCCTCGATGACCGCCGGCTGGCCTGCGGCCAGGGCAGCAACGGCCATTGCCATTACAATGCGGTGGTCGTTATGGCCGTTCAGCGGCGCCGTGGGCTTGTGCAGGGCGCAGCCCTCAATTGTCAGGGTATCGCCGTCCGCTTTTACCGTGCCGCCCATCTTGGCAAGCTCTTCCTGCATAGCGGCAATGCGGTCACACTCTTTAATGCGCAGCCGCCCGGCGTTGTGGATGATGGTGGTGCCGCTGCAGAAGCACCCCAGCGCGATGAGCACCGGGCCAAGGTCTGGGCAATCGGCCAGGTCGATCTCCACCGCCTTCAGCAGGCTGCGATGGAAGGTCACATGGCTGCCGCTGCGCTCAAACTTTGCGCCGCACTGCTTTAAGATATCCAGGATCACCCGGTCTCCCTGGTGGGAACCGGAGGGCAGACCCGTTATCGTAATGCCGCCCACAGTGCTGCCCAGCACGGCCAAAAACGCCGCCTGGCTGTAATCGCCTTCAACATCCATGTCTGCTGCCGCATAATGCTGCGGCGCTGCCACTTTGTAGGTGGCGGAGCCATCCTTGCGGGCGCGGACCGAAACTTTAACGCCAAATTTCTGCATCGCGTCTGTGGTCAGGTCCACATAGCTGCGGCTTTCAAAGGGAGCGCGCACCTCAATGGTGCTGGGGGCTTCCATCAACGGGGTGGCAAACAGCAGCCCGCTGATGAACTGGCTGGACACATTGCCCGGCAGTGTAAAGGTACCGGGGCACAGGCGGCCAAAAATCGTAATGCCCTGTTCGTTCTGTTCAAAACGCAGCCCCTGGCGCTCAAACAGCTGGGCATAAATTTCCTGCGGGCGCTGCATCAGGCGGCCTGCGCCGATAAAGCGCACTTTTTGGGCCGTCAGGCTGAACAGCGGCAGGATAAACCGCAGTGTGCTGCCGCTTTCGTTGCAGAACACCGGGCGGGTAATGGTGGCAAAACCGTCCGCATTGCCGCGGCCGGTAATGGTCAGCTCATGCTCGCCCCGCTCCACCTTGGCCCCCAGCTGCTGGGCAGCCCCCAACGTGGCCAGAATATCCTGCGAAAATTCCACATTGCCAATGTGGCTGGTACCGGCGGCCAGGGCCGCGCACACCACAGCGCGGTGTGCCGCGCTTTTGCTGGGCGGCACGGCAGCGGTTCCGGCCAGGTGGCCCGGTTCAATGGCTGCAACGGTTGCTTCCACGGTGTTCCCCTCTTTCGTGCCGTTCAGGCATCAAATGTTGTTTCAAACGCCTGCACGGCGGTTTCTACTGTGTTTTCCAGGCGGCCGGTGTTATCCACCGCGGCATCGGACGCTGCGCGGTAAAGCGGCATCCGCTCGGCTTCCATCTTGCGCAGGGCGTCCAGCCCGGTGGAAAGCGGCCGCCCGCCGGTTGCCAGCCGTTCGACCGGGCGCTGCACCCACAGCACAGGGCCGTTCTGGCGCAGGGCGCGGGCGTTGCCCGGTGTTTTGATCACCCCGCCGCCGCAGGCGATGACCTGCCGTGTCTGCTTGCTGATCTCCGCCACAGCCTGAGATTCGTACTTGCGGAACGATGCCTCACCTTCACGCGCAAAGATATCCGGGATGGGCATTCCGGTGTTTTTCTCGATCACTTCATCCAGATCCACATAGGTTTTGCCCAGCGTTTTGGCCAGGGCACGCCCGATGGTGGACTTGCCGCAGCCCGGCATTCCGATGATGGCCACGTTGGAAAGATCTCGCTTGAGCTTGCGGTGGGTGTCAGCGATCACAGCTTCCGGCAGCTTTTGGCCGGTAAAGTGCTCCGCCGCGTACACTGCCTGCGCCACCAGCATCTCGAACCCACAGTAGGCGGGCACGCCAAGTTCCTCCGCACGGAGCAAAAGTTCGGTGCGGAACGGGTTATAAACGCAGTCCAGCACGGCTTCCAGCTTGGGGAAGGCATGCAGGTCCAGCAGGCAGCTGCCGTTGTTGGGGTACATGCCCGCCGGGGTGGTGTTGATAATGATATTGATTTCCGGGTGCTGCTGGGCTTCCTCATAGGTCAGGGCACCGTCCTTGCCGGTGCGGCTGGCGGTCAGCACCTGTTTGGCTCCGGCGTCCTGGCAGACAGCCGTGACGGTGTTGTGGGTGCCGCCGGTGCCCAGCACCAGCACCACAGCCCCGGCAAACTTCACACCGTGGCAGCGGGCCAGGTAGGCAAAGCCGGTATAATCCGTATTATAGCCATACAGCTTGCCATCCCGGTTGACCACGGTGTTCACTGCGCCGATGGCCGCCGCACGTGGTTCCACCTCATCGCAATATGGGATGACCAGCTTTTTGTACGGGATGGTAACATTGATGGCTTTGAACGCCTTTGCCTGCATAAAGGCATGGGCTTCTTCCTCCGTGGGCAGCGGATACAGCTCATAGGAATAGCCGCACACGGCCTCATGGATGATTTTGGAATAGCTGTGGCCCAGTTTGGCTCCGATCAGACCGTATTCCATGTTGCGCTTCCTTTCTGTTTGCTTCGACTGTATTACTTTTGCCCCAGCGTACCGTAACGCACGGTCAGCAGGTCCAGCACGGCAAATGCTGCCAGGGTGTTCTGCACCACAGCAGCACGGGGCACAATGCAGGGGTCGTGCCGGCCCTTGATCTGCAGTTTTGCATCTGCCTTGGCGATATAATCCACGGTATCCTGTTCTTTATAAATGCTGGGGGTGGGCTTTACCGCCGTGCGGAACACAATGGGCATGCCGTTGGCAATGCCGCCGTTGATGCCGCCGTTTTTGTTGGTGGCCGTTACCACTTTGCCGTCCCGCATGGTAAACGGGTCGTTTGCCTGGGAGCCGCGCAGGTCCGCAAAGGCAAAGCCCGCGCCAAACTCAATGCCTTTGACAGCGGGGATGGCAAACGCCAGGTGGGCGATCTCACTTTCCACACTGTCAAAGAACGGTTCGCCGATGCCCGCGGGCACCCCGGTGATGACAGTTTCCAGAATACCGCCCACGCTGTCGCCCTCGGCCCCGGCTGCGCGGATGGCTGCCTGCATGGGGGCTTCTTTTTCGGGGTCCAACAGGGCAAAATGGCCCGGCTGTGGTTCCGCCATAATCAAACCGGCAGAGCTGGAAAGCGGAGCATCCTCCACCCCGGCACAGCGGGCAATGTGGGTATACACCTTAATACCGCGCTGTGCCAGAATGTGCTCACAGATCGAACCCGCAGCCACGCTGGCTGCGGTGATGCGGCCAGAAAAGTGGCCGCCGCCGCGGGCATCCTGCCAGCCTTCATATTTGGCATATGCCGTGTAATCCGCGTGGCCGGGGCGCAGCAGATCCGCCGTTTTTGCATAATCTCCGCTGCGGGTGTTGGTGTTGCGGATCATCATGGTGATGGGGGTGCCGGTGGTATGGCCGTTGACCACACCGCTCAAAAACTCCACCACATCCGGCTCGGTGCGGGCGGTGGAAAGCCCATCTCCGCGGGCGCGGCGGCGGTCCATCCGCTCGGCGATGTACGCTTCATCCACCGGCAACCCCGCGGCCAGGCCGTCCAGCACAGCGCCGACGGCGGCACCGTGGCTTTCGCCAAAAATGGTCAGGCCCAATGCATTGCCAAAGGTATTTTTCATCGGTTCAGTCCTCGTTTTCCTTGATGCCAAGCAGGGCGGGCAGTTCGGTCATGGGAATCTTATCGGCGCGCCAGCAGCCCAGGCCGGGCACCTTGATGACGGTAATGGTGCTGCCCGCGCTCTTTTTGTCGTGCTGCATATAGCTCAGCACCTTATTTTTGTCCACACCCGTGCGGGTGGGCAGGCCCAAAGTGCGGTAGATGGCGCGGGTGCGGCGCACAAGGGATTTATCCTCGATCATAGGCAGCATGCCAAGCGCCACGCACTCGCCATGGAACAGGCCGTTGGTGCGGCGGCCGCGCACCCCCTTGACAGCCTCAATGCCATGGCCGATGGTATGGCCAAAGTTCAGGCAGGCGCGCTGGCCCTGCTCGTGCTCATCGTTTTCCACCACGTTCTTCTTCACGCGCAGGGAACGGTAGATGATGCGCTCAATGTTTTCTTCGGGGTGTTCACACTCAAACAGGGCAAACAGCTCCGGGTCAGCAATCAGACCCGCCTTGATGGCCTCCGCCAGGCCGTTGACAAAGTGGCGGCGGGGCAGCGTTGCCAGGGCATCAAAATCCACCAGCACCACCTTGGGCTGCCAGAAAGCGCCAACAATGTTTTTGGTTTCGCCCAGGTCAATGGCGGTTTTGCCGCCAATGGAGGAATCGATCTGGGAAAGGGTGGTGGTGGGGCAGTTGACAAAATCAATGCCGCGCATATAAGATGCCGCGCAGAACCCGCCCAAATCCCCCACAACGCCGCCGCCGACGGCCACCAGCAGGTCCTTGCGGGTCATGTTGAACTCCAGCATGGCCTGCAGCACCTGGCCATACACTTTCAGGCTTTTGCTGGCTTCGCCCTGGGGCACAGTGTACACCATTCCATTGGGGCACTGGGCCAGCACGGTCTGGGCATACTGCTCCGGTACGCCGGAATCCGTCAGGATAAACACCTTGCGGTTGGCAACATTGGCAAACTGGTACAGGTTGGCCAGGCACCCGCTTTTCAGGATGATATCATAGCTGCGACTGCCAAGCTGCATGGTCAATTTCATAACAATTCCTCCCGTGTTTTTCCGTCATTTACAGGTCAAATACACCCAGTATCCGCACCGTGCGGCACACGTTTTCCAGCTCATGCACCAGCTTGGCGCAATCATCCGTTGCGGCATTGGCCGGGCAGACAAGCTGAACATAAAAATAATATTCAAACTGAACATGGGGCAGCGGACGGCTTTTGATGGTTTCCATGTTAAAGCCGCGCTCGCCGATGATCTGGATCACCCGTGCCAGCCGCCCCGGCTTGTGGTCCACCGTAAACAGCATCGAAAGCCGCTGCCCCGGTGCGGCGGCGATCGGCTGCCGCTGGGCGCTCTCTTTTTCAATCACGATAAAGCGGGTGGTGTTGTCGCCGTCCTCGTTCACACCCTCGGCCAAAATCTGCAGCCCGTACAGCTTGGCTGTTTCGGCGGAAGCGATAGCTGCCAGGGTTTGGTCGCCCTGTTCCGCCACATAGCGGGCGGCATCCGCTGTGTTGCCCCAGGCTTTGGTGGCAAAGTGGTGCAGTTTCAAGAATGGCCCACTCTGCGCCAGCGCCTGCTGGTGGCTGATGACCGTTTTGATCTCGCTCAGCTGCGCGCCCGGCAGCGCCAGCAGGTCCTGCCGGATGGGCAGGTCGCACATGCGGGCTACTTTCAGGCCGGGGTGGGCATACAGCAGGTCCAGCACAGCGGAAACATCGCCCGCGTTGGAATTTTCAAACGGCAGAACGCCGCAGTAAGCATCGCCCCGCTCCACGGCTTCCACCACCTCGTTCCAGGTGGAGTACGCCTGTGCCTTGGCAAAGGGGAACAGCTGACGCAGCGCAATGTGGGACCACGCGCCCTCCACCCCCTGGTAGGCGGCAACATCCTGCCCAATCAGAACATGCTGGTACGCGCGGGAAACCGCCAGCGCTTTTTTCAGAAATTCGCGGTAATAGGGCTGAAGTTCCAGGTTCTGCACGCGGACGGTATTCTTTTCCAGCACAAGGGCTTCGCGTGCCGGGTCAAACACCTGTTTGCCGGTGCGCGCCTTGTACTGTGCCACCTGGCCCACTGCCTGCATACGCTGTTCAAACAATGCGGCCATCTTTGCGTCGATCTCGTCAATCTGCGCACGGGCCTGCTGCAACTGATCCATAGACAGGTTCCTCACATTCCATGGTTATTCATGTTTTACTATACTATAAAACGGTCTGTATCGCAATAGGGCACCATCAAAAAAAGCAAAAAAGCAGGGCCGAAGCCCTGCTACAAATTAGCAATTAGTAAATTCGGTATAGCTGTACACAGCGGGCATTTCGGCCCGTGCGTAATTGCTCATTGCTCATTCCTAATTTCTAATTTTTTCTTCGTTTTCTCTTCTTCCCTCGCCTTCCGCACCAGATCCTCAAAGCTTGGCATGGGGGTAAAGATGCGGTGGTAGGGGTTTTCCGGCATGGGGGCCGGCTTTTTTACCGGGCGGTAGCGCATCATTGCTGCCCCACGGTGGAAACGGCACCCACGGTCAAGATGTTCCACAGGGCATCATAGGTTTCGCTTTCCAGCGCGGTTTTGTCGGTATAATACGCGCGGCGGCCTATGTAGGTGTTTTTCATGATGTCCTGGTTTTCGCCTTGGAGGTCATCCACCATCGTCAGGCCGGTGTAGGTGCCCAAATCCAGACCGGTCAGAGCCGGGCAGTCCGTCCAACGGTAAAACATCTTGGTCCAGTCCACGATCACATTATCATTTTCATCCACATTCTCCGTGTCGGGCATGGTGCCGTCCAGGTACTGCAAAGCGCCGGTGGTTTCCGCAAGCTGCTGCGCGTAATCGGTATCCTGCATGATAAAGATGTAAGGCCCGTCCTCACTGGATAAATCCGCCGAAAGCCGGGTCACACCAGCCATCTGGGTGTATGCATCGGTGTTTTCGCTCTCGGAATCAAAATCCAGGTTATACTGCACCAGCTCCACTACCACCTTGCCGTCGCCATTGCGGTCATCACAGTAAGCGGCCAGCGTGTTTTCCAGGGCCGTTACCGTATCTGTCGGCAAGTTGCTGCTGCCCACATAGCCAACGCGGTAGTCCGGCCGCACTCGGGTAACAACATCGTGCACCATCCACACCACCAGCACCACGGCGATGACCGCAATGCCAACGTACAGCTTGTGGTAATGCCACCAGTTGGCAGCTTTTTCCTGTTTGGTATATTCTTTTTTCGATTCGGGCGTTTTATACTGTTCAACGCTGTCTTTTGTGACCCATGCCATCTTAAAAACTCTCCTAATCTTTTTAACGTAAGTGGTATTATACCATAAATTTATGTTGGAATTGTAAAATTATTTTGACCATCCCGTGCCCGCTGCCTTGCATAACCCGCTAAAAAACGCTATGATAAACTTGTAATATTATAAGCAGGGCTGCAAAAGCTGCGGCAGCGCACTGCCGCCCAGTCCGCTTACCCCCAATTAAAGACACAGAAAGGTCATTTTTGAATATGGCAATGGAAGACAAAAATACCCCCGTGCAGCCCGATGCTGTGGAGGCGACCGAAACCCGCGGACGCAAAGTTGGCGCGGCCCGCTTTTTTGAGCTGCTGGGGCGCGATTTGTGGCCGTTTTATAAAGCCAGTATTTTGTGCGTGCTGGGCTTCGCCCCCGGCTATGCCGCTGTTTTGTTCAGCACTATGGCCGCCAGCCTGCCGCTGTGCCTGCTGTCCGGCGCTGTAGGCGGGCTGATTGCCGCACCTGTTTTTTGCGGCATGCTGGATACCATCCTGCGCGCTCTGCGCGATGAACCCGGCTACTGGTGGCACACCTACCGCATGGCCTGGAAGCAGAACTGGCGCGAAAGTCTGCTGCCCGGTGCCGGGGCGGGGTTTTGCCTTGGGCTGTGGGCCTTTTTGCTGTACGCCCTGCCTGATCTGGAAAACGTGCCTATCTCGGTATGGATCTGCATGGTGCTTGGCATCTTCTTTTTGCTGGTGTTCTGCCTGTATCTGTTTGCACAGGTGGTTCTGGTCAGCGTGTCCCAGGCGGAGCGGCTGAAAAACGCCGCGCTGTTTATGATCGGATTTTTGCCGCGCACCCTGGCAGCCGGGGCAGTGCTCTGCATCTATTGGGGCGTGATGCTTGCCTGGATGCCCTACACCATCCCGGTGGTGTTGATTCTGGGTTTCTGGCTGCCCTGCACCCTCGCTTTGCAGATCATCTATCCGGCACTGGATAAAGCGTTCCACCTGGAAAAGACCATCACCGCCCGGCGCGAGGATGAGATCAACGACCTGATGGAACAGCACGGGCACACTTCCGTTTGATACCAACCAGATAAGGCGGCAAACCTATGGAAAGTAAGAACACTTTTATCCTACATGAAACCGAAGCGTTTATGCGGGGCGAGCTGGATAACGTTACCGTTGCCCACGGGCGCATTGTGTTGGACCTTGTCTCCGGCGGGCATGTGCCCTATGGGTGCTACACCAGCCCCGCCGTACCGCTGCCCACCTTTGACGCCCTGCGCGTGAGCTGGAACGCCGGCACCCCGCCGGGAACTGCCGTGGAAGCCCAGGCCCGCGTGATGGTGGACGGCAACTGGACCAGCTGGTCCAGCTTTGGCCGCTGGAGCCCCTATCTGGAGCGCGAAGGCGCAGCCCCCGTGACCAAAGGCGCTGTAAACCTGCTGCCGGACAGCCTTGTGCTGGACAGCAAAACCGCCACCCAGGCCCAGCTGCGCATCTACCTGTATACCAAAGACGAACACACCACCCCTTCTGTCAGCCTGGTGGGGGTCAGCGTGCGAGCGGTAGATGTGATCCCCGCGGGCGGGCGGCCCATCAACGCACGCCTGCACCTGATGCCCTATGCCGTTGCGCGGCGTGCCCCGGCGCTGCAGCCCGTTATGGACCTTGCCATCTGCCTGGCCAGCCTGACCAACCGCTGGGGCGCAGATATCCTGCCCGAAGAATTTGCCCTTGCCATGCGAGACTGCCGCAGTACTGACGCTGAGCGTAATTTAAGCTTTGCCGCCGCCGCCGCCGGGTGCTGGGGGTTCCCCTGCTGGGCCTGCTGGGGCAACCTTGCCTTGCTGCGCAGTGAGGTACGCGCTGGGTACGGCGTGATCGTGGGGCTGGAATCCACCCCCGCACAGCAGGCCGCTGGAATGCCGCCGCTGCGCTATGCGGCACTAAGGGGCTTTCGCCAGGGGGCACAGCCTGCCGCCCTGTTGGTGGATCCCTATGCCGCAGCGGAAGATTTTGACACTGAAACCGAGCTTTTGCTGGATGACTTTTTGGTTGCCTGGAACAACACCGCCCTGTGCATGCGCAAGCGTGACCCGGACGGTGCCCTGCCCGGTTGCCCAGCCCGCACCTCCGCCTGGCTGCGCCGGGTGCCCAAGGTTGCACCGGATCTGTTTGCCATGTACATCGGCAGCACCCAGCACGTTCTGCCGGATGATTTCTGCGCTGCACTGCCTGCCCCAGCTGCACCCGCCGCGCCGGAAGAAGCTCCGGCAGAAGATGCCGCCCCCACCGATGCACCGGATGCTCCAGATTCCCCGGCCGAAATCCCCGTTCCGCAGGAGACTGCCTCCCAGGCGGCACCGGTACATGGCGGCATTCTGGCGTGGTCCACATTGGATGAGCACCCCCATGCCACCACTGCGCACCGCCAGTTCCACTATGTCACCCCGGAACAGGGCTGCATCCGGCTGGCCGTTCCCCCGCCGCCGGGTACCCGCGCAGAACCGCGCAAGTACACCGTTTACGCCATCGAACCTTCCGGCTCTATGCTGGTGGGCGATGTGATGATTTAAGGCAACACCGCACAATTCCCGCCTTGCGGCTTAAGCACCGCTCCGGCGGCTGCGG